>Ga0136652_1000843_pt1 | contig 13896 bp, 11 predicted proteins | sample ConPoolayeEmetaG_FD_94864 | JGI IMG/M metagenome (GOLD analysis project Ga0136652, IMG submission 94864) | Hot spring microbial mat communities from California, USA to study Microbial Dark Matter (Phase II) - Cone Pool mat layer E metaG... ...
ATGATAAAGGTGATAAGTTTGACCAGAGCGCGTCCCCGGGGTTCATCCATCTCTGGGGGCTTCAAGCAAAGACGCAGGCGCGCGTGCAGGGCGTAAAAAAGCCCGAGGAAGAAAAGTAGATGACACACATACGCGGTCGGTTCAAGAAGGCGGCGGATAAGAAGGTGGCGGAGTACACCTCATCGCTCCCGTTTGACTGGCGGCTATATCCTTATGACATCGCCGGCTCCATCGCCCATGCCAGGATGCTCGCCAGACAGGGCATCATTTCCGCAGAGGATGCGGAGGCAATCGTCAAAGGGCTGAAGGAAATCAAGGCGGAGATAGATAAGGGCACATTCAAGTTCAAGACGGAGCTGGAAGACATCCACATGGCGATTGAAGCCAGACTGATGGAGAAGGTGGGAGAAGCCGGCGGCAAGCTTCACACCGCGCGCAGTCGCAATGACCAGGTAGCTCTTGATATGCGCCTCTATGCCAAAGAGGCAATCGCCCGCACTATGGCGCAGATAAAAGGTTTTCAGAAAGCCCTGCTCGCGGTGGCTGAAGCCAATAAGACCGTGGCAATCCCGGGCTATACCCATCTCCAGCCCGCTCAGCCGGTGCTCTTTGCCCACCATTTGCTTGCCTATTTTGAAATGTTCCAGCGTGACGTGGAGAGGTTTAGCGATTGCCTCAAGCGCACGGACGTCATGCCGCTGGGGAGCGGAGCACTGGCGGGAGTGTCCTATAACATTGACCGGGAGTCTGTGGCGGAGGAGCTCGGCTTCAAGCAGGTGAGCCGCAACAGCATGGACGCTGTCTCTGACCGGGACTTCATTCTGGAATATGAGGCGGCGGCGAGCATCTGCATGATGCACCTCTCCCGCCTCGCTGAGGAGCTTATTATATGGACGTCCGCTGAATTCGGCTTCATTGAGCTGGATGAAGCTTATGCCACCGGGAGCAGTATCATGCCCCAGAAAAAGAACCCGGATGTGGCGGAGCTGGCGCGCGGCAGGACCGGGCGCGTTTACGGCAACCTCATGGCGCTCCTCACCGTGATGAAGGGACTGCCGCTTGCCTATAACCGGGACATGCAGGAAGATAAAGAAGGTTTCTTTGAGACGGTAACCACATTGCTTGCCACGCTGGAGGTCTTCACCGGCATGGTGGCGACTCTCAAAGTGAACGCAGATAATGCCAGACGGGCTCTGGAGCGGAGCTATGTGCTGGCGACGGATATCGCCGACTATTTGGTGAAGAAGGGTGAAGCCTTCCGCACGGCGCATGGCATCGTGGGGAAGCTGGTGAGGTATGCCATCAGCAAGGGCAAGTCCTTCCATAATCTCAGCCTGCCTGAATACAAAAAATTCTCCTCCCGCTTTGAGGAAGACGTTTACAATGTCACTATTGAGGCATCGCTTGCGGCGCGGGATGTGGCGGGTGGCACGGCGCCCGGACAGGTGGCGAAAGCGCTGGGGGTGGCGAAGAGGGTGGTAGGGGAGGCGTAAAAGCAAAGTAAACCGGTTAAAGGAGGGCGGAGTGTGAAGAGAGAGCTAACCGTTGTTATTGAGCGGGATGAAGACGGCTACTTCATCGGGACGATTCCCGAGCTTAAGGGTTGTCATACTCAAGCCAGGTCCCTGGATGAGCTGATGGAGCGGGTGAAAGAGGCGGCTCTGGTCTGTCTTGAAGCAGAAGGCGAATCGGCGGAAGGCGAACTCCAGTTTATCGGAGTCCAGAGGATTGCGGTGTGACCAGATTGCCGTCACTAAACGGTCAGGAGGTTGTCAAAGCCCTTGGCAGAGCCGGCTTTCAGATACTCAGGCAGAAGGGCAGTCATGTTTATTTGAAACACCCTGATGGGCGAGCCACAGTGGTACCTGTCCATAAAGGTGAGTCTGTGGGGCGTGGTCTGCTGAGAAAGATATTGCATGATGCCGCCTCAGCAAGGAAAATTTCCTCAAACTCCTATAAACTGATTCCAAATGGTCTGATGGTAGCAGCTTTGAATCGTGGCAGGTGCTACCCTGCCTTGTACTGGGTCCTGATACAGCGCGTGCAGAGATTGAGACGCTTCATTTTACCCTTAACCGGGATGGTCGCCGGGTGGATATTGGGTTCGGAACGGCGGGCAGTGTGCCGTTTGGAATGGCTGACATTACTGCCGAACTGAACTGTTTTACCGCATAAATCGCACTTCAATTGGTTTCACTCCTTTGACAGTTGACAAAATGTAGTGTAATATGCATTCAGCGTCAATAGTATCATAATCATGACGTGTTTGGCAAGGAAGAAAAAATGAAGCAGGTTACGGCGGTTAACGGACAGGAGATGCGTGAGATGTTCGCCGCGGCGACCAGCTGGCTGGAGAAGAACGCGGCAGATATTGATGCCTTGAATGTCTTTCCGGTGCCTGATGGGGATACCGGGACGAACATGTTGCTCACCATGCGCTCCACGGTGGAGGAAGCCTTCCGTGCGCCGGACCACAGCGTCTCAGCAGTTGCTCAGGCGATGGCTCACGGGGCGCTCATGGGGGCGCGGGGCAATAGCGGGGTTATCCTTTCTCAGATTCTGCGCGGTCTGGCAAAGAGTTTTGCGGGCAAGGAGTCCTTCACTGCCGCTGAGCTGGCGGAAGCGCTTATGGACTCCTCTGAAATGGCTTACAAAGGCATCAGCAATCCTACTGAGGGTACCATTATTACCGTCATCCGTGACGTGGCTCGCGCCGCACGGGATAAGGCGGCAAGCGATGGCGGCGATATCATTGCGGTGATGGAGGCGGCGGTGGCGGCGGCAAGCGAATCTGTCGCCAATACGCCCAAACTGCTCAAAGTCCTGCGTGATGCCGGTGTGGTGGACGCGGGGGGGCAGGGATTATATACCATCCTTGAAGGGGCACTGCGCTATCTCAAAGGCGAAGAGGAGCTGATGCGCCTGCGCAAACCTCAGATTATCGTCAGCGACCTGCCCGCCGCCAAGTTCCCCCAGATGATTGCCGCCGCTGAGATACCGTATGGCTACTGCACGGAATTCCTGCTAAAAGGGGAGAAGATATCCCCAGATAAAATCAGGAAGAAGCTTGAGAAGAAAGGACAGTCGCTCATTGTGGTTGGCGATGATACCGCCGTCAGAATTCATATCCATACCCTTGACCCGGGTGAAATCCTCTCCTATGCCGCCGGGCTGGGCACGATGCACCAGGTATCCATCCGCAACATGGACGAACAGCACCAGAGCTTCATTGAGATGCAGAAAGATAGAGCGCCTGTGGTGGATACCGCCATCATCGCGGTGGTCTCCGGCGATGGGCTGGCTGACGTCTTCACCAGCCTGGGTGTTTCTGCCATCGTCCCCGGCGGTCAGACCATGAATCCCAGCACCAAAGACCTGCTGAAAGCGGTAGAGTCAGTTCCGTCAGATAAGGTCATCATCATTCCCAATAACAAGAACATCATCCCCACTGCCAGCCAGGTGCAGTCCGTAACCAAGAAAACGATAGCGGTCATCCCCGCTGAGACCATCCCGCAGGGTATCGCCGCACTGCTGGCATTTGATTATGAAGCTGATTTTAAGACCAATGCTGAGCTGATGACGAAGGCGCTGGATTCTGTGAGCACCATTGAAATCACGCGGGCGGTCCGTGCCACACAAATCGGCAGGCTCAAGATAAAGAAGAAGCAGGCAATCGGTTTTCTTGATGGATTGCTGGTTGCTGTGGCAGACAGCGCAGAGGATGTGCTGAATCAGACCCTCAGCAAGGTAAACCTGAAGAAAGCGGAAGTAGTCACCATCTACTGCGGTGCGGATACGGCGCTACCGGAAGCGGAAAAGCTTGCTGATGCCATACGCACGAAATACCCCAATCTGCAAATAGAGGTAGTCAAAGGTGGACAGCCTCACTATAATTACATTGTTTCTGTGGAATGAGGCTTTGCCTTAAAAGTGACAGGTTTGCGTCATTCTGATGATAAAGAGGAGTCTGAGCAGGGCAGAGTCCGGTGCGCTAATGGCTGACGTCACCCGAGATTCTGCGTCAAATCGTTTTCAGAATGACTTTTGGGCAGGCTGTATAGTGATTAAGGGAGGCAGAGATGGCAGTAGAAATAGTAACTGATAGCCTGGGTGACATCACGCCGGAGTTTGCCAGAGAGCTTGGCATCACCACCGTGCCGGTATATGTGCGGTTCGGGGAGCAGGTCTTTAAGGACCGGATTGACATTTCCACTGATGAATTCTACCGCCGTCTGGTGCAGGGAGACGTGTTTCCCACCACCACTCAGCCCACCCCGGAGGATTTTCTTACTGTCTATAGAAAGCTTGCCCAGAAAACGGATGAAATCCTGGTGGTAACGCTCTCCAGTAAGCTCAGCGGCACCTATAATTCCGCCGTTCAGGCGAAGAGCCTTTTTGAGGGCAAGTGCCGTATTGAGGTGATTGACTCACTCAAGGTCATCATGGGGCTGGGAGTTATCATTATAAAGATAGCGGAAGCCGCCAAAAAGGGCGCCAGAATGGAAGAGCTTATTGACCTGGTGCGCAAATCAATCCCCAGGTCACATTCCGTGATGTTCTTTGACACGCTGAAATACCTGGCGAAGGGCGGACGCATCGGCAAGGCGCAGAGTCTGCTTGGCTCGCTGTTGTCGGTCAAGCCTGTGCTCACCCTCAAAGATGGGGAGGTGTCCCCGCTGACGCGGGTGCGCTCAAGGGCGGCGGGCATAGATTATCTCTACAATTTCGCCGCCGGATTTAAAGGCAGGATTGAGATGCTGGCAGTAGAGTACGCCACCACTCCGGACGAAGCAGAGAGGCTAGTTGAGCGACTTGACAGCGTTTTTCCAAAGGATAAAATCATCAGGGCAACGGTGAGTCCGGTCATCGGGACATACGTTGGTCCCCATGTGCTATCAGTTACGGTCCTGGAGACGGCGGACAAATAGCGCGCGGGGGCGCATGACCCAGGATTATGGCAGACAGCACTGGTGCTCGTGTGCTGTTCTTTTCCCGGCAATTACCGGGTGGAAACATCAGCATCATCACTTTTCTCTTAGGACGGTATCATCCTTTTGCTTTAGCCACCCGGCAATGAGAGACTGATTATGGACCGCGATTCACTGCGGAAAGTTATTGAGCTTGAGCGGAAAAAGGGTTATGCTGATACTGCCGTCATCGGCGGGCTGGATAAATTCCTGCGCAACTGGTCAGCTCAGGCGGCGGAGTCAATCACTGACCCTCACACCCTGGCAAGATTCAAGAAGCTGGGCTTGCATAGGTCAGATTATGCTTCACTGACCGGGGAAAAGCGCAAGCAGTGGCTGGAGGCGCTCATCAAGGCTCTCAATGAAATAGAGCAGAGCGGGACAGTCCCGAAGAAAGCGTCTGCAGGTTCAGTTCCCGCTCCGGTCAAAGCGAAGCCGGTACGCGTCAGCAGGTCCGCGGCGAAAGCGAGCGGTGCCGATTTGAACTCTCCTATCACGGTGGTCAAAGGAATCGGTCCTGGCATGGCGGCAAAATTGGACAGGCTGGGGGTGAAGACCATCCGGGACCTGCTCTACTTTTTCCCGCGGCGGTACCTTGACTACAGCAAGCTCAAGACCATCTCTCAGTTAACCGAGGGGAATGAGGAGACCATCATTGCCAATGTGTGGGAAGCGCATGAAGCATATCTGGGCGGCAGGAAAGGAACAGAAGCCACACTAGGTGATGAAACGGGTAATGTCCGCGCCGTCTGGTTCAACCAGCCGTATGTGGCCAGGCGGCTGACGGTCAATAGCCGTGTCGTCCTGAGCGGCCGGGTGCGCCTGTTCAAAGGTCGGCACGTGTTTGAATCTCCGGCGTGGGAAATCCTGGAAGAAAAAGAGCTCGTCCATACCGGCCGGCTGGTGCCGGTCTATCCGCTGACAGAGGGGCTCTACCCGCGCCAGATGAGGAAGCTGATGAAGGAGGTAGTGGAAGAGTGGGCGGGGCAGGTGGAGGACTTTTTGCCGCCGGAACTCAGGAAGCGCCACTCCTTTTTTGACCTTTCACAGGCGATAGCGCAGGCGCATTATCCTGATGATGAAGTGGCTCAAAATAAGGCGCGGGTGCGGCTGGCATTTGATGAGCTTTTCCTGCTTCAGCTGGGCGTGATGAGCAAGAAGCGCGAATGGCAGGGTAAGATGGGCGTCTCGCTGGAGGTAAAACAATCGCTGGTGGAGGCTTTCATCGCATCACTGCCTTTTGCGCTGACCAATGCTCAGCAGAGGGCGCTGAAAGAAATCCTTGCCGATATGCAGAAGCCCCAGCCGATGAGCCGGCTCCTCCAGGGCGATGTGGGCAGTGGCAAAACCGTGGTGGCGACGGCGGCGCTCATCATCGCCGCGGCGAACGGCTATCAGTCAGCCTTCATGGCGCCCACCGAGATTTTAGCGGAACAGCACTTTGCGACCATATGCCGCATTATAAGCGGAGCCGGCAGAGAGGCAGAGCAAGCGGGCTACCTGCGGAGCTTTTCCGGCGTGCTGTCCCGTCCGGTCAGGGTGGCATTGCTGGTGGGAGATATTGCCCAGTCCCGTAAAGCAGAAATTCAGCAGTGTGTTGCGGACGGCAGTGCCGATATTATCATCGGCACCCACGCTTTGATTCAGAAGGGCGTGGAGTTCAAAAAGCTGGGGCTGGCGGTAGTGGACGAACAGCACCGCTTCGGGGTGGAGCAGCGTTCTGCATTGCGCCAGAAAGGGTATTGCCCCCACATGCTGGTGATGACGGCAACTCCCATACCGCGGACATTAGCCCTCACGCTCTATGGGGACCTTGATTTGTCCATCATTGACGAGCTTCCGCCGGGTCGGCAGGTGGTCAAGACTAAATGGCTGAGACCTGACCAGAGGGAGAGCGCTTACGCCTTCATCCGCAGGCAGGTGGCGGAGGGAAGGCAGGCGTTCATCATCTGCCCGCTCATTGAGGAATCAGAGGCGGTCAATGCCCAGGCGGCGGTGGCAGAATACCAGCGGCTGTCACGGGAAGTCTTCCCTGATTTGAAGCTCGGTCTGCTACACGGGCGCATGTCCGGGGCAGAGAAGGATGAGGTGATGCACCGTTTCCGCGCCGGGGAAATGAATATCCTGGTTTCCACGCCGGTGGTGGAGGTGGGCATAGATGTGCCCAATGCTACGGTCATGCTGGTGGAGAGCGCTGACCGCTTCGGGCTTTCCCAATTGCACCAGTTCCGGGGACGGGTGGGGCGGGGGACGGCCCAGAGCTACTGCATGTTGCTGGCGGATAACCCATCGGAAGTGGGCAGGCTGAGACTTGACATAATAGAGAAGGTGCAGGACGGGTTCGTCCTGGCGGAAGAAGACTTGAAGCTGAGGGGGCCGGGGGAGTTTTTCGGCACGCGGCAGAGCGGTCTGCCTGACCTGCGCATGGCGAAGCTATCAGATATCAGCATACTTGAGCTTGCCCGCAATGAAGCTATCAGGGTCTTTCAGGTTGACCCCAATCTGGAAAGAGAGGAGCACCGTCCCCTGTTCAGGGAGTTAGCCCGCGTATGGCCTGAAAGCGGGGAGTGGAGCTAATTAAAAAGGCAGCGGCAAGTTGCCTCACCGCTGCCCTTTCTTCTTTTCTACTTGGGTGCTTTAGTCTTGCTGAAGCATTCGCTGCAGTAAACTGGTCTACCCTGGCGCGGCTCAAACGGGACTTCCGTCTCTTTGCCGCACTGTGCGCAGACTGCCGGGTACATCTGGCGCGGTCCTCTGGAGTTGTCTCCACGCTGAGAGCGTCTTGATTGGCGGCAGGCGAGACAGCGCTTCGGCTCATTGGCGTAGCCTTTGGTCGCGAAGAATTCCTGCTCCCGGGCGGTGAAGGTGAAGGTTGCGCCGCAGTCGGCACACGTGAGTGTTTTGTCCTGGAACGTCACTGAATGACCTCCTCTTAAAAATTCTCTGGTTGGTTAGATTACAGCCATCCAGCACTTGAGTAAATTGGGAAAGGGGCGCTGAGGGTAAACCAATTAACCAAGCCGTGATAATCTGTACTGAACCACCAATAGCATTGTAGCGCAATCAAAAAGGCTTTGCAAGTGGGGTAAGAGTTTTTCTTATCTCACGTTCACCCACAGGTGGAGGGGCGGCTGGTGGGGCATGCCGTCTTTGAACAGGATGAATTCCACCTTCTGGTGGTCGCCAGCTTTGTCCGGAATGAAGGTGACCGTCTGCTCCCATTTTTCATCATGGGCGAGGGTGACCTGGTCTGTGGTGCTGGCGGGTATGCCATCTATGGTCACTTCAATGTGGTAGCTTGCCGTCTCATGTTCGCGGTTGATAATACCTATCTTCACGCTGGCTGGTTGCCCTGCGGCAAGCTGTGTGGGGTAGTCAGCGGCTTTGTCTTCAGCGCCGAGCACGTAGAATTCGGTGAACCGCTCGCCCACCGGCGGGAAAGCGATGGCGTAGATATACGTGCCCAGAGCCATAGCTATTGTTCCGATGAGCACCACCGTCAGGATACGGTCAAAGCGCTTCTGCTGACGCCAAGAGGTGAAATTGATGGTCCAGGTGACGTAAAAACGTTCTGCCTCCGGGAGCCGCCGACGTCTGAAATAGGCGAAAGCCGAAGCCCCCAGCACGAAAACGGCAGTGGGAAACAGCACAGTATAGAGCCTGACGCCGATGGGGCTATAGTTCAACATCAGCCCGATGAGCGCCACGATAGCGATGGAAAAGCCGAGACTGAATGCCAGCCGCTCCACGGCGCTGAGCTGGTTTTTCTTAGGGAAGAGCGCGGCAATAAAAGTATAGCCGGGGAAAAAGAGCATGAGAAGAAACCCAGAGATTACACGGACGGGGTTAGGCGGCATGAGGCTGACCGCCGCCACTGTCAGTAACGTCACGATGGCGATGAGCAAAAGCTCATCTTTCACCTGTATCTTCATAGTAAGCTATACAATATTAGCATACCTGAAAATGCGGTACGCGGTTGGCGGTTATCAGATTTCCGGGTAACCACGTATCCGGATTCTGGCTTCCGCCAGAGTGACAGTCCAGTTTTCCCCTCCGTCTTAGGCAGGAGGGGAAGCATGCAATGGCAAAAGGAGGCACCCTCAGCTAGAGCTCCAGGATAATTCTGCTTTCCTCTGCGGACAGCGTTTCCACGCTAAAGCCGAGCTTCTTCGCCAGATTGAGCATGCCCCGGTTCTCATTGAGGACAATGGCATAGATACTGCTCAGCCCCTTCTCCCGGGCGATGCCGATGAGGATATCGGAAATCTTCAATCCCAGCCCGTTGCGCTGGAAGTCATCGGCGATGACGATGGCGAACTCCCCGGTGTCTCCGCCAGGAGAAATGATGAGCCGGCCGACGCCGACATTGCGCCGCTTGTTGTTTGCCGTGTATTCAGCGATGATTGCCATCTCACGCTCATAGTCAATGTTGCAGAAGCGGGTGAGCATCTCATGGGTGATGTCCCTGAGGATATAGAAAAAGCGGTAGCGTGATGACTCCGGGGAGAGGTTGGCGATGAGCTCATATTCCAGAGGCTCATCTTCCGGGCGGATAGGTCTGAGCAATACCTGCCTGCCGTCCCGGCAGCGCCACGGCTGGACATACTTGGTGGGGTATGGTGAGATGATGAGATGCCCGTGTTCCTCAGCGTCTTTCTTTACGGCTTCTTCATCCAGCACCACCCTAGCGTCAAGGGCGATTACCATATTCTTGCCGACGACGAGCGGGTTGATGTCCAGTTCTTTAATCTCCGGGAAGTCAATGATAAGGTTGGAGACCCTCACCAGCGTTTCATCAAGAAGGCGCAGATTAACCGGCGGCTTGGCGCGGAAGCCCTGTGACAGCATTTTATAAGTCTTGGTCTGCTCCAGGATTCTGCGGGCGAGGGATTGATTGAGTGGCGGCACACCTACGGCGACATCTTTGAAGAACTCTGCTTCTGTCCCGCCCAGACCGAACATGATGACCGGACCGAGCACGGGGTCCTTTTTGCTGCCCACGATGAGCTCATAGTCATAATCAGTAATCATTTTCTGGATGCTCACGCCATCAATCCTGGCTTTGGGGTCATACTTTGCCACGCTCTCCATCATTTCTTGAAAGGCTTTTTTCACCTCAGCATCAGTGGTGAGGTTCAGCTTCACACCGCCTGCGTCTGATTTGTGGCTGATATCCGGGGAAACAATCTTCATCACCACCGGGTAGCCCTGTTCTGAAGCGATGGTTATGGCTTCCTCCTGGTTGCGGGCAAGGTGAGGAGTGGTTGAGGCTATGCCGTAGGTGGTGAGCAGTTTTTTGGAGTCCTCCTCGTTGAGGAGTGTTTTGCCTGCCTTCACGCTTTTGCGGGTCATAATCTTGAGGTAGTTCTTTGGCGCGCCCAGCTCAAGGGGCAGATCTTCCGGCGTTTCATAGAGCATCTCCAGGTTGCGGGCATACTGGTACATGTAAAGGTAAGTCCTGATTGCCTCCTCAGGGAACTCATAGGTGGGGATATTGTTATCATAGAAGAGCTTTCTGGCTTTTGCCACGTCTTCACTGCCCATCATTGCGGCAAGTATGGGCTTGGTGGTCTTTTTGGCGTGCTTTACAATCGCCCTTGCCACGTCCATGGGGGTCGCCTGCCCCTGGGGGGTATAGATGACCACCGCACCGCTGACATTGGGGTCTTTCAGCGTGGTCTCAATGGCTTTGACATATGTTTCTGGCGCCGCATCTCCCAGGATGTCCACGGGGTTAGCTTTGCTCCAGTACGGTGGCAGGAACTCACTCAGGGCGCTGATGGTCTCTTTGCTGAGCTGTGCCAGCTTGCCGCCCCGGCTGATGAGGGCATCGGTCGCCAGCACCGCGGGGCCGCCGGCATTGGTGATGATAGCCAGATTGGGCGCCTTGGGGAGGACGGTGGTATTGAGGATGGAGGCGCAGTTGAACAGGTCTTCAATCTCCTCTACCCTGACCGCGCCGGCGCGATTGAACACGGCGTCATAATACAGGTCCTCACCCACCATGGCGCCGGTATGGGACCGGGCGGCAGCCATGCTTTCCTGGAACTTACCAGGCTTGATAACGATGACCGGCTTGGTGCGAGCAAAACCGCGCGCCGCGCTCATGAATTTCTTGGCGTTCCGGAGGTCATTCCCCAGCGATTCAAGGTAGATGAGAATGCTCCGCGTCTGCGGGTCAGCGCCGAAGTAGTCAATGAGGTCGCCGAAGTCCACATCCAGCATGGAACCGAGCGAGACAAAGGCGCTGAAGCCGATGTTGCGGCTCACCGCCCAGTCAAGGACGGCAGTGCCCAGGGCGCCGCTCTGAGAAAGGAAAGCCACCCTGCCCGGCCTGGCGGTCTTATTGGCAAAGGTGGCATTGAGGTTGGCAACGGGCCTGATGACGCCCAGGCAATTGGGGCCGATGATTCTCATGCCGTATTTTCTGGCATGCTCCAGGATTTTAGCTTCCCGCTCTCTGCCCTCTGCGCCGGCCTCTTTGAACCCGGCGGAGATGATGAGGATGGCTTTTGTCCCTTTTTTGCCGCAGTCACTGACGATTTCTGGAACAGTGGCCGCCGGCGTGATGATGACAGCGAGTTCAGGCGTTTCCGGGAGAGAGGTGATGTCCGGGTAACATTTGAGGTCAAAGATGTGGTCTCGTTTGGGGTTGACGGGGTAGATTTTGCGGCTGTCCCGGGAAACGATGATGTTCTCCAGGACAGTGCGTCCCACTGCTCCTTCCCGGTCCGTGGCGCCGACCACTGCCACGCTCTGAGGCTCAAAGAAAGACTTTATTTTTTCCATGTTGTGTCGCTTCCTTTCGGTCGCACTGCGAAGGAGGTTTACCGCGGATGTGCTCCTCTCTGTGTCTCATGGCTCAAGCTTTAAGCCATGCTCATTATACTCCCGTGAGGTGAGGAGTATCAAATTTTCAAATAAGTCCAGAGAGACCGCAATTGCGTGGGGAGTGCTGGTTTCTTTTCCGGGTTTCAGCCTTCACGGAATGTTGCGGTAGAGCTTAAGCAAGTCAGTTGAGGCTTGGTTTCACTTAAGATATAATGATAATCATAATAGTGCGGAGGCTGTTCTCTGCATTCTTGGAATAGAGGAGCAAAGGTATGTTACGTGCGGCAGTTGTCGGCGCGACGGGGATTGTCGGTCAGCAGTTTATCGTTGCCCTTCACAATCATCCATGGATAAAAGTAACGGCTCTGGCGGCTTCAGAAAAGTCTGCCGGGAAGTCATATAAAGAAGCACTCACCGATGTCAGGACGGGCGCCCTGCGGTGGTACTGTGATGAACCGCCGGTGACAGAGGTCATGGGTATCCCGGTGCAGAATGCGCAGGATTTGGATATTTCCAGCGTGGACATCATCTTCACCGCCATTGAGTCTGACCAGGCGCAGGTTTTAGAGCCGAAGTTTGCCGCGGTCAAGCCGGTCATCAGCACGGCTTCTGCCTTCCGCTATGAGAAAGACGTGCCTGTGCTCATCCCGGGGATTAACTCTGAGCAAACTGCGCTGTTAAAGACCCAGCAGAAGAACCGCGGCTGGAAGGGCTTCGTCACGCCCATTCCCAACTGTACCACCACCGGGCTCGCCATCACCCTGAAGCCGCTCTACGATGCATTTGGCGTGAAGTCCGTGGTCATGACATCTATGCAGGCGCTGTCCGGCGCCGGGCGCAGTCCGGGCGTCATCGGGCTGGATATCCTGGATAATGTCATCCCGTATATTGTTAAAGAAGAGGAAAAGGTGCAGGTGGAGACCCAGAAAATACTGGGCAGGCTCTCCGGTGATGCCATCCAGCCGGCTAAATTTGCGGTGAGCTGTACCTGCACCCGCGTCAACGTGCGTGAAGGTCATACTGAGGCCGTTTTTGTCTCGCTGGGGAAGCATGCTGAGCTGACGGAAGTTGCCCGGGTGATGGAAGAATATGATGGTTTCAAAGGCATGTCTCTGCCCTCAGCGCCGAAGCAGATGGTTGTCGTTCTGGCTGACCCCTTCCGGCCCCAGCCCCGCCTTGACCGCGATACCGATAACGGCATGGCGACGGTGGTGGGCAGAATCAGGAAGGATGATGTGCTTGAAAACGGCGTCAAATACGTGCTGGTCTCTCACAATACCAAGATGGGTGCCGCCCGCGGGGCGGTGCTGGTGGCAGAACTGCTGATGAAGCAGGGTTATATTGCCTAATCCGGCATTGAAATTGCGCGCATCGCCTCATCGGCATGTACCAGACCGTAGCCGTACCAGCTGTCTTTGCCTGTTTCACCCAGGTCCTTTGCCGTCCTGGCGAGGATATGTCTAATGGTCTTATGGTCATTGACACCGGCGGCAATGAGCAGAGCGGCAGTGCCGGTGACGTGCGGTACCGCAAATGAGGTACCAATGCCCGCGGTGTAGCCACCGCCCATGGCTGTGGTGAGCACGTTGGTGCCGGGAGCCATGAGTTCCAGGTCATCGCCGGCACAGGAGAAGATGGCTCTTGTGTCTGATTCGTCGGTTGCACCCACGGCGATGACCTGTTCATACCTGGCGGGGGAATGGATGTTCCCCAGGTCGCCGGAGTTGCCGGCGCCGGATATCAGAATGATACCTGCCTGGTAGGCTTTGTTCAGAGCCTGGACCAGAGCCGGGGGTAAATCACTGTTGGTGCCGAAACTCATGTTGATGATTTGCATTTTATTTTCAATTGACCACTCAATACCCTTTATAACGGCGTTCACAGTGCCTGCGCGGTTTCGGTTCAGGACTTTAACCGAGTAAATCTCTGCCTCAGGGGCAATGCCGACGATGCCTTCACCATTGTCCAGGGCGGCAATAATGCCTGCTACCATCGTCCCGTGGCCGTTGTCATCATCGCCGTTTTCAGTATTAGGGACAAAGGTGACATTGCCTGCCACGCGCAGGTCAGGGTGGTCCAGGTCAATGCCGGTGTCCAG
>Ga0136652_1000845_pt1 | contig 13864 bp, 6 predicted proteins | sample ConPoolayeEmetaG_FD_94864 | JGI IMG/M metagenome (GOLD analysis project Ga0136652, IMG submission 94864) | Hot spring microbial mat communities from California, USA to study Microbial Dark Matter (Phase II) - Cone Pool mat layer E metaG... ...
ACATTAATGACTATCATAGAAAATTTTGAAGTCTTGCATGAAAAAGATTTTTAATCTCTTATAGTTAGACTAAAAACCAAAGTGAATAAAATTTAGAGAGAATAATTACCAAATCTTAAAAAATTTTTTAAGTTGTTTTTACCAATACGATGCACATCACCCACACTTCACAAATGCTAAAGTTACAGTTTACATACACTGCGAATGGTCATAAATTCAAGTCTAAGTGCAATATTCTTACACTTATCTAATCTCAGTATAATTACTAATGCAGGATTTGATATTAGTAAATGAAATTTTCAAAGTGAATTTTATTAGAAGATTTGTTAAATGTAAATCGAAAATAATTTTAGAAATGATTATTTTATTCTTGAATTAAACTTAGAATAATTGAAAGTTTGAAATCTTCAAACAACAAGTGAGGTGTTATGAAAAAAATATTATTACTTTTATTCATCCTTCCTTATTTAATTTTCGCTGGAACTACAGGTAAAATTACTGGCAGAGTTATTGACGCAAAAACTCGTGAACCAATTCCTTCTGTTAATATCATAATAGAAGGAACAAATTTTGGGACCGCATCGAACATTGATGGATTTTATGTGATTAATAATGTCCCACCAGGTACTTACACTTTAGTTGTCTCGGCAATTGGTTATGAGAAAAAGATAATTAAAAATGTGAAAGTTTCAGCAGACTTTACAACGAAAATTAATATTGAATTGAGTGAAGAAGCAGTTGAACTTCAGGAAATTGTTGTTGAAGCTCAATCTCCATTAATCAGAGAAGATTTGACATCAACACAAGCTACGATTGATGCAAGTCAAATTGAAGCATTGCCTGTTGAAAGTATTCATCAAATTCTTGCACTTCAAGCTGGTATTACTCAAGGCGTTGGTGGTGAGCTACACATTCGAGGTGGTAGAACAAATGAAATTGCTTATACAGTAAATGGTGTGACAATTTCAAATCCTTTCGATAATTCTCCAATGGTTGAAATTGCAACAAATGCTGTTCAGGAAATTTCTGTTGTGAGTGGAACGTTCAACGCCGAATATGGAAATGCTTTGAGCGGTGTTGTCAATACAATCACAAAAGAAGGAACAAATGAATATCGTGGACACATTTCGTTTTATACGGGCGACTTCTTAAGCTCTAGGAAAAATATTTTCTTTAATGTTAATGATGTAAATCCATTAAGTAATAATGTGACTGAATTTACTTTCAGTGGTCCAGTTCCATTTCTTAATAATAAATTGAATTTCTTTATTTCAGCAAGAAATGAAGATAACAAAGGTTGGTTATTTGGAGTAAGGCAACATAATCCTTGGGATTCAGTCTATATTAATCCATCAAATCCAAATGATATAAGAATTGCAAAATCTGGTGATGATGCAATTGTGCCGATGAATCCGAGCAAAAAATTCAGTGGAACTTTTAAGCTCACAATTAAGCCTACTTCGACAATAAAAATTAATTATGACCTTCTGTATTCAAATAATTATTTCAAATATTATACACACGATTTCAAATACAATCCTGATGCTGATTATAATTATTATGAAAAAGGTTACATCAATTCACTTGATTTCAGACACGCACTAAGTTCAAGAACTTTTTATACCATTAAGTTGATGTATAACTTCAATGATTACAAGCAATATCTTTATCCATTACTTGATGAGAATGGTAATGCTGTGGATTATTATCCTGGAAAGGGAACTCAAAACTTAAGACCAGATCCAAGATATCAACCAACTGAAAAATTGACCAGACCTGTTACATACACATTTTATTTTGGTGGAACAAGAAATGGTCATAGTTACGAAAGAGCAAAAACCTATGGAGTAAAGTTTGATTTCACCAGTCAGCTTTCAAATGAACACGAAATTAAGTTCGGTTCAGAATATAAAACACACATTTTAGATTACGAAAGTTTTGTAATTAAGAGAGATACGGTTCGTTACTTAGTTCCAACAATTCCAGATTTAGCAACTCCCGATCACGATCTTTACACAAAGAAACCAATTCAGTTTTCTTTTTACATTCAGGATAAAATGGAATACGCAAACTTTATAATGAACATTGGTTTGAGATACGATTACTTTAATTCAAGGTCAAAATATTCTACAAACACAGTTTGGCCCTCACCAAATGACCCATCACTTCCACCTTATGTTGATAAAAACTCAATTCTTGCCGATGCATCTCCGAAACATCAACTAAGTCCGAGATTTGGATTTTCTTTCCCGATTACAGATAGAGGAATAATTCATTTTAGTTACGGACATTTCTTCCAGATGCCGCCATTTCAGTATTTATACACAAATCCAAATTTCAAATCTAGTTATGCTGTTGGAACACCAATCTTCGGCGATGCTAATTTGAATCCTGAAAAGAATGTAACCTATGAAATTGGTTTACAGCAACTTTTACTAGATGATCTTGCAATGATTGTTACAGGTTATTATAAAGATGTTCGTGATTTATTAGCTCTTCAAACAATTAGAGTGAGTGGAGATAGAACTTATCTAAAATATGTTAACAAGGATTATGGGAATATTAAAGGAATTACTTTGTCACTTGTGAAAAGACGAAGTCCCGCAAGTCCTTTAGGTGTAACAGTTGATTACACATTTCAAGTCGCGGAAGGAAATGACACTGATCCAGACGCATTCTTTTTAGATTTATCATCAGGAAGGCAGAGTGAAAAAATGCCAGTCTTCTTGGCATGGGATCAGACGCACTTGTTAAATACGACGGTTACATTTGGAAAAGTAAATGATTGGACAGTTACAATTGTCAATAGAATTGGAACTGGATTACCTTACACTCCACAAATTACTGGCAAACAAGTTTATGTGAGAACAAACAGCGGACGAAGACCGTCACAATTTGTTGTCAATCTTTTTGCCGAAAAAGTTTTCAAATTATTTGGCTTCAGAGTTACCGCTTTTGCAAAGGTATTCAATCTATTTGATAATTTAATTGAGCGACTTGTTTACGATGATACAGGTCGGGCAACTTATACTTTGCTTTACACAAGTGGTGGTGCAAAATCAGCAGAAGAACTTTCTAAGAGAATTCCTTTAGTGCGTCCTCCAGAGGAATATTTCAATCGTCCTCATTATTATTTACCTCCAAGGGAAGTAAGACTTGGATTTGAAATTGATTTCTAAAAATGTTGAGAGGAGAAAAAAATATGAGAACAATCTCACTCATTGCTTTATTGGTCACAAGTTTCTTCTTAAATAATTTATTTGGGCAAAATAATTCATCGAGAGAACAAGAACATCAACGCGTTAAGGATTTGATTAATTCAAGTTTGATCAATTCAAAGAGTTTGAAGTCGGGAACAACAATTAATGATTTTCAGAAGGGAATTATCAAAAAACTTGAGAAGGCAAAAGGACACAAAGACCGAAAACATTATTTTATGAATGGAAATAAAATCAGCACAGAGATTTACAATTATGGTGGGATTGCACCAGGTTATGGACTTTTACGAAATGTGAATAATGTTGTCTGGCGTGGAGTTTCTTATGTTTTTCAATTCTGTCCTTTTGTTGCCGCATCTGTTCCTAGTGGCTTAGATACTACCAAAAGGCTTCATATTGTTTCTGATGGTTTATGGGATTATCCAAATTTAAGAGATGTAAGTCCGACTGGAGATACACTATGGGCATGGCAACCACTTCCAGGTTATGCAGATCCGAATCAAGAGTATATGGCTTCAAATCCTGCTGACGATAAAGATAACGATGGTAAACCAGATAGCTGGCCAAGAAGCTGGTACAATCCAACACTTGGTAAATATGTCTGGCCTGGATATTTAGCTCAGGATGCAACAAATGCAGACCTTGAAGTTTTCTGGGCAATGGATGATAGAGATAATTCAGAATTTCCATACTGGCCATTCATAAATGATTCAACAAGAAGGGGATTAGGAGTTCAAGTTGATGGTCGAGCTTTGCAGTGGAGTAATGCGCTTGCAGAAAATACTATCTTTTTTGTTTATACAATTGCTAATGTGAGTGATAAAGATCTTGATTCAGTTTATTTTGGAATGTATGGCGATCCAGACCTTGGTGGTGGTTTGCCCGCTGATCCAGGTGAAGAAGTTCGTGATGACTTAGGATTTTTTGTTCAACCACATAATTATTCGGTTCCAGTTTATGCAAGAAGTATGATTTATTTGTGGGATAATGATGGTAAAGGACATCTGGGTTTACCAGTTGGTTATCTGGGTTGCAAATATTTAGAAAGTCCAAGTAATCCTGGAAATAATTATGATGATGATGGTGATGGAATGATTGATGAAAGACAAGATGACGGAATTGATAATGATAAGGATTGGAATCCAATAATTGATGATGTTGGTATTGACGGAGTTCCAAACACTGGTGACTTAGGTGAAGGTGATGGAGTTCCTACTGCTGGAAAAAGACTTCCTGATGGTTCGCTTGATCCACTTTATCCAGGTGAACCTAATTTTGAATTAACTGACCTTGATGAATCTGATCAAATAGGTTTAACAAGTTTTAACAGCTGGACCTGGGCTACTGATAAAGTTGCAAATGATGAATCAATGTGGTATCGAATCCAGGCTGGAAATTTTGGTGAAATAAGACAACTCGAAGATATTGTTTTCATTTATGGTAGTGGACCAATTAAACTTTCAAAAGGAGAAATTAAAAGATTTTCAATTGCTCTTTTGCTTGGAGAAAATCTGGATGATCTTTTGACAACTGCTGAAACAGTTCAGAGAATTTACAACGCTAATTACAGATTCTTCAGACCACCATTGAAACCAACAGTTTTTGCTGTTCCAGGTGATAAGAAAGTTACTCTTTACTGGGATACACGAGCTGAAGAAAGTATTGATCCAATTACAGGAAAAGATTTTGAAGGTTATGTGATTTATCGAAGTACTGATCCAACATTTAACGATATTCAAACAATTACAGACGGTAAAGGTGCAAAGTTTTTATATGAACCTTTAAAGGATGTTTATGGAAATGAATGTAAGTGGGATGTGGCAGTCCGTCCTGAACCTTTTACAGATTTGAATTCCAATTCTAAATACGATGTTGGCGAGCCTTATGTTGATATGAATGGAAATGGTCAATGGGATCCTGAAGCTCCTGATTACTGGAAAGGTTATCATCCAGTTGAATATCAGGGAAGAGGAATTCATTACTATCTCGGTAATAATCGTGGTCTGGTTCATTCTTATGTTGATTCAAACAATGTAATTAATGGACAGACTTATTATTATGCAGTTGTCGCTTATGACCATGGAGATTCTCTCGGCATTCCACCAACGGAGACGAGCAAAAAGATTACAGTTGACCCAATTACAAACAAACTTCTATTCGATGTAAATACTGTAATGGTAATTCCAGGACCGAGAGTAAGTGGATATATAATTACTCCAACCAGTACAAAGAGTCTTGTTCACGAAAGTGGTGTTGGAAATGGTGATATAACTCTTGAAGTTCTAAACGATCTTAAAGTTGAGGAAAATTCAGAGTATAGAATATTTTTTAGAGATAGTCTTTTTATAAATAGAAAATGGATAGCTGGTAAAAATTATTCTGTCTTAAAACTAAATCCTGTTATTGATAAAAATATTGTTTTTTACGATACAAACTTCACTAAACTTTCTTTTCCTTATATAAGTGATGATAATCATCTTGAAGTTAAAGATGAACAGGGAAATGTTTATGTAAAAAATGTTGATTATGTTATTGATTTGGAAAGAGGAACAATTCGTAGAACCTCGACAAGTTCAATGAATTTGAATAAAAAATATTCTGTTCAGTATCGTTATTATCCAGTTTATCAAAGTCAAAATCTAAAAGGTGAAGACGGAAATCCAGTTATTGATGGATTAAAGCTTAAAGTGGTAGACCATTCAGTTCTCAAACTTGATTCAGTTAATACTAAATGGATTGCAGGAAAGTGTAATTATACATATCGAGTTGATAGAGCGACAATTGGCGGAAAGGTTATTCCAAATGAAGCTGATTACGAAATTCATTTCGCTGATACTTTCATTGATTCAGCAATGATATTAGTTGGTGGTAGGCTTGTGAAAGTGCCCGTTAAATATTCTGTTAAAGATGTAACAACTGGGGTACCTAAACCAATTCTAACTTATCTTAAAGAAAATGCGCTTACACGAGATACAAATTACACTGCAGGAGAAGAGATTATTTTCTTTAAGCCGGGCTCAACTGGTAGAACAACTGATACAACAACCTGGGGAGTAATTTTCTTTGCTCCATCAGAAAAAACTCCTATTCCACCTTCAGCTGGAGATGTATTTTATATTAGAACTTTAAGACCTTTCAGACCTGCTGATGTTTTTTATTTCAAAACTGAAGCTTCAAAATTTGATGCGTCCGTTGCAAAATCAAGATTAGACAATATTTATGTCGTTCCTAATCCTTATGTTGTTGTAAATGATATTGAACCGACGAATAAGTTGCCCGGTCAGAATAGAGGTGAGAGAAGAATTTACTTCGAGAATTTACCGCTGGAATGTACAATTAGAATTTATACTTTAGCTGGTGAACTTGTTCAAACGATTTATCATTCATCGGGACTTGAAAATGGAAGAGCGTTCTGGAATTTATTGAACCGTGATGGATTTAGTGTTTCGTACGGAGTTTACTTTGCTCATATCGAAGCTCCAAACATTGGAGAAAAACTCTTAAAGTTTGCAATCATCAAGTAAAAGAGTGTGGAGAGAAAACAATGATGAAAAAAATTATTCTTCTCAGCCTAATCATTTTGTTAATTATGAGTTCCATTTCAATTGCTCAGATTGGAGCCAACCTGACAAAGACTGGAACAACCGCTGCTCAATTCTTAAAGATTGGAGTTGGTTCGCGGGCACTTGGAATGGGCGGTGCATTTGTTGCTTCTCCAAACGATGTATCGGCAGTTTATTGGAATCCTGCCGGACTTGCATTAATTCAAAATCGTGAATTCTCTTTCAATCACATTGATTGGTTAATTGATGTGAAATTTGACCATGCAGCATTTGGAATGAATTTATCTGACTTCGGAACGGTTGGTGCATTTGTCGGTGTGATGACAATGGGCGAAATGTTAGTTAGAACAGTCGAAAAACCTGAAGGCACTGGTGAATATTTTGGCGCTGGTGCATTAACGGCAGGAATTTCCTATGCAAGAAATCTTACCGAAAACTTTGCAATTGGATTTAACGCTAAGTATATCCGTGAATATATCTGGAATGAATCTGCTCAAGGATTTGCACTTGATGTTGGTACATTTTATCGAATTCAATTTTTAAATGAGACACGACTCGGTGCAAGCATTTCTAACTTTGGTACTAAGATGAAACTTTCAGGGAGAGATTTGCTCGTTTTGACAAATACAGGTCCAGGTGGACAAAACATTATCAATACCGAACATCAAGTTGATGCTTACGATTTGCCTTTACTTTTTAGAATTGGTGTTGCCGTTGATGCAATTAAAACCGAACAAATGAGATTAACCTTAGAAACAAACGCAGTCCATCCAAATGACAATACTGAATATGTTAATTCTGGTTTTGAATATTCGTGGAATGAAAGAGTTTTCTTGCGTGCTGGTTACAAATCTCTTTTTGAAAGAGATTCAGAACAAGGTTTGACTTTTGGACTTGGGATAAATTATCGTTTAGTTGATTTAGTTACATTGAAATTTGATTATGCTTATCAGGATTTTGGTAGATTGAAAAATGTGCATTACATAACAATTGGAGTGAATTTCTGATTGTTTGATTGGGAGATTTTTGGATTTTTGATTGGAAGATTTTTGATTTTTTGATTGTGAGATTTTTGAATTTTTGATTGAGTGATTTGAAATTTTTTGATTGAAATTATTCGATGATTAAGCTCGAATTAATTGAGCATTGGAATTTGGAAATCGAATTGTGAGAGTATTTCAATGAGCATCAAGCCAGTTATCGCCGATACCAATATCGACTTTAACTGGCACTTTTAATTTTATTGCATCTTCCATTTCTTTCTTAACAACTCTCTTCACTACATCCAGTTCGTCTTTATGAACTTCAAAAACTAATTCATCGTGAACCTGAATTATCATTGATGATTTAAGTTTATTTTCTCTGAAATATTTCGAGATGTTGTTCATTGCAATTTTAATCATATCTGCTGCTGTTCCCTGAATGGGCATATTGATAGCCTGTCTTTCTTCGGCTGAACGAACGGTGGCATTTTGGGAGTTTATATTTGGTAAGTATCTTCTTCGTTTTTTGAGTGTCTCAACATAACCATTCTTTCGAGCAAATTTTTTTGTTTCTTCAAGATATTCATAAACTCTTTTATAAGTTTTGAAGTATCTATCGATTAGCTCTTTCGCAGAAGTTTGAGAAATTCCAAGTCGAGTTTTAAGACCAAATGGACCAATTCCATACAAAATTCCGAAGTTAACTTCTTTTGCTTTTCTTCTCATTTCTGGAGACACTTTATCCATTGGAACGCCATAAACTTTTGATGCAGTTGCAGAGTGAATATCAAGTTCGTTTTCGAATGCTTGAATTAGATTTGGGTCCTCACAAATGTGAGCTAAAATTCTTAATTCAATTTGTGAGTAATCGGCACTTAAGATTTTCCAATTTTTGTCTGGTGCTGCAAATGCTTTCCTTATCTCTTTTCCAAATTCAGAACGAATAGGAATGTTTTGCAAATTTGGGTCGCTGCTTGAAAGTCTTCCTGTTGATGTAATTGTTTGATTATAGTTTGTATGAATTCTGCCAGTTCGTTTGTTGATTAGTTCGGGCAACGAATCGACATAAGTATTTTTAAGTTTTACAAGTTGTCTGTAATTAATTAAATGCTCAATGATGGGATGTGAAAATCTCATTTGCTCGAGTGATTGAATATCAGTTGAATAACCAGTTTTAGTTTTTTTTGTTGGTTCTAATTTTAGTTTGACAAATAAAATTTCTTGAAGTTGTTTCGTAGAGTTGACATTGAATTTTTCACCAGCAAGCTCATAAATTTTTGCTTCGATGTTAGAGATTTGCTTTTCAAGTTCAATGCTTAAATCTTGCAAGTCATTTGTGTTGATGAAAACTCCTCTCAATTCCATATCGGATAAAGTTTTTACAAGTGGGAATTCAATTTCTTCACAAAGTTGAATCAGCTCTTTTGATTTTAATTCTTCTTTCAAAATTTCATAAAGTTGAAAAGTTATATCCGCATCTTCACAGGAATAAATTTTCAAGTCGTTAACAGGCACACTCCACATTAAAGCAGAATTTTTTTTGTCTCCAATTAAAGCTGAAATTTTGTATGTATCGTAATTCAAATATTTTTTTGCCATATCATCAAGTCCTGTTACACCATCTGGATTTAACACATAAGCTGCGACCATTGTATCGAATAGGGAAAGTTGAACATTAATTCCGTAATTTGATAAAACATTAATGTCGTATTTCAGGTTCTGTCCAATTTTCAGTTTCGTTTTGTCTTCAAGAATTTTCTTAAAGTGATTTAAATTCTTTTTATCGTTTTCCTTTGCATCAAAATTTTTATGATTTTCAAGTCGATAAAAATAAGCTTCAGATTTATTAAGACAGAATGAAAGTCCAACAAGATTTGCATCAATTGAATTTAAGTTGTCTGTTTCTGTATCGAATACAATTAAATTTGACTTTTCAGCTTTTGAAATAAACTCATTGATTTTTTCATCACTATCTAAAAGGATATAATTTGTCCCTTCAATTTCTAATATTTTAATATCTGATTTTTCAATTTCTTCAGTATCAAAAAGTGTTGGTGTGGTAGATTTAATTTTTGCGTTAAGAAGATTTTCTAATCTCTTGTTGAAAGTTTTTATTTCAAGTTCGTTTAATAGAGCTTCAAGCTGCTGAACATTTGGTGATTTGATTTTCAAACTTTCGAGTTCAACATCAATTGGAATATTTTGTTTGATAGTCACAAGTTCACGGGAAAGATAAGCCATATCCTCCCCTTCGATTAGCTTTTGTTTGAGAGATGGTTTATCAATCTTATCAATATTTTGGTAAATGTTATCTAGTGAGCCAAATTCTTTTATCAATTCGAAAGCCGTTTTTTCGCCGATTCCTTTCACTCCCGGAATATTGTCAGTTGAGTCACCAGTCAAAGCTAAAAAGTCAATAAATTGTTCAGGTTTCAAACTATATTCTTCTTCAACTTTTTTCTCATCATAAACTTCAGCATCTTCAACAGATTTTTTCAATGGTTTGTAAACAAAAATTCCATCTCCAACCAATTGTAAAAAATCCTTGTCTGGAGTAACTAGGTATGAATTAACATTTTTGGTTTTGAATTTTTTTGAAAGAGTTCCAATTATATCATCGGCTTCAAATCCTGGTGCAGTTATTATTTTTATATCAATCGCTTGAAGAATTTTTTTTATGTAATCGAGTTGATAAATCATATCATCTGGAATTAACTGACGATTTGCTTTGTATTCAGGAAATTTTTCATGGCGGAAAGTTTTTTCTTTTGTATCGAAAGCAACGGCTATGTAATCAGGTTTTTCGTTTTCTAAAATTTTAAGTAATGAAGATAAAAATCCATAAACCGCACTTGTATTTTGATTCTTAGAATTTCTGAGTGGTCTCGAAATAAAAGCGAAATAAGCTTTATAAGCCATCGACATTCCATCTATTAAAAATGCTTTCTTCATAATTTCCTAAGCCTTCTTTTTTGCAAAATACTTCCAGTAAAAATAAAATGGAATTCCAAGTGAGATTAAAATCAATCCCATCATTGCGTTACTTGTATCGGAATAAAGCGTATTACCAACAAATAAAATCGCAAAGGTCACAAAAAGAGCTGGAATGAATGGATAACCAATCACTTTGTATGGACGATGTGCATCTGGCATTTTCTTTCTAAGAACAAACACACCAAAAGCTCCCATCCCATAAAATAACCAAGAAGCAAATATGACATAATCTGTAATTGTATCAAATGTCCCTGTTAGAGTTAAAATACTTGACCATATCCCCTGCACGATTAAAGCAATACCGGGTGTTGAAAACTTTGGATGTGATTTACCGAGTGGTTTGAAGAATAATCCATCTCGACTCATTGCAAAATGAACACGAGCTGTTGCAAGAATACTTCCATTCACTGCACCAAAAGTTGAAATGATAATTGCGATTGAAATGATTGAGCCACCAACTGGACCAAAGATTGTCTCGGCAAGTGTTGCGCCAACTAATGGTGATTTTGCAATTTTATCTATTGGAAGAACATACATATAGGCAATATTAATGATGAGATAAACTCCCATCACTATTAAAGTACCAAAGGCAAGAGCTTTTGGGACATTTCGTTTTGGATTTTTTACTTCACCAGCGACAAAAGTTACATTGTTCCATCCATCATAAGCCCAGAAAGCACCAGCTAATGCAAGACCAAACATAGTTATAACATTATATTCATTGTAAACTGGTAACGCATCTGTTGTGAGATTCGAAAGACTACCACTTCCAAAACTAAAGGCAATGGCAGCCAATAAAAGAATAGAAGCAATCTTTACAAATGTAATGAAAGTTTGAACTCCACCACCAAAAATTACTCCAACATAATTTATTCCTGTGACGAATAGTAAACACAGAATTGCAACTGCTTTAGTTCCAAAATCCTGAAGTGGATAAATATTTCCGACAAGTGGAACATAAATTGAAAATTTTTGGACTTCCTCAGAGAATTGTGGATACTTAATGAAGTAACCAAGATACTCAGAAAATACGACAGCAATCGATGCCTGACTTCCAGTTTGGATTACTGCAAGGATTGACCAACCATAGATGAAAGCTATGAAATCGCCATACATTGTTCGGAAGTATTTGTATTGTCCGCCGGTTGCATCAATCATTCCAGCGACTTCAGCATTTGTCAATGCACCAATTAAAGTAAAAACGCCAGCAACAATCCATGCAAGTAAGACAAGTTCAGGAGACATCAACTGCTCAGCCATTACGGAAGGTTTTCGGAATATTCCAGAGCCAATCATTGAACCAGCTACAATCATAGTTGCCGCGGTAACCGTGAGTCCTCGCACAAGTCCATCAGATGTTTTTTCAACAGGTTGTTTCATTTTTCTCCTCTTATGATTTTTTGAAATTATAAAAATTGGGAAGTAATTCAAATAAGTGAAATGAAAAAGTTTTTCTCTTTAAGAACCTTACAACAATTAATCGAATACAAAGATTTTATGATTGTAGTATGTGATGGCTTTTTACAATTATTTATTGTTTACAACGGTTGATTTTAATTAATCTGTGCGATGAATTAAAATTGTTAAGCGTCTTGTATGTTAAAAGTGATAGATGTTTTTTGAAGTTTTGAATAATTAAAATTCCTTTTGCGGAAGAGAAGATAAACATCTGAGCCCTTGAGACTATATTGTAGTTTTTTCCCTCTACGACGATTTTGTTTGGTTTATGCGTTTATTTTTATAATAATGTAACCTTCCTGCCTTTCATTTTTTCTAAATGCGAAATTACAAAGCCCGCAAAGTTCACATAGAGTTTTTTATTTTCCTTACTATGAGTCTTTTTGAGTCTAAGCAGTTCATTTTTTACAAACATAAAGGCGCATAGACTGCAAATATTAAGAGAAGTTTTTTCTTCGTATTATCCTTAAGTTCTTTGAGTCTTACAAGGCAAAATCTTATGCACGAATCGCCAAAAACTGGATTTGTTACGAAAAATTGTCCAAATAATCAAAAAGAAATCTTAATCGATTAGTATAGTTTCTAAGTAATTTATTGTTAATATTACTAATGAATATTTTCAAGTCTCTTTCTAAACTTTTCAGCTTCTTCAAAATTCTTTTCAGCATCTTCTAATATTGTTATCACAAGTTGTATCCCCTTCTTAAAATTAGGATTAAATTCAAGAGATTTTAAGGCGCTTTCTTTTGCAAGTTGATATTGTTGTTTCAATAAATAAACTCTCGCAAGTTCATAGTGAGCTTCATAGTATTCTGGAAATAGTTGAATTGCTCTTTTCAAATAAATTTCAGCATTGTTATAATCTTTCAAAAATTCATAAACATTACCTAAAAGAAAAAGTGTTCGAGAAGAATTTGAATCAATTCGTAACGAACGAATTAAAAAGTCGAGAGCCGCCCTATAATTTTCATTTTGAATAAAGAACAATGCTCTTTGATTATAGAATGAAGCTTCCTTAGGCATTATATGAAATCTTTCGATTTCAAACTTGAAAACCTCCATAAACTCAAATTCGTTAATTGGTATAAATACTGGTCTTTGATTAACAGCTTCAAACCAGTTACGCATCGTTACAAAGTAAGAGACATTGTTTCTGATGAAATAATTCTTTAAGTAGTCTGAGAAGTTCTTATCATTCAAATGCTCAATTACTTCGGGATTGACAAGTCCAACCATATCAATAATTTTTCGATTGCTATAAAATGCGAGTGCACCAATATCGTGAGTTGCAATCAAATCATTTTCCTTTGTGTTTTGTTTTAACCATTCAGCAATTTTAATGTGACGGTCATAATGATATTTTCCAGTAAAAGCAATCTCTTCAGCGTTTTTTGGAATTTGATTTAAAGAAAGTCCAAGTGCAAATCCTGCAAAAACAAAATAAATTATATTTAGAGCTTTACTTTGGTCAGACTTACTTTTCGCTTGAAGATAAATTAATAATCTTTGAAATCCATCAAATGCAACAAATAAATAAAATGGAATAATCGGCATTAAATATCTTCCAAACCGATGAGTGAACGGGAGCTGAATATAGTAGACCAAAATAAAAACAACGATGAACGATAGATATAAAATTGAATTGTTG
>Ga0136652_1000846_pt1 | contig 13848 bp, 8 predicted proteins | sample ConPoolayeEmetaG_FD_94864 | JGI IMG/M metagenome (GOLD analysis project Ga0136652, IMG submission 94864) | Hot spring microbial mat communities from California, USA to study Microbial Dark Matter (Phase II) - Cone Pool mat layer E metaG... ...
CGGGTCGGGCACCGGCCCCGCCGCACCCCGCCCCGCGCCCATACCCCTGCCCCGAACCAGCACTCTTTTTGGCAGGCGGGTATACTGCCTGGACCGGCGGCTAGCTTCCGTCCAGCCCGCCGGCCAGGAGCAGGAATTGCAGCTATGTTCTCAGCGCTTCTGTTGATTCCGGTTATCCTGTTGTTCCAGCCGGCTGCCTCCCCGAAGTTCTCAGCCCGACTCTACGCCGCTCACCAATGGATTCAGCCCGGCGGCCAGACCGAACTGGCCATCGAACTGGAGATCGAGAAAGGCTGGCACATCTATCACCCTATTATCCTGGATACGGGCGCACCCACGACCGTCACTTTCGAACTCCCGCCCGGCCTCACGGTCGGCGAACTTCAATTCCCAGCACCTTACCTGGGCAAGGAATACGACCTGGAATACCTCGCCCTATCCGGCCGCATCACGGTACTGACCACCCTGGAGCTGGTCCCGGACGCTGCCACCGACGCGATCCCGATAAAAGCACAAGTTTTCGCCCTGGCCTGCAAGGAGCTGTGTTTGCCGGTGCGGGCCGAGGCCACCCTGACGCTGAAGGTCGCTTCCGAACCTCCCCCGCCGGCCAACGAGGAGTTCTTCCGCAAGGCCCGGGCTTCCATTCCGCGGCCGCTGGAGAAAGCCGAATATCTTGAGGGCAGTCGGGTGCTGGCGCGGCACACAGCGGTTCCGATCGGCCAGCCGTCAGAGCTGGTGGCGGAAATCCGCGTCCGGCCGGGACACCACATTCAGGATCGCGATCCCGGCGTGCCGGACCTGGTTCCGTCGCGCTTGTTCATCCAGGCCCACGATGGAATCAAGCTCGAAAAGGGTAATCAAGCCTGGCCGCTCCCCCGCATCCACGAGGTGAAGGACTTGGGCCGCGTCCGGGAGCAGGCCGGTCAGGTGCTCATTCGAACGCCGTTTGTCGTCGATGACCTGGATTTCAAGCCGGGCCGCGTCCGACTGAGCGTACTTTTTCAGTACCAGGCCTGCCGGGACGGCGGGGTCTGCTACCCGCCGATGTTGGCCACCGGCAGTGTGGAGTTCGACGTGCTGCCAGCCGGGCAAGCGGCCGTCGCCAACCCGGATCCGCTGGTGGCCGGGCTGACTCCGGTTGGGCCCGGGCCGGCTCAACCTGCACCTGCCGAGCGGTCGCTGCCGGTAGTATTCCTGTTCGCTTTGATTGGCGGCGTAATCCTGAATGTGATGCCCTGCGTGCTGCCGGTGATCTCGCTCAAGGTGTTCGGCTTTGTGCGACAGGCCGGAGACGACCCGCGCCGCGTGCTGCGCATGGGACTGGTCTACGCGGCGGGAATCCTGGCGAGCTTCGCGGTGCTCGCGTTTCTGATGGTCACATTTCGGCTGGCCTGGGGCGGTCTGATGCAGCGGCCGGAGTTTCTTATCGGCCTGTCGGCGGTAGTATTCGCTTTCGCGCTGAGCTTGCTGGGCGTGTATGAGCTCCAGTTGCCTGGCGCGGCTGCCGATGCGGCCAGCGCCGCGGCCTCGAAAGAGGGTTACGCGGGCGCTTTCTTCAGCGGGGTAATGACTACCCTCCTGGCCACGCCCTGCGTAGGACCGTTCCTGGGCAGCGCCGTGGGAGTACTGTCGCGGCTGCCGTCGCCGACCGCCGCTACTGGGATAATGGTTGTCGGCGTCGGCTTCGCGGCCCCCTATGTCCTCCTGACTGCCTTTCCGGCGTGGCTGCGCTACCTGCCCAAGCCCGGCCCATGGATGGTCACTTTCAAACAGGCCGTCGGGTTCATCCTGGTCGGGGTGGTGCTGTGGCTGCTCTCAATTCTGATCCGGACGGTAGACCCGGAGCAGATGCTGGGCACGCTAGGCCTGCTGTGCTCAGTGAGCCTGGGCTGCTGGCTGCTGGGCAAAATCACGCTGAGCGACAGCCGCCGACGGAGCGTCACGCTGCTCACTATGGCGATGGGTGTCACCGTCGGCGGGGGCTGGGTCAGCTTCGAGGTGTTTTCCAGAAAAGCGACCCGCATTCCCTGGCAGGACTGGGAACCGGGGATCGCCGAGCGGCTCTCGGCCCAGGGCTACGCAGTCTACGTCGATTACACCGCTGAATGGTGCCTGACTTGCCAAACCAACAAGAAGCTGGTCCTGGAGAGCGAGCGGGTGTCCCGGGAGTTCGCCCGGCTCGGCATCTACCCGATCAGGGCCGATTTCACGCGTTTCAATCCCCAGATGCAAAGTGAGTTACAGCGCCACGGCCGCAACGGGGTTCCGTTGAACGTGGTGCTGCCGCCCGGCCGGCCCGACCAGCCGATCGTGTTGCCCGAACTCCTTACGGCTCAGACGGTTCTGGACGCGCTAGCGCGTATCCAACCGTCCCGGACCACACCATCGTTCTGGTCAGACAGCCGGTACATCACGCGCTTTTAGCCACATCGGATTAATCCGGGCTCGGCCAAGCTCCGATAAGTCGGTGTGGCTGGCAGGCGAGCGGGCAGCGATGGGGCTTGTTTCTATAAGTGCCACCGCCACAGCCAGTTACGTAATCCAGGCGGTAGAGCGGAGGGCGTAAAAACCCTATGGCCGGCGGCGGAAAACCGGTTGATTCAGAGCGAGAAGGCTCACGGGGAGCCGCTAGTCCCCGGCAGAAACCTTCCCGGTTTGACTTGTCCGCTATAATAAAACGGCGGGCCAGCCAGGCCGCGTGCAGCGGTGCCGGGATGGCCGCAGCGAACCAAGCCGCCAATCAACACCCTCGGCTGACGGCAGTTCTAGCCTTGGCCATCCTCGCCGGCTGCGTACAGCAAAACCGCGGGGTGGAACAAAGCAGCCCACGAACCCGCGTCCTGGCCGTGGCCCCAGTTCTCAACCTCAGCGGCAGCCTCGACTTCGATCCGCTGAAGGTGACAGATCTGATCGCGTCGGAGTTCCTTTCTTTCGAAGGTATCGCGGTAATTCCGGTCAATCTGGCCCTGGCAGAACTTGATCGTCAGGGCAAGCAGAGCATAGAGACGGCCCAGGATGCGGTCCGACTGGCTCAGGCCCTGGGCGCCGACGCAACTATCGTGGTTGCGGTGACGGAGTATGATCCGTACCCGCCGCCGGTGGTCGGATTGATCATGCAGTGGTATTCGGCCAATCCGCAGTCCGAGCAGACGGTGACCGAGCTGGCCGGGGCGTCCGATAGCTCGGGCGGCCAGAGGTCATTGTTATCAGACCAGGCCAGCGGGCCGCTTTGGCAGGTGCAAAAGGTATACGACGCGTCGGATCAGGAAGTTGTGAAGGATATCCGCGGCTTCGCGGCCAGGCGAGATGGGCACCAGAGTCCATATGGCTGGAGAAGGTATATCCAATCGCAGACGCTGTACATGCGTTACGCAAGTTGGGCCACGATTCGGACGATGCTGTCGCTAGACACGCGGGATCGCATGCCCAGCCAGCCAGACGAGGCGAACCGATGAGTCCGGCACAACGCTGCTTGAGCATGGTCAAGGGGCCGCACCGGTTCGTGTTCCGCTACTACCCGGGCTGCGAGTCGGAGCTGCTTGGGGCCCTGGTCGCGCTGGCTAACGACCCCGACAGCGAGTTCGATTGGTTTGATGCGGCGGTGCTGAGCTACCAGCTCGGCCAGCATCTGTCCCGCGATCTGGATAGCGCTGTGGCCCTGGAAGAGGTGTAACGCGGTCAGGACCCATGAGAATAGGGCTTGCGTGATGTCGGACACCAATGCACCCAGCGGCATAACTGAACCAACCATCCTCGCCGAAGGTGGTGAGCGTATGAGTGAGCAAGCCAGCCTTGTCCAACAGTTCATCAACTATCTGCGGGCAGAACGGCACTTCTCGCCGCATACTGCCAAGTGCTACGCGGCCGACCTCCAGCAGTTCTGCGGCTACCTGTGCAAACGGGTCCAGGCTGGGCTCCAGCCAGGCGGCCGGGAGGGTGGCAACGGCGGGGGCAAGATGGAAGACATGTCGAAGCTGGCTCCGCCGCCGGGAGTTGGCAGCGAGGAGCTGAACCGGCTGCTGCTCCAGGTGCAGACCGATGACGTCCGGGCTCTGATGTCAGAACTGCGGGAGCATAACTACTGCAAGAGCACGGTGGCACGGAAACTGGCGACCCTGCGGTCGTTCTACAAGTTTCTGGTCCGCCGCGGCTATCTGTCCAGCAACCCGGTGGCGCCGATCCGCACGCCCAAGCAGGATAAGCGGCTTCCCAAGTGTCTGGAGGTCGAGCAGATCGAGCGACTGCTGTCCAACCCGGACACCACCACCCTGCTGGGAGCTCGCGACCGGGCCATGCTGGAGACCCTCTACTCCACCGGGATGCGGGTCAGCGAGCTCATCGCGCTGGATGTTTCGGACGTCGACCTGACTAGCAACGTGGTCCGGGTGGCCGGCAAGGGCAAGAAGCGACGGGTGATCCCGCTGGGTCCGGGAGCGGTGAAGACCATCCTGCACTTTTTGGACATGCGCCGGAACGACCCGCGGGCGGCCACCTTCGACAGCGAGGCCCTGTTCATCAACAAGCACGGGCAGCGCTTGAGCACCCGCAGTGTCCGCCGGAAGCTGGACAAGTACCTGCTGGAGGCCGGGCTGGACCTGTCGGTCAGCCCGCACACGCTGCGGCACAGCTTCGCCACCCACATGCTGCGTCGCGGAGCCGACCTGCGCAGCGTGCAGCAGATGCTCGGACACCAGAGCCTGAGCACCACGCAGATTTACACGCACCTCAGCGGGGAGACCGTCAAGGAGAGCTACGACAAGTCCCACCCCCGGGCGTAGCGCCCGGTTGGAACTGCGGGCGGGCACCGCTGACAAGCCACCAGCGACTGGCTCTGGGCCCTGGGGCCCGGAGCCAGTCTTTTTGGGCGGCATCCGCCCAACCGCCCCTTATGGCCGCCGGCCAGCCGGAGGCGGAGTGGGGCGCTTGCCGGCCCGACCGACGTCGGTCAGACCCCAGCGGCTGGCCATGAGTGGCTGCTTGTACTTGCCCCGGCAGGCCGTATGATAAGGGTTTCCGTGCCCTGGGCGATCTGACACCAGGAACCGGGCAGTGTGATTCAGGATACGCCGCCATGAGAATCAGAAAATTCATCCGCGCCAACAGCCGCACTCTGCTCATGATCTTCATGGCGCTGCTGCTGGTGGCCTTCCTGATCCCCAATACCATCACGCAACTGGGCGGACCGGAGCGCAGACTCAACCGCAAGTGGGGCACGGCTTTCGGACGCAAGATCACCGACCGCGACCTGGAACGGGTGCATGCCGACCTGGCGGTATTGGCCCGGGCCGGACTGGCCCCCCGAGCCACCGAGGAAGCAGTCCTGGATTACTACTTGCTGATGGAGGAAGCCCGGCGTCTGGGAGTGCGAGTCGGGCGGGAGGAGGTCAAGACCGGGCTGCTCCAACTCGGGTTGACCGACGAGCACCTGCAAAACATCCAGCGGGCCGTCCACCGCAGCTACAACGACATCTACGACGTGATCGGGCGCTGGCTGGCGGTGCAGCGACTGATCGCTTTGCAGACCAGCGCCCTGGTCAATTCCCTGCCCCGGGAGCAACTGGCTTACCGCGACCGGACCGAGGACGTAGTCGCTCAGCTCTCGATTATCGACGACCGGGCGTTTCTGCACCTGGTGGAGGAGCCGAGCGAGGAGCAGTTGCAGGCCTTCTTCGAGGAATGCAAGGGCCGGGCGCCCGCCCACACCGAACAGGAGCTTCGGTATGGCTACCTCCTTCCCGACCGGGTAGACCTGGAATATTTGACGGTTGATCCACAAAAAGTTCAGAACGAAATCACCATCCAGGCCGTTCAGGCTCGGCGGTTCTTCGAAGAGAACGCCCATCGCTACACCAAGCCCGACCCGCAGGCCACCCAGCCGGTCGGCGGCCAGGTTCCCCAAGTCCCCATGACTTTCGAGGAAGCTCAGGATCGGGTTCGGGAGGACTTTCGGCAGGTCCGAGCGATCGAAGTCGCTCAGGGTTTGGTAAACGACATGTACCTGGAGGCCCATCAGCCGTGGGCAGCGATGCCCCGCGAGGCCAGCGGCTTCGCGGCCACGCCGAGCGGCCAAATGGTGAGCTTTGAGGAATTGAAAACGCGTTTCTCCGCAGCCCACCCAGTCGAGTACCACCGGACCGGTCTGCGGAGCGCCGAGGAGCTGGCCGCCCTGCCGGGAATCGGGCAAGCCGGCTTCCGCATGGGTCAGCAGACCATCGGGGTTGCTGAGCTGGCGATGCGGGTGAAGGGCCTGCTGGAGAAGGATCCCGGCGACGGCAAGCCGGTCCTCAATCTGATGGAGCCGGCCCCCGTCGTACTGACCACCAAGCGCGACCCCCGCACTGGCAGCAACATCCCGTACCAGGCTTATCTGTTCCGAGTGGTCGCGGTGGCCCCAAGTGCCCCGCCGGAATCGCTCGATGCTTTGCGCAACCGGGTGGTTGAAGACTGGAAGCTGACGCGGGCCCACGAGCTGGCCGGCCAGTATGCACAAGCCCTGGCCGACCGAGCTCGGGCGGTGGGGCTGCCGGCTGCGGTGGCGGAGGCCGAGGAGTTGAAACAGATTCTGGCGGCGGCAGAACAGGCGGCCAGTCAGCCGGCCGACGCCGCTTCGCCCCCGCTTCGGCCACAATATGTGCAGAATCTGGAACCGTTCACGCCCGCCTCGAAAATCACTCGCAAGACGCCCTTCTTGCAGAAGGTCGGGCGGGTGGCCGAGTTGCCGCAGAAGCTCTTCGAGCTGACTCAGGCACCCGTCAGCGAAGCTGAGCCGTTCCGCGCGGCTGCGCTGCCGCTGGCCAGCCAGCACCGGTGGATAGTGGCGGAAGTGATAACCGTCAATCCGCTCTACGAGGGCAGCTTCGAGGCCCAACTGGACCAGTCGCTGCATAGCTCGGACTGGGAACTACTGCGGCGTTTCCGGAGCGAGTGGACCGCGGCGGAAAACCTGAGGCTCCGCACCGGGTTTGTAATGGATCCCGGCTTTCAGCCCATGGCACGCTGAGCGGCGTGGAGGGGTCGGCAGGCCATGAGCAACCAGTACGCTTTCCGCGAGATCGAGCCCAAGTGGCAGCGATACTGGGACGAGCACAAGACCTTCCGGGCAGCCAACCCGGGCTCGCCAGGCAGCGAGGCGCGCAAGTTCTATGTGCTGGACTTCTTCCCCTACCCCTCGGGCGCCGGGCTGCACGTCGGCCATCCGCTAGGATACATCGCCTCGGACATAATGGCCCGCTTCCTGCGGATGCGCGGATACAACGTCCTGCATCCCATGGGCTGGGACGCCTTCGGTCTGCCGGCCGAGCAGTTCGCGGTCGAGACCGGCGTACACCCCCGCCTGACTACCCAGCGCAATATCGCTACCTACAAGCGCCAGTTGAAGATGCTCGGTCTGGCATACGACTGGGATCGCGAGCTGGCAACCTGCGACGAGGAGTACTATCGCTGGACCCAGTGGATCTTCCTGAAAATCTACAATTCCTGGTATGACCCGGAGTGGCGGTGGGTCGATCGGGACGGACGGTCGGTCGTAGGAGCGGCCCGTCCGATCGAGACCCTGCCCATACCGCCGCACGTCCAGGCCCAGGGTCCAGAGGCGGTGGATGCATACCAGGCTGAACATCGCCTGGCCTACCTGGCGGAGGTGCCGGTCAACTGGTGCCCGGCCCTGGGCACGGTGCTTTCCAACGAGGAAGTCACCAATGAGGGCCGCAGCGAGCGGGGGGACTATCCGGTGTATCGGCGGCCGCTGCGCCAATGGATGCTGCGCATCACCGAATACGCCGAGCGACTGCTGGCCGACCTGGAGTCCCTGGACTGGCCCGAGCCGATCAAGCTGATGCAGCGGAACTGGATCGGCCGGAGCGAGGGAGCATACGTCGACTTCGCCATCGACGGTCAGGGCCCGGCGGCCGGGCAGACCATCCGCGTCTTCACTACCCGCCCGGACACGCTCTTCGGCGCCACTTACATGGTGCTGGCCCCCGAGCATCGGCTGGTCCCCATCATCACCACGCCCGAGCGGCAGGAAGAAGTCCTGGCCTACGTCAATCAGGCCAAGCAGCGATCCGACCTGGACCGTACCGCCGATACCAAGACCAAGACCGGCGTTTTCACCGGGGGCTACGCGATCAACCCGGTCAACCGCAAACGGGTGCCGATCTGGGTAGCCGACTACGTTCTGATCAGCTATGGCACCGGCTCGATAATGGCCGTGCCCGCGCACGACACCCGGGACCTGGAATTCGCACAGAAGTTCGGACTAGACGTCGTCAAGGTGGTCGAGCCGCCGCCCGGAATAGACTGGCGAGGTTTCGTCGGCGACGGCGTCGCGGTTAACTCGCCCCCCGACCACGAGCCACACTTTGCCGGCCAGTGCGTCCTTAACGGCCTGTCCACCCCCCAGGCCAAGCGACGCATGATCCAGTGGCTGGAAGAGCAGGGCCTGGGCGAGGGAACGGTCCAGTATAAGCTCCGCGACTGGCTTTTCTCCCGACAACGCTACTGGGGCGAGCCGTTCCCTATCCTTTACCGCCAGGATGGACGGATCGTTCCGGTGCCTGAATCCGAACTGCCGGTCACGCTGCCGGAGATCGACGATTTCCGCCCCGTGGCCAGCGATGACCCCTTGGCCGAGCCGCAAACCCCGCTCTCACGCGCCACCGACTGGCTCACCGTCACCCGCGACGGCCAGACGCTGCGGCGAGAAGTCAACACTATGCCCCAGTGGGCCGGCTCCTGCTGGTATTACCTCCGCTTCTGCGACCCCCGCAACCCGCAGGCCCTGATCGACCCCCAGGTCGAGCGCTACTGGATGGGAGGTCGCAACCCGGACGGAACGGCCCGGATCGGCGGTGTCGACCTGTACGTGGGCGGCGCTGAACACGCCGTCCTGCACCTGCTCTACGCCCGCTTCTGGCACAAGGTCCTCTACGACCTCGGCTACGTTTCTACCCCCGAGCCGTTCCACAAGCTGTTCAACCAGGGCATGATTCAGTCATATACCTACCGGGACTCACGCGGGGTCTGCGTAAGCCACGATGAAGTCGAAATCCGTGGCGAACAGGCGTTCCATCGGCGGACCGGAGAGCGACTCTCCGTCACCGTGGAGAAGATGTCCAAATCTCTCAAGAACGTCATCAACCCCGACGCGATCGTCCAGGAATACGGTGCCGACACCCTGCGCCTCTATGAGATGTACATGGGGCCGCTGGAAAAGGGCAAGCCCTGGAATACCAACGACATCATCGGCGTGCACCGCTTCCTCCAGCGGGTCTGGCGACTGGTCGTGCCGGCGCCAACCGAGGGGCAACCCCCAACCCCGGGCCTGAACCCCAAATTGACCGATCAACGCAATCCGTCCCTGGAACGCTCCCTCCACAAGACCATCAAGAAGGTGACCGAGGACATCGAGCGACTGGCGTACAACACCGCGATCGCCCAGATGATCGTGTGGGTCAACCAGGCAAGCAAAGCGCCAAGCGTGGGCCGCGACCAGATCGAGCGCTTTATACTGCTCCTCTCGCCGATGGCTCCCCATATCTGCGAGGAGTTGTGGGAGCGTCTGGGCCACGCCCGCTCCCTGGCCAACGAGCCCTGGCCTACCTACGACCCGGCCCTGGTCCGCGATGAACTTGTCGAGCTGGCAGTCCAGGTCAACGGGAAACTCCGGGGACGGATAACCGTCTCAGCCGACGCTCCGCAAGAGCAGGTCATCCACGTGGCCCAATCCCTCGAGCCGGTCAGCCGGGAACTGGCGGGACGCCCCGTCAAACGAAGCATAGTGGTTCCTGGCCGGCTGGTTAACTTGATAGTCTGATATCAACAGCACAGCCGCTAAACGCCCGGAACTAGCGTTTGCGAGACAAACAAGCGTGAAGGTCCGATAATAGGCGCCTTAAAAGCCACCTGAAAACGGCTCGAACACAGGCGGCCGCTTCGGTTTGACAGGCCGGCAGGGCTTAACAAGACGCCGCTTGCGGGAGGACTCCGCGAGCTTGCCCGGGGCAAGCCCGAACGCTCGAAGCGGCACGCTGCCAGGGAACAGTCGGCCGGAAAAAGCTTGCGGCCGCCGGCCGGATGGTTTATTCTTAAGGGTGGATAGGATATGATCCGATATTGTCAGGCGCGGCAGCTAGCCACGCCTGACGTGTCGTCCTTGCCAGGGATGGCGGCGGGACGTGTTTAGACTGTGCGGCGTGTGTGGAGACGCACGCCGAATACGCCGGGCGAAACTCGGCCAGTGTGACAGGCACGCTATGCGACTGTCCAGTCGCACAATCTGCCGTCGGCGCCGGGGGGCGCGGGGCTTTTCGATTGCCGAATTGCTGGTCGTAATCGGCATCATGGCCCTGCTGATGTCACTATTGCTGCCACCATTGCAGGCCGCGAAGAAAGAAGCCAACCGTGTGGTCTGCGCGCACAACCTCAACCAGATCGGCCGATCACTGGCTGAAGCACGCAGCGAACACATGTACTATCCCGCGTGGGACGACGCCGCGTCGCCGGTCCGGTACGTGTGGATCGACGTTCTGGTGCAGCGGGAGCTGTTCGAGCGTGCCGGCGGCTTTTGCCCGGAGGATCCGCGACCCGGCTGGATCAACTCACAGCGGGGCGAATTGCAGCGAGTGTTATATCCCGGGCCGAAGAACGTGTGGGGCAACGATTACAGTTACGGGATCAATGTGCCGATGTCCGGCGGCGCCTGGAAGCGGCAGTCCAGCTACGGTTCCCCGGGTTCGATTCCCCGCCAGTTGGAAGATCATGAGCGGTATGAAGGGCAGCGGGTGCTGGCCGCCGACAGCACGTGCAGCACGATCTACAACCTCAGCGGCACGGTCACGCAGGGCCACCACTGGAGCTACCCGACTCAGTACGACAACATGGTCGACTGGCGCCATCCCGGGCCTAGCGCCAACGCCCTTTTCGTCGATGGCCACGTTGAGCGACTGTGGTACCGGGTGTCTTCACCGCAGCCGGTGAACACTTCCCACTATTTCATCTGGTATCCCGGCGAGCCGCTCTTTGTGAACCCCTCTTACGTCCACAACGGCAACGGATATCCCTGTGTACCGCTCGTGGACCTGAAGACCGGCGAAAGCGAGTACGACTTCCCGCGCGAGATGGCACCCGGTTACTACACCACGCACGGGTTGTGGAATTTCTACAAGCGATAGATCAGCATCGTCGCCCGTGCTCCGGCGCCCGTAGCGGCGGGCGAGCTTCACGGCAGACGGGGACTATCCGACTGCGGGCGGGTTGCCAGCGGCCTGAGGCACTTAGTCCGTCCCATCCAATCCAGATCCTCAACCCGCCCAAAGTGCTGGCAGAAAACCCGGTAGTACATGAGTTCCTCTTTGCTGCCGATCTCCCAGCCGTTGGGCAACCGGCGCTCGCGCCGGAAGTCGGCGTCGGTGATGGTCGCCTCGGCGTGCTCAGCCAGGTGCTCACCAACACCCGCGCCTTCCCAGAACTTGGCCTTCTTGCGACGAAGGATCGGCTCGGGCAGCAGGTCTTCGACGGCGCGGCGTAGAATCCACTTGGCGACGCCGTCGCGGAGCTTGTACGCCGTTGGGATGGCAAGCGCATACTCCACCACCGTGGGCTCCAGGAAGGGCACGTTTGCCAGCAAACCGTGGGCCGCGGCGCAGCGGTCCACGCGCTGCAAGGCGGTATTGTGCAGGCGGCCGGTGATATCCAGCAGCTCGGCGGCGAGTTGATCCGGCGGGAGGCCAGCGAGGTAGTCGTACCCGGCAAACAGCTCGTCGCCGCCTTCGCCCGACAGAACCAGGGGCACGTAGTTGGCGGCCTGCTGGGCCGCGAGGAAGTTGATGATGCTGGAGCGCACGAGCAGGGCGTCGAAGGACTCAAGGTGGTAGATCACGCGGGAAAGGGCGGCGAACAGCTCCTTTGGGCTGACGATCACCTCGTGATGAACGGTTTGCAGGTGCTCAGCGACCAGCCGTGCGTGTTCCAAGTCTGGGGCGCCGAACAGGCCGGCCGCAAAAGTGTGTAGCTGGCGGACCCGCGGTCGCGCCACGGCAACGATCGCGCTGGAGTCCAGGCCGCCTGAAAGCCAAGCGCCCGCGCCGTCGGCAAATTGGGCCAGGGCTCGCTCGACGGCGCCGGTCAGACGCCGGCGCAGCTCGGCGGCCACCGCTTCCGGCGGCTGGGCGGGCGGGGGTAGATAGTCAAGACCGTGGGAGAGTTCCAGTTTTCGACCGTCGTAACGGGAGCCGGGCGGCAGCTCACGAATCTCCCGGGTTACTTCCAGCAGGGCCTTGACCTCCGAGGCGAAGCACAGAGCGCCGTCGCTGGTGCGACCGTAGTAGAGCGGTGCGATACCCAGCCGGTCGCGCTCCAGCACCAGGCCGCGGCCGGTGACTCGGGCCGTGGCCGACCGAGATTGATCCCAGGCATCGTACACTGCGTAGCGAGCGAGGATCTCAGCGGGGGAGGCCGGTTGAGCCGCGTTCCAGACAACGCCCAGGGTTGTCCCCTGCACCTCGACGACGGTTCGACCGGCGCGACCGCGATGAGTCAGCCGGTCGAGCATGCGTTCGACCTGGGTGGTGCATCCGGGCTGCGCGATTCCGGCTATTCCTGCCATGCTCCGATCCTCCGAAGGCGCTGCGGCTCAGTCAGTTCGGTTCCGGTGTCGGCGTCGATAGTTCGGCAAGCGCCGTCCAAGACGGCGGTGAGGAGCTGACCGCGGGCGTGGGGGTTGCTCACCAGTGCGGGGGCGTCCAGCAGCCCGCGTTCAACTGCCAGCGTCAGTACGCCGGCGTCCGCCCAGGGGTCAGTGCTGCGCGGACCGAGTCGCCGAATGGCTTCCAGCAGGCAGCGCGCGTCTGACACCAGTTGTGCGGTACGCTGCCGTACGGTCGGGTCGGCGGCGAAATCGGGAAGTCCGTCCAGCGCGCGAGCGATGACGCCTTGGGCAATCTCGCAGCTCTCGATGACCTCGGGGGCGGTCGCGGCATGGTCGCCCTCGCTGAAGCCCACCACGTGAAAGATGTGCGGCCGCAGAGCCAGCGAGATCACCCCGGAGGCCGCCATTTGCCCCTTGGCCAGGTTCGGCCGCGGGGAGAGGCTGGCGAGTCCGGCACGGACCTCGCGGAAGACGGTGAACTCCGGGTCAGCCAACTCGTCGATGAGCTGCTGCTTGGCCAGCATCTTGGCCAGGTCCATTCGGGGCGTGATTCCGGTGGGCGTGTCGAACATGTACTGGGCGACATAGTGCCGCACGCCGGCGCGCTTAGCGTTGTATGCGGCCAGGAAGGCCATGGCGACGGCTATGGCGTCCGGGGCACCGCGCATGCTCCAGTGGTGCGATTCATTCACCTCCACGGGAACGCCGCGCTGGGCATACCAGGCCATCACCCGCACGTTCTCGGCGATGGCCTGGGGTAATAGGCGCTGAGAGCGGCCGTCGAGGCGGCTGTACCAGGTGAGCGGGATGGCCGCCCAGGCGTTGTTGATCGTGCGCAGGCTCATCTCCGCCCAGCGTTCCAGGTCGCGTGTGCCGGCATAGCAACGCAGCAGGGGGTAGTTGCCGCAGCGGGTGGCCTGGTGAATAGCTATCAGGTCCTCTTCCCGCCGCAGCGGTACTCCACCAGCACCGTGCTGACGCGGATCCATTTCGTCGGGGTGGAAGAAATGTTCCTGGGCGTTTTGATCCGGTCCGATGGAGAGCACATCCAAGGCCCCGGCCAGGGCGATCTCCCGCGCGCCGACGACGGTTTCCTCCACGGTGGGCCGGCCGAAGTGGTGGCGGATTAGCGGAAACGGGGCTCGCTCGGTGATCCGCTCGACCAGGGTTTGAGCGGGCAGCCGCCGGGCCGCAGTCTTTCC
>Ga0136652_1000847_pt1 | contig 13843 bp, 11 predicted proteins | sample ConPoolayeEmetaG_FD_94864 | JGI IMG/M metagenome (GOLD analysis project Ga0136652, IMG submission 94864) | Hot spring microbial mat communities from California, USA to study Microbial Dark Matter (Phase II) - Cone Pool mat layer E metaG... ...
ATTGTAAATGTCCCTGAAATTGAAACAATTTTAAAGGAAACATCCTTTATAATTGCTTATAGTGACAGAATTATAAAGGATCTGAAAGGACTTGGCTTTTTTGACACAGACAAGGTCTTGAGGGTCTTTCCTGGTCTCAAATCTTCTGAGAATACTTCAACGAGAAAAGAAAAGGTTTGCCTTGTAGAAAGAGAAAATAATTTAATCGATAAAGTTATTAAAATATTTCCTCCAGAAAATATTATTCTTGTAAGGGGTGAAAAAGCCTTTGATGGTAAAGGTGAAATTGAAAATTTTGGAAGGACTGATTTAAGTAAATTCATTGAAAATCTTGAGATAGTTTTATATTCCTACTTACCCTCCTTCGATAATATGTTCAGTCTTGAAAATAGAGTGCTCAGAAAGGCGCTTTACTATGGTGTTCCAGTTCTTATTTTTGGAAGTTCAAAGGGAGACGGAAACAATGTTGAAAAGCTCTTTAAAAACTTTCTAAAGCAAGAAGAACAACTGGAAACAACTATTTCAAAAGTGATAAGTGACGAGAAATTCAGGAGAAAGGTAATTTCTGAAGGTAAAGAGATAGCATCAGCCCTTTTTGACCTTCAGAGGAACACAAGTCTTTTAAAGGGTCTTTTTGGAAGAATCCTTGTTGAAAAAACAGAAACAAGCTCAATGGATCGTTGGTTGAAGCGAGGAAGAAAACTTCCAAGGAAAAATTAAAATAGTTTGATTACCTCATAAATTTCAATATTTCATCCTCATAACGATCGCAGATAAAAGCAACATACCAGGCGGAATAAATTATCTGGTCAAGGGAAGCATAGGAATTAGGGACTTTAACAAAAAATTGGACATAGTACCTGTCAGTAACATAAAGGGAAAAGGATCCTACAAAATTGTCTTTACCATTCTCTTGCAAAAGGTATCTCATAAGAGCTGGAGAAGGCTCTCTATCAAAGGATGCTACTGTTGCACCAACAATTAAAGTCTCTATGCGATCTGATGAAACAAGAAGAACTATAACATTCCTTTCTTTCTTCAACTCCTTTGCCTTAAAGGATAAAAACCATGTATTATCCCCTTCAGACCTAACAAATCTGTATCCCTGTTCAGAATAGTTTCGAAGATATCTGTCTATTTGCTGGTTAGTAAGAGAGAAAACAAAAAGGGGTGAAAGAGAAAGTGCGATAAAAAAAATAAATTTTTTTGACATTTCTTCTCCTTTCATTTCTAACTCTTCTTACTTTACTGTCTAAAACAACAAAAGTCAAATATTAGTTTTTTTTGTTCCTTCTCAAAAAATTCTGTTATATAATTTTAGTTGCAAAAATAGGAGGTTCAAAAAATGGTAGCCTTGAGAGATTCTTTAAAATCTTTTGATCCTTCCAATTATGAGGTTCTTGGCTCGGTTGAAATATCCACACCAGAAGATGTCCAAAAAGCTTTTAAAAAGGCGGAAGATAGCTTTCATTTCTGGAAGAAAGTACCACTGAAAAAAAGGATAAGTTATATAAAAAAGGCTGGAGAGATTATTTTTGAAGAAAGGGATAAAATCGCTGAATTGATAACAAAAGAAACAGGAAAACCACTAATTGAATCCTACTCAAGCGATGTCCTCTCCTCCCTCGATGCAATATCCTATTATTGCAAGAATTCAAAAAAAATTCTAAAGAGAGAAAGGGTAAAATTTAACCAGCCATTTCTTTTAGGTAAAAAAGCATGGATTGAATATGAACCTTTTGGTCCTATAGCTCTAATTTCTCCCTGGAATTACCCCTTTTCAATTCCAATTGTTTCAATTGTTCCTTTAATAATTGCTGGAAACACTGTCCTTTTTAAACCTTCAGAATTTACACCAATGACAGGTAAAAAAATTGAAGAAATTTTTCAAAAGGCAGAATTACCAGAAGGGGTTCTCAATGTCCTTTATGGAGACGGAAAAGTAGGAAGGGAAATTTTAAACCAGCCTATTAAAAAGGTTTTCTTCACCGGGAGCTCACAAACAGGAAAGGAAATCATGAAAGTCTGTTCAGAAAGGTTGATCCCTGTTGTTTTTGAGCTTGGTGGAAAAGACCCAATGATAGTTCTTAAGGATGCAAATCTTGACACTACTGCCTGGGCTTCTGTCTGGGGGAGCCTCTTCAACTGCGGACAGACATGTTCCTCTGTTGAAAGAATTTATGTGGAGGAAGAAATCGTTGAGCCCTTTATTCAAAAAATTGTTGAAAAAATGAAAAAACTTAAAATAGGAATAGACTTTGGTCCAATACAGAATGAAAAACAACTCAGAAAAGTAAAGGAACACCTCGATGATGCTCTTTCAAAAGGAGGAAAAATAATTTATCAGATAGATATAAAAGAGAAGAAGGGTTTGTTTTTCCCTCCCACCCTACTCTGCAATCTCAATGAAGATATGAAATGTATTAAAGAAGAGACTTTTGGACCATTAATAAGAATAATTCCAGTAAAGGATTGGAAAGAAGCAATAGAATTAGCAAATTCTTCAAATATGGGGCTTTCTGCAAGTATCTGGACAAATGATTTAAAAAAGGCAGAAAATATGGCAAAGGAGATCCAGGCAGGAACAGTATGGATTAACAATCTTCTCTACAGCTATAATGCCACACAGTGCCCATGGGGAGGCATTAAGGAGAGTGGAATTGGAAGGGTTCACGGGAAATTTGCCCTTCTTGAAGCCACTTATCCGAAACTAATTTGCTTCGAAAGGGGAAAAAAGAAGAGCGAGCTTTGGTGGTTCCCTTATGATGAAAAGAAGCTAAAAATGCTAAGGGATGGTATAACATTTCTTTTTGGAAGGGGGATTAAAAGATTGAAGCTTATCCCTTCCCTTATAAAATGGTTTTTGAGGTGAAAAATGAGGAAAGTAATTATTAGAAAATGCGATTCCTACGATGACAGTGAAAAAATTATAAAAATAATAAATGAAGGGATTGAAAAACTCAGTCTAAAAGAGAAAATTAGAGGAAAGATTGTGATAAAACCAAATGTTGTACTTGCCCACAAAAAAGTTGCACCATCGGCTTTTACAAGACCTGAGATAATTGATTCCCTTATAAAATCAATAAAATCATTAAAAAATGAAATTTTTTCTTTTGTATTAATAGAAAATTCAGGGACTGGTATCCCCACATCTCGAATGTTCAGAAAAGCGGGATACTTCTCTTTAAGAAAAAACCATCCAGAGCTTAAACTTTCACCCTTTGAGGAGTCTATAAAGGTAACAGTTCCCCTTAAAAAAGGAAAGGTTCACAAAGAGATAAAAGTCCAAAAAGATTTAGTTGAAAAAGATTTTCTAATTTATGCCCCTAAGTTAAAAACAAATGTTCTATCCCATGGGATTACATCTGCAATAAAACTAAATATAGGGATTATTGGAGACAAGGAAAGGATGAAATTTCATACCTATCAGCTCCCTGAGAAAATTGTTGACCTTCTTGAAGTTGGTTACCCTGATCTAATTGTAACTGATGCCATTGAAATAGCAATGGGAGGGAACCAGATGACAGAGCACTCCTTAAATCTTGGCATAATTATTATTTCCAATCATCCTTTATCCCACGATGTTGTCTGTGCTCATATTCTGAATCTCAAACCTGAAGAGATACCAGTTCTAAAAGAGGCGGAAGAAAGGGGTTATGGAAGCCTCAATATCAATGAAATTGAAATTGATACAGACATTCCCTTAGAAGAGCTAAAAAAAAGAACATCAGTTAGAGAAAATGGATTCAGAAGAGTTGACTCTGTCGAGGGTCCAGTAAAAGTATATGCGGGTGAACCATACTGTTTTGGTGGATGCCATGGTGTTTTTCTTGACTGGCTTTACATGCTTAAAGATAGAGCTCCTTTGACATTTGAGAAAAAAAAGGATATTGCAGTTGTAATCGGTGAAGTGGAAGGAGATGTAAAGGCTAAAAAGGTTATTATTGTCGGAGATTGCTCAAAGGTAAAAGGCAATATTGAGGCAAAGAAAATATCAAAAATAAAAGGATGCCCAACAAGGCACAAAGATATTATCCTTTATCTTCTTCTAAAATCTGGTATAAAGTCACCCCTTTTCCGAATCGATCTTCTCGTCGACTCTTATCCCTTCCTTTTCTGGAGTAATTTCAAAGGATTTACAAAAAATCTCATAAGCTTTAAAAAATTAGATAAGAATAGAACCACCCAAAATAAAATTTGACTTTTTTATCAAATTATTAAAAATAAAAGAGTATGAGCGAATGCAAAAAAAATAGGGCATGGGTTATATCAGCTGATATGGGGCTCGGGCATCAGAGAGCTGCTTACCCCCTTAAAGATATTGCAGAGGAAGGAATTCTAAATGCAGGGGATCCATCTTTGACTTCTGAGGCAGAATACAAATTCTGGAAGAGGGTAAAGAACTCCTATGAATTCCTTTCCCGCTCAAGAAACATTCCTTTAATTGGAAATTTCCTCTTTAAAGTACTGGATTCCATTCAGAATATAAAACCTCTTTATCCAAAAAGAGATCTTTCCCGTCCAACAATCCAGACCTCCTATCTTTCCTATTTGATAAAAAAGGGACTTGGCTCTGAGGTCTTATCCCATATTGAGAAGAATCCTCTCCCCCTTGTAACCACCTTTTATGTCCCAGCCCTTGTTGCTGATTACAAAGGATATAAAGGGAAAATTTACTGTGTAATATGCGATGCCGATGTCAATAGAGTCTGGGTGTCATCAAATCCTTCAAAAAGTAGAATCTTCTATTTCGCTCCATGTGAAGTAGCTGTAAAAAGATTAAAGAGATACGGTGTTAGCAAAGAGAAAATCTTTCTAACAGGCTTCCCCCTTCCAAAGGAGAACATAGGGAGCAGAGAGAAAAGGGAAATATTAAAATTTGATCTCCTCGACAGACTTCATCATCTCGACAGAAAGGGAAGATTCTTCAATCTTCACCAACCATCAATAAATTTTCACCTCGGTCCAAACATTCAATCTTTCAGAAAAAGACTTTTCACAATAACATTTGCAATAGGAGGAGCGGGAGCTCAATCTGATATAGGGATGAAAATGATAAAAAGTTTCAAGAACAAATTGTTAGAAAAAGAAATTGCAATAAACATAAGTGTTGGCATAAGGAAAAATCTACAGCTTATGTTTCAGGAATATGCGAAGGAGTTAGGTCTTTCTGAATGTCTTGATAGGAATCTAAGGATAATTTATTATCCTAACAAGTTTCTCTATTTCGAGGGATTCAACGAACTATTGAGAACCACGGATATTCTGTGGACAAAACCGAGCGAGCTAACTTTCTACTGCGGACTTGGAATTCCAATCATAATCGCACCTCCTATAGGTGCCCACGAAGAGGCAAATTTAAAATGGCTCCTTGAAGTTCATGCTGGTATTCTTCAGGAGGACCCTGATTACGCAAAGGACTGGATCTTAGATTGGCTTGGGAGCGGAAGATTTGCAGAAGCTGCGTGGGATGGTTTTCTAAAAGCACCAAAAATGGGAACATACATTATTGAAGATATTATTGAAGGAAAGGAGGTGGACAGAGAAATTCAGGCTGTAAGCTATGACACCACTGTCCATCTTTCCCCAATCGGAGCAAAAGGGGAGTAAAAAAAGCAAAATCTAAAATCAAAAAACATCCTAAATTATATGTATCAGAGAGTTTACCTTATTACAATAAAAACTTATGAATTTATTTAGATGAGTTAAGGAGATGTTTTTTGATGTAGAAGAGAACTTCAAGGGCACTCTGAAATCTCTTTTCTTTCTCTTTGGCAAGACATTGAAGAATCAAAAAGTCGATGGTTGGTGGAATATCAGCTCTTCTCGCTGAAGGTGGTTCAGGTGGCTCAATTAAATGCTGAAAGAAAATATTATCTCCAGTAAATGGAGGAGTTCCTGTTATAAGATGATACAAGGTTGCTCCTGCAGAATAAATATCGGTTCTGTGATCAACTTTTTCTCCCTGGATTTGTTCCGGAGACATGTAATGGGGTGTTCCGCTTATAATTCCTGTCTCTCCACTCTTGTAATCAGAGAGAATAATTGCGAGTCCAAAATCCATAATTTTCAACTGCTTATCTTTTGTAAGCATTATGTTGTGAGGCTTTATATCTCTATGTATGACACCTTTCCTGTGGGCGTAATCAAGAGCCCTGAACAAATGAGTAGTAACAAAAATGAATTGGGGGATTGAAAGGAACTTTTTCCTTTCAATAAAAGATATGAAACTTTCTCCCTCTATGAATTCCATTGTAATGAAGTAATCCTCTCCCATCTGCCCAACATCAAAGACAGTTACAATGTTGGGATGATTCAGAGCAGCTGCAGACCTTGCCTCCGTGTAAAATCTCTCGATAGCTTTTGTGTTATCCATTAGTTTCTTGTGGAGAATCTTCAAAGCAACAACTCTTTTCAAAAGTAAATCCTCTGCCTTGTAAACTGTCCCCATTCCTCCTTCTCCAATTTTCTCAATGATCTTATACCTTTTCGACTTATCAGTAGAAAGGAGCTCAAAGCTTTTAGAATCCTGTATGAGCTTTAAAACATTTTTCAGCCTTTCCTGAACTTCCCCGCCCCTGTATTTAAAATCCTCTGTCAATATTCTCTGATATATATCCCTTGCTTCCCTATATCTACCTGCTTTTTCATAAGCAAGGGCTAAATTGTAGTAAATTTCAATGTTATCTTTATCAAGGGGTTTCGAATCAATTAGTTTCTGGAACTTCTCTATTGCAAGGTCAATCCTTCCCTTTCTCATAAATATCTGTCCGATAAGGGAACCAGCCTTTATGTAATTTTCACTTTCAGGAGGGACCATCTGAAAAAGGTCAAGGGCTCTATCATCATCGCCGCTCTTATCCGCTGCTATTGCAGCTTCATAATAAATCCCACATTTCTCAAACAATTCCGATGCCTTCTTGAACTCTCCAACTTCCATGTAAAGTTTGGCTCCAGCTCCAAGCTCGCCTGCAAGTTCATACATGTTGGCAGCGCTCTTCTGGTCTCCACTTTTAAAATAATTCTCTGCTGCAGAAAGATAATTACCCATTTTAAGATAACATTCTGCAGCTTTCTGCCAATCTCCACTCCACTCATAAATCTCAGCAGCCCTCCCCCAGTCTTCCGCAAGTTCAAAATGATATGCAGCCTCCTTATGGTTATTTTCACTCAATAAAACCTCTGCCATACATAGATGGGACCTTTTGAAATTTCCAGCCTGTTCCCATGCCTCCGCTGCTTTCCTGAAATTCCCAACTTTCTCCCAGTTCTCAGCTGATGCTAACCAATTTTTAAATTCTTCCTGAAGTTGAGCAAGCTCACCATACATTCTTTCCTTTCCCAGAATCTCTTCTGCTTTCTCGCTATTCCCAGCCTCGATCCACAGCCTTGCCGCTTTTACAAGATTCATTTTTTGAGCTTCGGTGGGAATTGTCTTTTTCGTGACAAAATAATACTGCTCAAGACATGAGGCAGCTTTCTCAAGATTCCCTGCTTTTTTATAGTTCAAAGAAGCTTTATCATAATAACCCATTTTTTCAAAAAGCTCGGCGGACTTCTGGAAATTGTTTACCCTGCTATACATTTCAGCTGCTTCATAAAATTTGCTTGCCTTCTCGAGCATTGATGCTGCCTCTTCAAGCCTCCCCATCTCTTCCAGTATACTTGATGCTTTGAGATAATCTCCTCCTTCTATATACATATCCAGGGCTTCATTTTTGAAATTATTCTTTAGCCACATGTCCCCGCATCTTATAAACTCCTGTGCCTTTACATAAAGCTCCGCTGCCTTCTTTAGCTGTCCTGCCTCCTCAAACAACTGGGCTGCACCAACAATGTTCCCCAATTTCAGATGTTTTTGCGCTGCTTTTTTATAATCACTCTTCTTGAAGGGAGTTTTCACTTCAGTTTTTTTGGGTTTTCTTCTCAGTTTAGAGGAAAGCCAGATTATAAATTGAATTATCAGAAACAGTCCTGCGCCTATAATTATATAGGGCAAGTAAGAATTTATAAACTGAATCACTGAATTCAAAATTTCCATCCGATTAAAATATTATAATTTATCCCTTTACAAAGTCAATCTGAAAAGACAAGAATTGGTTTAAAATATCTTCTATTAATATCCCTGGCAATTGCAATGAATCTTCCCTCGGTAGAAAATACTCTGATGGAGTCACCGATTCCAGAAAATCTCTTAATAACTTCGGATGGTTTTATTGGATTACCATTCAAAACCTTTTTTACTGCTTCATCTTTTACAATTATCTTTGGATAATGATCCAGAAGAGATTCTATGGGAATTATATCCTTTAGTGCTTCATTCTTTTCTGCATCTTCTCTTAATTTCTCAATTGTAACTGCCTTCGATACATCGAAGTCCCCTATTTTTAATCTTCTTAGCTCCCAGAGATGACCACCAACCTTCAATTTCTCTCCTATATCAAAGGCTAAAGTTCTTAGATAAGTGCCTGAAGAGCACTGAACCTTTATCTCCAAAAATGGAGGTTCAAATTTCAGAAGTTCTATGAAATAAATGTGAACGAGTTTTGGTGGGTGCTTAATTAACTCACCCTTTCTTGCAAGAAGATAGGAAGGCTTTCCAGAAATCTTCTTTGATGAGAAAGGCGGAGGTATCTGTTTTATTTCTCCCTCAAACTCCCTGAGAACCATCTCCAGTTCTCCAATGCTTACTTTAACTTCTTTTTCCTTTCCAATCTGCTTTCCTTCCCTGTCGTATGTATCAGTTGAAAAACCCAATCTTATCTTCGCATGATAGAGCTTCCTCTCTTTAAGGAAATAACCGAACAATCTTGTAGATTTACCCAGACCTATAATTAGAAGTCCTGAAGAGAAAGGATCGAGGGTTCCAAAATGACCCGCTTTTTTTACCTTCAAAATTTTCTTAACTTCCTGGACAGCCTTAAAGGAAGTTATACCTTCTGGTTTATCGAGGAGAACAACTCCATGAATTTCACTCATTTCCAAAAAGATTTGATTTTACAATATCAATAGCGCTTTTCAATACATTTTCATAATCCCCTTCAAGAGAAAACCCTGCTGCATGGAAATGGCCTCCACCACCATATTTTTCAGCGATTCTCCCTGAATTTATATCTCCTTTAGACCTTAGACTTATTCTGTATTTTTTTTCGCCAACCTCTTTTACAAAAATAACGATGTTAATCCCATCAATTGATCTCACCATTGATATTATATCTTCTGTGTCAACCTCTGTAAGACCAAGCTCATCAAGAAACTTTTTAGGCATTGAAATATAAGCAATTCCACTTTCGATTTCAACATTTAAAGTTGATAGTACGAGTCCAAGAAGTTTTACCTTTTGATAGGAGTAGGTATCAAAGAGTAATCTCGAAACTTCGTAGGGATTCGCCCCCTTTTTTGCGAGATAGGCACACACTTCAAGAGCTCTCGGTGTTGTATTGGAAAATCTAAATGCTCCTGTGTCAGAGGCAATAGCAGCGTAAAGGTTTGTAGAGATTTTCTCGTCAAATTCTCCCTTTATGGAAACAATGAGGTCAAAAACCATTTCTCCAACAGCAGAAGCAGAGGGATCTATCCAATTGATATTTGCATAAAAGTCAGATGTGTTGTGATGGTCAATGTTTATTGTGAAAAACCTTTTAATGTTGCTATGCCCCGATCTCCCCTCTTCACTACATTCCAGTAAAAGGGCTAAATCGTAGTCAAAAACTTTTATCTCACCTATAACTATTTCTTCAGCTCCAGGAAGCCTTGTAAAGGGAAAGGGAGTTTTGTCTATGTTTATAAAATCTACAGATTTCCCCATCTTTCTCAAAAGATGAAATAATGCCAGACCAGTTCCTATGGAATCACCATCTGGTCTCAAATGGGAGGAAATTAGTATTTTCCTACTCTCTAAGATTTTTCTACCTATTTCTTTTAAGATTTTTCTCCTCTGCATCTTCTCTATGAATCTCCTCTATAATTTTTTCTATTTTTTCTCCCTTTTCAAAACTCTCATCAAGATGAAAAGAAAAAGTCGGGTTTGTTTTTAGGTTTAACTCCTTCGCAACCATTCTTCTTATAAATCCCTGAGCCTTGTTGAGAGCATCAAGACTCTTTTTCTTTATCTCTTCCTCTCCAAATATTGTCACATAAACATCTGCATGTCTGAGATCAGGTGTAAGAACAACATCTGTTACCGTTGTAAAACCTATAGTGGGGTCTCTTAGTTCTCTCTGGATGATTTTCGCTATTTCCTCTTGAATAAGACGAGCAACCCTTTCAGGTCTGTGGGAAACTTTCATCTCACATAACCTCAACTTCCACACTGATTAAATTTTCTCCAAGCTCAACCTCTATGAATTTTGATATGGATTGGAATGTCTTCTCAACAATGTCTTTACCATTGGCAATTGTTACAAGCCCAATCTTCGATCTTTGCCATAAATCTTGATGCCCAATCTCAGCAATTGCCACATTGAATTTGGTTCTTACCCTCTCCTTTATCTTGTTTACCCTTGCTCTTTTTTCCTTCAAAGAACGGGAATAGGGAAAATAAAGCTCCATTATACAGAGACCCATTTTCATTTTGACTTACCTTTTTCGATTGTGAAACATTCAATAATATCACCAACTTTTATATCGTTGAACTGTTCTATTGAAATTCCACACTCAAGGCCATTTTTTACCTCATTAACATCTTCCTTAAACCTCTTCAAACTATTTATTTTGCCCTCATAAATAACCTTTCCATCCCTTATAATTCTTGCTCTTGAATCAATGGCAACCTTACCTTCCTTTACAAAGCATCCTGCAACAGTTCCAACCTTCGCAATCTTGAAAGTCTGCCTCACCTCAGCAGTCCCGAGGTAAACTTCTTTCTTCTCCGGCTCGAGAAGACCTTCTACAATCCTTTTAATGTCCTCGTTCAATTCGTAAATTATGTTGTAAACCCTTAAATCCACATTCTCGGATTCGGCAAGTTCAACAACTTTCCTTAATGGTCTAACATTCATGGCAACTATAATTGAATTGGAGACAGCTGCAAGAAGAACATCCGACTCTGAGGGCGGACCTTCAGCCTTATGGATTATGTTAATCTTAATTTTTTCACTCTCAAGTCTTCTCAGTAATTCTTCTACAACTTCTACAGTTCCCTGAACATCTCCTTTAATAATAACATTAAATTCCTTAACTTCCTCAGGTCTTTTAAGTAAGTCCTCAAGGGAAACCTTTCTGGGAGGAGCATTCACTGTTTTAGATTTTTCAAGCCTGAACTGGGCGATCTGACGAGCTTTTTCAACATCTTTCACAACAATGAAGGTATCCCCGACTGAAGGAACCTTTTCAAAACCCATAACAACAACAGGTGTAGAAAGGCTTGCAGAATTCATCCTCTGACCAAATTCGTTAAAAAGTGCTCTCACTTTTCCAACCTCTGTCCCGCAAAGGAAAAAATCCCCTTCCTTAAGAGTCCCTTTCTGAATTAGCACTGTTGCAAGAGGTCCTTTCTTTGGATCGAGTTTACTCTCAAGAATAATACCATTTGCAGGACCTTCTGGATTTGCTTTAAGCTCAAGAAGATCACCAACAAGGAGTATCATCTCGAGAAGTTCATCTACTCCCTGTCCAGTTTTTGCAGAGAGCTCCACTGAGACGACATCCCCTCCCCAATCTTCAACCACGATCCCATGCTGAGAGAGTTGTTGTTTTACCCTATCAGGATTTGCATTTGGCTTATCAATTTTATTTATTGCTACTATTATTGGAACCTTTGCAGCCTTTGCATGGTCGATCGCTTCCAGAGTCTGGGGCATCACTCCATCATCTGCAGCGACAACGAGAACAACTATATCGGTTGCTTTTGCCCCTCTTGCTCTCATCCTTGTAAAAGCCTCATGGCCAGGTGTGTCAAGAAAGGTTATAAACCTATCCTTCACCTTTACTCTGTAGGCACCAATATGCTGGGTTATGCCTCCTGCCTCACTCTCTGCAACTTTTGTCTTTCTAATATAGTCAAGAAGAGTTGTTTTCCCATGGTCAACATGCCCCATTATTGTAACAACAGGGGGTCTTGAAATAAGTTTTTGCTCTTTTCCAGCCTCTTCAAGAGTTAGCTCCTCTTCAAAGCTTATGGGAACAAATTCAATTTTAAATTCCTTCCCTATCATATCAAGAAGACTTTTATCAAGGGATTGATTCACTGTGACCATATAACCCTTCATTATTAACCTTTGTATAATGTCCTTTGCCTTTATCTCTGCCTTTTCTGATAACTCCTTTAATGTAATACCTTCTCTAACATTTATAACTTTTCTCTCAGGAACTGGCTTTTCAACTTTTTTAATTACCTTCTTTGGAATCTCCTTTTTTGGAGGAGCTTCCTCCTTTACCTTTTTCTCAACCTTTGGAAAAACCTCTCCCTTTGCTAATTTCTCCTTTTTCTCCTCCACAGGAGCCTCAGGCTTTTTAAGCCCGAATTTATCTTCAAGTTTTAAATAAATTTCTGAGTCGAGTTGCTGGAGATTGCTCTTTACAGTAATTCCAAGGGAAGAGAGAGCCTCTTTTACCTCATTAACGCTCTTCCCTAATTTCTTTGCTGCTTCATAAACTCTAATCTTCTCCATCTGAACTCCTCTCAGAATTTGAAGAAAGTTTCTCTTCAATTTCTTTTATTTTTTCCTCATTAGTCTTTATCTCCAACTGCCATCCTAAAAGTTTTGAAGCCAGTCTCACATTCTGTCCCTTCTTTCCAATTGCAACTGAAAGCTGAGATTCAGGAACAACAACTTCCAGTTTCTTCTCCTTATCATCAAGTCTCCTTACACTTATAATCTTTGCAGGGCTCAATGTGTTTCTAACAAAGTCTTCAAGGGAAGGAGACCATTGAACTATGTCAATCTTTTCTCCCTTTAACTCTTTAAGAATTGCGTTTATCCTTCCACCCTTTACTCCTATACAAGAACCAACAGGGTCAACATCCTTATGCCTTGAGTAAACTGCTACCTTTGCCCTCTCTCCAGGCAATCTCGCAATACCTTTAATCTCAATTGTCCCATCTGCTATCTCAGGAATTTCAAGTTCCATAAGCCTTCTCAGTAAAAGATTGTCAGAACGGGAAAGAATCACCTGAGGGCCCTTTGAATCTTTCAAAACATCTATAATAACTGTTTTAACCCTTTCTCCTCTGTTGTAATTCTCACTCGCTGGCCTTTCTTTTCTTGTAAGAATCCCCTCAGCTTTCTCAAGATCAATAATAACACTATCGTTATCGAATCTTCTCACAACTCCATTCACAAGCGTTCCAATCTTTGGGTAGAATTCATTGTAAATGTAAAGTTTTTCAGCCTCAGAAACCTTCTGGAAAATTATTTGTTTAGCAGTCTGAGCTGATATTCTTCCGAGGATTTCTGCAGATACATTCACAGGAATTACATTACCGATCTTTACATTGGGATTTATCTTCCTTGCCTGTTCCCATGCTATCTCCTTTTCATGGTTGGAAACCTTTTGGACAACCTTTTTCTTTACAAGGACAATTACCTCACCAGTTTCCTCGTCAAAATCCAGTGAAACAATATCCTTTGCCTTGTAGTATTTCTTGGATGCTTCTCTTATGGCTTCTTTTATGGCGTTCACGACAAAGGAAGGGTGTATCCCTCTCTCCTTGGAGAGCTGATGAATCATCTGCAAAATGTTTTCTTGCATTATTTAAAACAGAATATTATAAATAAATAATTGACAAAAAACAAGGAGACGCGTTAGATCATATAAAATGTCCACGAAATGTATCTGGTTAGATCAAAATTAAATGTCCATGAAAATGATAAAATATTCCTGACTTTACTAAGTCAGGGAG
>Ga0136652_1000848_pt1 | contig 13833 bp, 12 predicted proteins | sample ConPoolayeEmetaG_FD_94864 | JGI IMG/M metagenome (GOLD analysis project Ga0136652, IMG submission 94864) | Hot spring microbial mat communities from California, USA to study Microbial Dark Matter (Phase II) - Cone Pool mat layer E metaG... ...
AAAATATTCTCCTTTTTTTCGGATATTTTACCCGAAAAAAGGGGGGAGGGCTATAAAAACATATAAAACCATTGAAATACAAAGAAAAAGACTACTTAAAACATAGCCAAGTTTGGCAGAACCATTTTTTACCCGGGGAGGTTCTATGATTAATATTCGCCGTGCTCTGATTAGTGTGTCAGATAAGACTGGTCTGGTAGAGATAGGTAAGTTTTTGCAGAAATGGAATGTTTCCCTCCTTTCCACCGGCGGAACAGCCAGAACACTGCGGGACAACGGAGTGGAAGTAACTGATGTTTCTGTTTTCACAGGTTTTCCTGAAATTCTGGAGGGACGGGTAAAAACACTTCATCCCAGAATTTATGGAGGGCTGCTTTCTCTCAGGGAAAATCCCGGGCACCAGCAGGAAATGAAGGCTAATAATCTTGTACCGATTGACCTGGTGATATGTAATCTTTATCCCTTCCAGGATACTTTAGCCAGAGGAGCTACAGATGAGGAAATTATTGAAAACATTGATATAGGTGGACCATCCATGATTCGGGCAGCAGCCAAAAACCATTCTTACGTGGTAGTAGTCGTCAGACCTGACTGGTATCAGGCGCTGATGACAGAGATGGAAAAAAATGCTGGTTCTGTCAGTCAGGAATTTTCTTTCCGGTGCGCCAGGGAGGCTTTCAGGATGACCGCGCAGTATGACGCTGCTATCTTTTCCTATTTTGACAGAAAAGTAAGCCAGGAAAAGTTGCCGGAAACAATCCTCTTACACTTAGAAAGGCAGCATTTCGTCCGTTACGGCGAAAACCCGCATCAGAAAGCAGCCTTCTACCAGCAGACCGGAGAAAAACCGCATGGCCTGTCAGCAGCTGAAATTCTTCAGGGGAAAGAACTTTCTTTCAACAACTATCTTGATTTAGAAGCGGTGTTGTCTGGAGTGAGAGAATTTGAAGAACCAACAGCCTACATTGTAAAACACCTTTCTCCCTGCGGAGTGGCTTCCCATCAGAGATTGGCTGAAGCTTACCGGCTGGCTCTGGAGTGCGACCCTGTCTCTGCCTTTGGTGGGATTGTTGGTTTCAACCGGGAAGTGGATGAAGAAACTGCTCAGGCTCTCCTGGAAGGAATGGAAAAATATGGTTTCCTGGAATGTCTTCTGGCTCCTGGTTTCAGTGCACCAGCCACAGAGAAACTTTCCACGAAGAAAAATCTCCGTCTGGTGGTTATCAAAGACCTGCTTAAGATTGATTCCCTGGATGTGAAAAAGGTAACAGGAGGCTGGCTGGTCCAGGAACCTGACACCGCATCGCTTCTTGACTGGAAGGTGGTAACAGAAAAACAGCCATCTGAAGAGGAAAAACGCTCTCTCCTCTTTGCCTGGAAGGTGTGTAAAACCACCAAATCCAATGCCATTGTCTATGCCAGGGATACCTACACTGTTGGTATCGGAGGCGGTCTTTACTCCCGGGTAGATGCCAACCGGCTGGCAGCCAGCAAAGCAGGAAAAAGGGCAAAGGGTGCGGTGCTGGCATCAGATGCATTTTTCCCTCACCCTGATAACATTGAGGTGGCCGCACAGGCAGGTATCACTGCTATTATCCAGCCTGGCGGGTCAATTAAGGATAAGGAATGTATTGACGCCTGCAATCGTTATCGGATTTCTATGGTCTTTACAGGGATGCGCCACTTCCGACACTGAAGATTCTCGCTGGCTTTTCAGAATCTGCGGCGAGGACCACGAGACCGGAAATCACCAGAATGACGCCGGTCTGGTCTCCTTTCCGTTCTGGGCCTGGCTTCGTTCACCTTGAGGGCACGGCCTTTAACTTCCTGACCATTAAGACCGTTAATAGCTGCCTGAGCCTCAGCCTGGTTAGGCATCTCTACAAAGGCGAAACCACGACTTTCCCCGGTAAATTTATCTGCCACAATCGTAGCTGATTCCACCTTACCGAAAGGCTCAAAAAGACCGCGCAACTCATCTTCACCCATCTCCCAGGACAGATTACCTACATAAATCCTCATTCCCGTTCCTCCATAGTTAAACAACCTCCCGGCTCATCCGGGCTTACTCTATCATACCACAAATAACATCAAAAAGCACAAAATCTCTTTTTCAATGTTCCAGCCAGTCTGGTATCACTACCTGGCTGGAACTCTCCCAGGCTGTGAGCAGAACTGTGCCGGTTAAAGAAAGAGCCTTGCGGCAGCATCTGGTAGCCAGGCTGACAACTTCCGGGCTTTTCTTCTCAGTTAGTAACTGATTCTGGAGACTGTAAACTTCTTCCACCATTTTGTGAATCTCTTTTATATTTTCCGTAACCAGAACAAACATGTTACCAGAACTTTTTACTTTAATTTCTGCAGCTATTTTTTCTATCTCCAGCCCGACAAACTCCAGCAACGCATCCATCTTCTGGTGAAGTCCAATCCGGGGACAAACTCCTTCTCTCATCCAGCCATCGTAGTGCATGGTCACATGTAAGGGCATAGCCAAATCCTGGACATAATGGCTAACAATTCCAGCATAGACCAGACATTTAATCTGAATCTCTTTACTTTCTGGCCATTTCCTGTGCTGGGCAAAAGCACCGGTCAATCTTTCTGTCCATTCCCAGATAGCATATGGTAAACACCCCACCTGTTGCGGGTCTAATTTTTTCTTCTGCAAAAGCTGGTAGTATTCATACCTTGTTTGTGGCAGGATTTCACCCTCCAGATACTCACTGTCAAAATAATGGTCTGGTTTTTCCCTGACTCTTAACGCAGGACCGTGGACTTCAGTAAAAAAGTCCGGGTCCTGGCTGGTTAAACTAATCAGTTTTTGCTCTTTCCCGAAAAACTCAGGTAAGGACTTAGCCACCAGTTTCACTGCGGCAGCAGTCAATCTTACGTGGGTGGCAGCATACCAGGGATAAACTGGCTGCAGTTGCCAGAAAAAAATAAAAGAAAGACAAAATCTGATAATAATTGTCTTTCCTGATAAATGATAATTTTTCATTCTTCCCCTTGTCTTATTTTACACCGCAGAATCAAAAAAGTAAAATGTCTCTCTGGAAAAGGAGAAAATATGAGCCGCATGGTAGCACTTGATAATATCAACCTGCGCAGTTGCCAGCGCTGGGCACACACGGAATACAGTCTTGGTTATCACCAGGAATACTTTGCCCGCCGCACTAACAAAAAGCCAGAGGATCCAGATTTTTTGCCTGCTGTTTACGACATTACCGGATGCGATTTTATTTTCATGACCAATGATGGATTGATTGACTGGAGCCAGACTGGTCGGACTACTGATATGGGCCATGCTGTTTATGCTTCCAGCGGCAGTGACAAACGTCAACCAAAAGAATGCCCTTTCCAGTCAGTAGAAGAAGTCTGGGAGTTTGACGCGGTAACAGAATACGGTTTACCTGATTTCCACAGGCAGGTGGAAACCTATGAAAATCAGTATCGCGAACTTTCCATACAGTATCCCCACCAGCTGATTACTGGTGGCTACTACCGAACAATTGTCTCCGGTGCCATTGCTTCTTTTGGCTGGGAAATGTTTCTGGCTGCCTGTGCAAACATTTCTAAAATGGAAAAAGTTTTTGATGGGTTTTTTCAGAGAACGATGTTTTATATGAAAGCCTGGGCAGAGACCTCAGCCGAAGTTATCATCCAGCACGATGATTTCGTCTGGACTTCCGGTCCTTTTATGAAACCAGAAATCTACCGCAAAATTATTATCCCCAGATACAGCCAGTTATGGAAGATACTTCACCAGAAAGGGAAAAAAGTTCTTTTTTGTTCTGATGGCACTTTCACTATGTTTATGGAGGATCTGGCTGATGCTGGTGCTGATGGGTTTATTTTTGAGCCCAGCAACGATTTTGCCTGGGTGGTGGAAAACTTTGGTCAAACACACTGTCTGGTAGGCAGTGCTGTGGACTGCCGGGATTTAACCCTGAGACACCGGGAGAAAGTCAAAAGTGATATTGATTGCACGTTTCAACTTCTCTCTAAATGCCGTGGAGCGATTGTTGCGGTAGGTAACCATCTGCCAGCCAATATCCCCGAAGAAATGTTAGATTGGTATTTTGATTACCTTTTACCCCGCCTGAAAAAGTGAAACAGGAGGTTTTCCCATGAAATGGAATATCAGTGGCGTCATTCCCGGTCTGGCTGTCAAAGCAGAGCATCTGCCGCTCAGAACAGAGACCGGTATCGGTGCTCTGATGCCCTGGGCAAACAAACTCTGGTTTATCACCTATGTTGCCCACAAAAAAGCCTCCGGAGCAGGAACTGGCCTTTTCAGTCTTGATGATGAATTCCATCTGGAAAAACATCCTGCCAGTTGTGTGGGTACTTATGCCAACCGCCTCATCCACAGTGAATCCCACCAGTTAATCATCGGACCGCATATCATTGATGTGGAAGGCAAGGTCCGCACCCTGGAAAAACTTGTAGATGTGCGCCTGGCAGCCACAGCCCGGCATTTAACCCAGCCGGAAAAGAAAGTCTACTTCCTGGGAATGGAAGGTGAATTTCTGGAAGCAGATGTCTATTCTTTGAAGGTTGACTTTCTTTTTGATTTGAATAAAGAACTTGGTATCAAGGCACCACACTTTAAGGATGCCTTTGCCGGTCACGGCAGAGTAGTGGTAGCCAATAATTCCTATTATCCTGAAGATTTTGAAAAAGGAGAAAGTGATGGCCGGCTGGCAGAATGGGATGGAGAAAAATGGAAAATAATTGCCCGAACCCAGTTTAATACTGTAACCGGTAGATACAGCAGCCGGTTAGGAGATGCTATCTATGCAGCTGGTCAGGACCGTGCCTCCTGTCTCTTTTATGTTTTTCTGCCGGAGACTGGCTGGAAATTGTATCGGCTACCCAGAGGAACACATACCCAGGACCATGCCTGGACAACAGAATGGCCCAGAATACGGGAAGTGGAAAGCGAACGCTGGCTGATGGACGCCAGTGGTATTTTTTACGAACTCCCAGTTATGACTTACGGAAATTCTGTCTGGGGAATAGTACCTGTCTGCCGGCATCTGCGGATTATCCCGGACTTCTGTTCCTGGAATGGACTGCTGGTGCTGGCTGGAGACCAGACCACTCCCACTGGTGATACCAACCCCTTTGCCGGGCAACCTCAGGCTAATCTCTGGTTCGGGAAAACAGATGACCTGTGGTACTTTGGTGGTAAACCTGCTGGCTGGGGTGGTCCCTGGTGGCAGACAAAGGTGCAGTCAGGTGTTCCTTCAGACCCTTTTTTAATCAACGGGTTTACTCCCGGGTGTCTGCACCTTAGCCACGAGGGAAACTCTGCTTTACGCTTTACTCTGGAAGTGGATTTTACAGGTACCGGGCAATGGCATACCTTTACACAAATGGAAACTAAAAACGGTTATCTCTGCTATCTTTTTCCGGAAGGCTTTTCTGCTCACTGGGTGAGACTTGTTCCTCAATCGGACTGTGTGGCTACAGCACAGTTTTTCTATCAGTGACCCGGAACTCAATTTTTCCCGTGCTGAAGATACATGGATTTAACAAAAGCCTGATAAGCCCACTCATCCCATTCCGGTTTAACACCGATGCCCTTTAAATCCGGGTAGTTTTTAGCAATCAAACCACCAGCTGGCTGGCTAAAAAGCTTCACCATTCTTCTGGCTTCTGCCTCAATCAATTCTCTGTTACCGGTGGGCAAAATCTTCTGAATATCTACCGGTGCAAAAAGACAAACCCCCAGACTTTTCAACTTTGCTGCCAGCCGTTCCAGTCCGTAAAGTGCAGGCTGGTCAAACTGAAAGCAGCAAATACCCACCTCAGCTAAATCATCCAGTATTTCCCAGTTATAGCCACAGGAATGCATTAAAACATCCAGTCCACATTCTCTGGCTGTGCGGCAGAGACGTTGAAAAAGCGGTTTAAAAATTTCCCGCCAGGTCCCGGGGCTGACAAGGAGTCTTTCCTGTGTTCCCCAGTCTTCACAGAAAAAAATACCATCTGCTCCAGCCTGAGCATAATTTCTAATCATTTTTTCCAGAATAAAAGTCACCTTATCATGCAACCGGTCAATTTTTTCCCTCTCCAGCAGAAGGTCCTGAAAATAAACCTCCATTTTCCTCAGGTAGCGACAGATAGCAAAAGGGAAACCTGGCAGACCAGCCAGACGATATTTCTCCTTCTCTGCTGAAAAAATCTTTTTCACCGGCAGGAAACGGTCAGGGTTATCAAAGTCCGGCCAGCGAAAATCTTTCAGCTGGCTCCAGTCTTCCAGTGCTGGTTTATAGATTTCTCCGCCTCTGCTTCTGTCCACCATTCTGCGCCAGATGTTTCCCCACTCATCATCATAGTATTCAAAATTTCCTTCCACCCACCTTTTCTGCTGCCAGAAGGAAGAAGGGCCTAAAGATGCCCCGCAGAAGTCGTTAAGTCTGCCACCATCAAAAGCCATCCCAATCCTTTCCGGGCAGGACCTGGTTAAATTTTTCCTGATAATCTCTCTGGAAGTCATATCAGCTCCTTGATGATTTCTGGAAGTTCTAAACCAAAAAACTCAGCGTATGTGCGGTAGATGGTAACATAATTTTTCAACCTCACAGACGCAGTGATGGCATTACTGGCACAGAGAACATGTCCCCCGTTACCCCAGCCTTTCTCCAGGCATTCCCTGGTAGCCTTCTCCACATCTTCAGGAGTGCCAAAGGAAAGCAGGGTCCCGCAATCCAGATTCCCGAAAAAAGTAATTTTATCTCCAAACCTTCTTTTCAGTTCTCCCAGTTCCATTCCCGCAAAAGAATCAATCTCCAGGTAGCCGTCAACTTCACAGCCGGTGAGAAAATCTTCAATCACTGACCAGAGATTTCCATCACTGGCATTAAGAGCCCAGAAACCGTACTGGTGAGCCAGCTGGCTCACCTTTTTCACTTCCGGAACGATAAAGTTCCGGTAAGCCTGCGGGGAACAGAAAGGGCCACGACTGCCAGCAAAATCCCCGCCGACACTGACCAGTTTAACCCCTGCCTTCCAGTAATGCTTTAGATACTCCTGTGCCAGCCTTGTGCGGTTGGTGTAGTGACGTCTGGCAAGCTCCGGAGCCAGAACCATCACTTCCATTAACACGGTATCTGTCCAGATACCATGGCAGCAAGCAGGAGCCAGAACCGGGAGAGATAAACCCCGTTTTTTCATCTCTTCCTGAAGGCAGAAGTAAAGAAAAAAAGATTCCTCTGACAAAAAGAAACCCTTTTCTTCCTCTTTTCTCAATCTTTCTTCCATCTCTTCTACCGGGTCAGAGAAAACTTCCCTTGCAGTATCCTTTGTTTGCTTACCTGAAGGAAGGACATTACAGGTGGCGTAAATTAAATCATGGTGCAGTTTCTCAGCCAGTTCCACCATATCCACTGCCTGCTGTCTGATACCCTTTTCCCAGTTATGTTCCCGGATGTACAGGAGCACTCTTTCTCCGTAAAGATACCTGCGGCCAAGGATAATATCAGCTATGGGCGGCTGGAGAACATATTCAAAAATCGGGGTCCTGTCAGGCGTCTGATGTTTTAAGGCGGAAACCACTCTCTCGTAAGAAGTCACAGACATGCCTCCTCTGTTTTGCAGAGTTTTTCTTCAGCTTCCTGCGGTGGAAATTTTCTCTTCAAAAACCGGATAATTTTCTCTGCTGCTTTCCTCACTGGTGGAGAAAGCTCCTGCCCTATAGAAAGAACAGCCGGCTGTATCCCGAGAAAATGAACAGGCAGGTTTTGCGTTGCCTTTAGAGAGCGCACCAGCCAGGTAAGGGGAAGCTGATGCGTGGTGAAACAAACTTCTCGGACTTCATCTAAATCCAGTAATCTGATTTCTCCAGGGCTACCCCTGAAATCAACAGCATCAATTATGGTAAGCCGCTCTATTTTGTGTGGTGCTAATTTCTTCAAAGAAAAACGTTCCAGGCAAATACCACCATCAACCAGATAAAGATTTTTTCTTCCTTTCAGTCGGGCAGCAATGTAAGGTCCCACACCATCGTCAGAGCGCAGAATATTGCCTACCGTTACCAGTGCCAGCCAGCCATCACCATCCACAGAAAGAGCCCTTTTAACTTCCCCTGCCAGGTAAAATTTTTCTCTTTTCATAGACACAGGTTAGCAACTTTACGCGACCAGACCAGATATGTAGCAGGCGACTGCCTGATATGATACAATTATTTCATGCAGAAAGGCAATTTAGTACAGCAACTGCAAAAAATTGTCTTCTCTTCATTTGTCTTCAAACTTCAGCCTGCTGAAAAACTGACACCGGGAAGATTTTACACCAGCACCATAAGAGGTGGCTTTGGCTATTCCTTCAGGAAAGTTTGTTGCCTGTACAAAAACATAAACAGTTGCTCTGAATGCCTGCTGAAAAATCACTGTGCCTATTCCCTGCTTTTTGAAAGCAAAATCCAGAATACGGAAGCAAGAATAAAAACAGAAGATATTCCCAGGCCTTATGTTATAGATATACAAATTCCTGCAGGAAAGATTCTCCCGGGTGAAAACCTGTTTTCTGTTAATATCATCCTCATCGGAAAAGCCATAAAATACCTGCCTTACTTTTTTTTATCCTTCCAGCAGCTTGGTGAGCAGGGCCTGGGTCAACAGAGAAAGCACTTTATTGTGCAGGAAGTCACCCAGTATTATCCTGTGCAAAAACTGGTATACTCCCTTTCCCAGAACACACTACAGCAACCAGATTCTGGTTTCTTAAATCTGACAGCAGGAGACAATTTCAGTAACCAGATTACCGTCAGATTCCTCACCCCTACCAGAATAAAGTACAACGGTAAACTGCTTTCTCTTGTTGAATTTCACCATCTGGTAAGAAGTTTAATCCACCGCATAACACTTCTGGCAGAACACTGGTGTGATACCAGAATAGAATACAACTGGAAGGACTTGATTAAAGAAAGTGAGTGTGTCAAAATAAAAAACTGTAAGATAAAATGGGTGGAACTGGCAAGATACTCTTCCAGACAGAAAACAAAAATGAAGATGGGGGGTATCGTGGGAGAAATAACCTACAAAGGCGCTATCACAAATTTCTACCCTCTCCTTCAGCTTGGCTCTTACCTGCACACTGGCAAAAACACAACTTTTGGCCTGGGTAAGTATGAGATAGCTTTGACAGGAGAGCAGACATGAAGGAAAAAAGAATTAAGTGTAAATTAATAACACCTCTTTTTATGGCAGGCAATGATAAAGACACTCCGGAATTAAGACCATCCGGTTTTAAAGGGATGACGCGTTTCTGGTGGAGAGCAATTAGGGCCGAAGATAATGTTGACAACTTGCGGAAAAAAGAAGCAGAAATTTTTGGTGGAAGTGGAGAAAAAGAGGGAAAAAGTAAAGTGATGATAAAAGTAATCCCAGAAGCGATAAGTACTTCCTCATACAGACCTTTGCCTCACTCTGACACAAAAAAATTTCCGTTTAGCTGTATTAAAGAAAATTCGACATTTGATATTATTTTGACTGCTGAAGCGAACTTGATTTCCTTTTTTACGAAAATACTTGTGTTATCTACTATTCTGGGTGGTTTTGGAAAAAGAGCAAGAAGAGGGTTTGGAAGCATCGAAATAGTTGAGCCTAAAGAATTCAGCTTTGGAGATCTTGATAAAGATGAACTCCTAATCAAAATTTTGGAAATTTTAAAACAACTGGGTGGTCATTATGAAATTCAAAATTCAAAAATAGTAAATACAAATCCAGGTGCAGATTATCCTTGGGTAAAGCAAATTGAAATTGGTAACAGGCCTCGTACATGGGAGCTATTATTGACAGAAATAGGCAGAGCATCTCATAACCATAAAAACCCATCTTTAGGAAGCGCTTCTCCAAGGCTGGCTTCGCCTATCTATGTATCTATAATAAGATTGAAAACTTTGTATTACCCAATTGTAACAACTTTAAATAGTGCTTTCCCCAGAAATTATAATTTTAATCTCAATAAACAAAATGATTTTAAAAGACAGGTATTATCATGAACTGGTATGAGGATTTTCTGAAGAAATTTTTCCATGACCCTGCAGATAAACCTTTTAGCATTCGCGACCACGAAAATAGAGCAAAAGAATATGCAGAATTCTTCGACGTCTCAGAAATTGAAGATGGTAAGTATGCTGATATAATTGCTTCATGTATGGAAAGAAGTCTATTACCAAAAGATATCAAGTGTGATTTCAACGAAGTGATACATCCTCTAAGCGGTGAGAAGCTTAAAAATTTTCGTTTAGACAACCAAAATTGTATCGCTCAAATTTCCAGCTTGTTAAAAGAATTTTCTGATTCTTTTAAATCCTCATCTGATAAAGAAAAGGCATTTCTAATCTGGAGAAATTTGCTTGAGGAAATTATAGAAAAAATTCATGATAAGGAATTGAAGAAATATTTTCCTATTCTCCCAGCAGATACAAGAATTCCGGACCATTCTCTCTGGGAGCATCTCAAAATTACAACTGCAATAAATGCTTCTGGACAGTACCAAAATAATTCTTTATTCTTATTTACAATTGGACCAGTTCAGTCCTTCATTTCTCAGGCAAGAAAAACACACGATTTTTATATGGGAAGTTTTATGCTTTCATATCTAACATTTATGGCAATACAAGAAGTAATAGAAAAATATGGACCAACTTCAATAATCTATCCTGACCTCTATAATCAGCCGTTGATGGACTGGTATCTTAAAAATAACAGGTTAGAACCTAAGAACTCTGACCGAGAAAATCTTACTCTTCCTACTATTCCTAACAGATTTGTAGCGATTATCGGAACTACTAATGAAGACGATATCAAAACAATTGCAAGTGAAATAGAGAAAAAAATTACAGATGAAATTAGAAAGGCAAAGGACACTATTTTAGAACAGCTAAGGATTACACTTAATAATAAGCAGACAGAAATTCTACAGGGGCAACTTTTTGATTTTCCGCAAATCTACTGGGTTGCTGTTCCGTGGAGAAAGGGAAATAATGACTTACAGATAGATGATTTAAATGACTTTTTCACAGATGAAAAATTAAATAACTGGAAAGAAATCCATAAATTTGCAAAAGAACGGGGGGAATTTCCACCAAACATAGGTTTCCTTTATCAACTTTCGTATACAGCCCTTGAGAAATCAATGGGTGCAAGAAAAAATTTAAGAGAATTTGAACAAAAACCGGAAGCAGGAAGGAAGTGTTCATTATGCGGAGAAAGAAATGTTTTCTTTTACAGGGACGAAGAAAATCCATTGTTTGTGACAAATAATCTTGAGTTTTTCTATCAGAAGGCGGGAAGAGGGAAAAACGGTTATTTCGTTGCGCTTGATAAAGGGAAAGTCACACATAAACTACTGGGTAAAAAAGAGGGACTTTGTGCTTTGTGTTTTATAAAAAGGGCATTTGATATTTATTTAGAAAAGCGGGTAGACAAAATTTTTGAAAATTTCTCTTTCCCTTCAGTTGCAGAAGTTGCCTGTTCTGATTTTAAGAAAAAAGCGAAAGACCTTGCTGAATTTAAAGAATATGAAGGCAAGTTTTCTCAATATCTGCATCTTCAATATCTCAAAATTCGTTCTCTGCCTAAACTGTGCATGAAAGATACCCTTGAAGGATCCTGGTTTTATAAAGAAAATCTCGCTAAAAGAAAAATTGAAGGAGAACTTGGAATTTCAATTCAAGAATCACAAATAGAGGAACTTAAAAACATTTTGAAAAAAGTTTATGACAATGCTGGTGAACCAAATCCATATTACGCAGTCCTTTATCTTGATGGCGATAATATGGGGAGATGGCTTTCAGGAGAACTTTTGCCGGAAATTCAATATGCTTACAATTCTAACGTTTGGAAGATATTACCAGATAGTTTTAAGGATAGCCTCCAAAAATATGCTTCCCAGAAAATCCTTACCCCTGCCATACATTCGGCGATATCAACTGCTTTAAGAAATTACGCAATTGAATTTGTAAGGAAAATTGTTGAAGAGGACTACCTTGGAAAACTCATTTATGCAGGAGGTGACGATGTCCTTGCCTTTGTAAATTTAACAGACCTTTTTGATGTTATGGAAAAGTTAAGATGGGCTTTCTCGGGGCATATAAAATTTGAAAATGGCAAATTGATGATTAACATAAACAACGCTACAGGTTTTGTACTTAAAGAAGGTATTTATTACCTGACAATGGGTAAAAATGCAACATGTTCAGCCGGGTTTGTTATTGCTCATTATAAAGAGCCATTAAAAATTGTTGTTGACAAGGTTTTTGAAATGAACAGAAAAGCAAAGAAAGAAGGGAAAGATAGGTTTGCTATTTGCTTGATGAAACATTCTGGAGAAGAAAGAGTGGGTGTTGCTAAATGGCAAATTAATGACTTTTTAACAACACAAATTCTTAAAGAGTTGAAAGATTGTATGAATAGAGAAAGCGAACCCCAAAAATATATTTCAGATGGCTTTATTCAGAAATTTAAAACAGAATTTTATAAACTAAAGCAGAATTCTCTTCCTCAAGGATTAATAAACACTGAGTTAAAAAGATTAATCACCAGAGCATATAATGGCGACAGCAAAGGGAAGAAAGATTTTGTAAATTTATTTTTTGATAAAGCACAAAAACTTTTTTGGGGAATAGGTGGAGATATAGAGAATTTTAAAAATTTGCTTGAAATATCAAGTTTTATGAATAGGGGAGCATAAAATGTGGTATAAAATTAAACCACTTGATACATTATTCTTCAGAGATGGAAGACCTTTCTCGATGGGTGCTGAAAACTGGGCAAATCAAATATTTCCGCCTTATCCCTCTACTATTTATGGAGCGATCAGGGCATGGTTAATTTTTGAAAGAGGAAGTTTGAGGGAATTCGAAGCAGGTAAATTTAAAGAAGAACTTGGGACTAAAACTGGAAAGGGTAGATTAACAATAAAGGGACCTTTTATCGGTATGGATGACAATTTATATTTTCCTGTTCCATACGACTTTCTCAAAAAGAAGGATGCTTCAAAAAGTGAAGAAAACAGTCTTTTTTACATTTCTTACAGCAACAAACCCGAAATTTTTACAGGAGATTATACGTTAGAAAGTATTCTATTGAATAGAAATGACTTTGAACTTGAAGAAGCTGGGGAATTTATAGACATAGATTCTTTAAAGGATTATTTAATGACAAGTAAGAAAAAGTTGCAATTTACAGAAAAATATGAAATTTTTGTAGAAGAGAAAAAAACAGGAATTAAAAGAAATAGAAAAACTCTATCTTCTGAAGAAGGGCATTTATACAGGATTCCTATGATGAGATTAAAAAGAGAAGCATCTTTTTTCGTAGATATCGATGGGTTAGATAGTTACTCTCAGGAGGGCATAGTACAACTTGGTGCAGACTGGAAGGTTGTAAAAATTGAGAAAACTGAAAACGATTTGTTTGATGTGTTAAGAAAAATGGATTTCCAATTGAATAGCAAAATTTTTAAAATTTATTTAGCAACACCGGCGATTTTTGAAAATGGCTGGATTCCAAAATGGATTGATAAATCAAATTTTGAGGGAGAATACAATGGAATAAAGTTGAAAGTTGTTGCCTGTGCTATCGGAAAATTCGACTTAATAGGTGGATGGGATCTGGCAAATAAAAGACCTAAATCAATGTATAAAGCAGTTCCTGCCGGTAGCGTTTTTTATTTTAAAATTTTAGATGATACACCAGCGGGAAAAATTAAAGAGACTTTTCATCTTAAAAATATCTCCGATATAAACTATGAAGAAGGTTTTGGTTTAAGTTTAGTAGGAGAATTAAAGCAATGAAAAAAGTAATTACTATGGTGGGA
>Ga0136652_1000850_pt1 | contig 13815 bp, 9 predicted proteins | sample ConPoolayeEmetaG_FD_94864 | JGI IMG/M metagenome (GOLD analysis project Ga0136652, IMG submission 94864) | Hot spring microbial mat communities from California, USA to study Microbial Dark Matter (Phase II) - Cone Pool mat layer E metaG... ...
AGCTACACCAGCGTGCCGATGACCCAGGTCTCCCCGAACACCTATGACGCGGTGTTCCCCGCGGCCGCCTGCGGCCAGACCATTCGTTATTACTTCAGCGCCCAGACTACCGCCGGCCAGACCGTGTACAACCCGGCTGGCGCTCCGGGCACTGTGTATATGACCCTCAGCGGCTATGGCCTGGTCGTCGCGTTCACCGATGATATGGAGACCGACCAGGGCTGGACGGTCGGAGACACCGGCGATACCGCGACCACCGGCATCTGGACCCGGAATGATCCGCAGGGCACCGCGGCCCAGCCGGAGGATGATCACACCCCGCCCCCGGGGACCATGTGCTGGGTCACCGACTACCGGGCCGGCAGCAGCATCGGCCAGTACGACGTCGACGGCGGGAAAACCACGCTGAAGACCCCCATTTTCGACCTCTCCGGCTACGGCCAGGCCACCATCAGTTACTGGCGTTGGTACTCCAACGATAAGGGCAACGCCCCCAATGCGGACACCTTCCGGGTGGACATCAGCAGTAACGGCGGCAGCACCTGGGTCAACGCCGAGACGGTCGGACCGTCCGGGCCGGAGACCTCCGGCGGCTGGTATTATCACGAGTTCAACGTGACCGATTTCGTCCCGCTGACCAGCCAGATCCGGCTGCGGTTCATCGCCGAGGATGCCGGCGAGGGATCAATCGTCGAGGCCGCAGTTGATGACTTCCGCATTCAGACTGTCGATTGCACTCCGCCGCAGTATGCGGTCGGCGACCTGAACTGCGACGGGGTGGTTGGGTTTGGCGACATCAATCCGTTCGTACTGGCGATGACCAGTCCCGGTTCCTACCAGGAGATGTACCCCAACTGCGACATCGACCTGGCGGATATCAACGGTGACGGCACGGTGGGTTTCGGCGATATCAACGCGTTTGTGGCTCTGCTTACTGGAGGATTCTGATTCGTTCTGAGAGGAGCTTAGCAGTTACGAGTTGCTGACTGTGGGAAGTTCGGCCGGCGGATATGCCGGCCTTGGGGGCGGGCCTCCGGGCCAGGCGTGGTGCCCCGACGCGCACTCGCCGAACCCGGAGGCCCAGCGCTGTGCGACGGTTGGCAATCCGCTAGAATGTCCGTCGCGAGTCGAGCAGGACGCAGATTGGTCCGTCGTTAACCGATCTGACATGCATGTGGGCGGCGAACCGGCCGGTCTGAACCTCCAGCCCGTACTGCCGGATGGCCGTCGCCAGCTTGTCGATTAGCGGCTCAGCTACCGGTCCCGGCGCCGACGAGTCGAACGAGGGGCGCCGTCCCCGCCGCGCGTCGGCCTGCACAGTGAACGCGCTCACCAGGAGAATCGCCCCGCCCACTTCGAGGACTGAGCGGTTCAGCTTGCCCTCCGCGTCCGGAAAAATCCGCAGATGCGCGGTCTTCTCGGCCAGGTACTGCACGTCTTGGTCGGTGTCGTCCGGGGCGGCGGCCGCGTAGACCAGCAGCCCGTGTTCGATTCGGCCGACCACCTCTTCCCCCACGGCCACCTCGGCCTGGTTGACTCGTTGTACTACCGCCCTCAATGTCCTCTCGCTCGCGGGCGTGGCGCCCGCGGCCTTAAGCGACCGTCATGACCAGCCCCAAACCAGCCGATGACATTTAGTCGCGGGTAAGGCTCGTTGGCAGGATAACTTATGTTCCAGGCCGGACAACTGCCCCGCCAGGGGCGCCGGTCCGCAGTCGGGCGGGGCCGGCCCCGCTGGGTATGGGCCATTATTATCGGTTTGACCATGTCCTCCGGCCAGCCGGCGCACGGTCAGGGCGGGCCGCGCACCGGAGGGTCGGAGCGAAGGGCGAGCCTGCTGCGTTTGCGCAGTGGCGAGGTCCGCACGGCCGACTTGCCTAACCTGCTTTCAGCGGACCTGCGGCAGGCTTTGGCCGGCCACCGGGCCGTGATTCAGTTGGATGGCCCGCTGACCGCTAATCGGCGGGCCGCTCTGGAAGCGGCCGGCGTGTGGCTCGGGGACTACCTTCCAGACCACGCATTCCTGGCCGACCTATCCGAACTCAAGCCGGGTGTCCTCCCGGCTTTAGGATTCGTCAAATGGGTGGGACGGTACCGGCCGGACTGGCGGATCGATGCGCAGATCGGCCGCAGGACCCCCGTCACCGCGGAGCGACGCGAGCTGGCAGCGCGCGGCCGGTTGGCGGTGAGCGTGTATTTGTTCGAGGGGGAACTGCCGGAACTGACCGCCAGCCGGATCGAGGGAATCGACGGAGCCCAGGTGCTGTTGATTCACTGGATCGGCCAGCAGCCGGTGCTGAACGTCATCCTGCCGGCCAATGGTCTGGGCCCTTTGGCGCAGCTTGCGGGCGTGCAGTTCGTGGAGGAGTACCCGGAGCTGGTTTATCGCAACAGCAGCGACCGCTGGATCGTGCAGAGCGATGTGCCGGATTTTACGCCGCTCTATGAGCACGGGCTCTGCGGCCAGGGGCAGGTTCTGGGGCACCTGGATGGGAAGTTGGCGGTCGACCACTGCTCATTCTATGACAGCAATCCCATCGGCCCCGCCCATCGCAAGATTTTGGCTTACAACGCGACCCTTGGCTACGACCTGCACGGCACACACACGGCGGGGACCGCGGTTGGCGACGGCGGAGCCTGGACGGACACTCGCGGCGTGGCTTACTTGGCCCGGTTGGTGCACAACAGCATTCCCAGCCTGTCGGAAAGCCAGATGTTCGACCGGCTGGACCTGCACCGCGGCCAGGGAGCAACCGTACATACCAATAGCTGGGGCAACGACAGCAGCACCGCTTATGACGGCTTGTGCCGGGCGATCGACAACTTCTGCTGGCTGTACGACGATCAACTCGTCTGCTTCGCGGTCAGCAATCTGGGCACGCTCAGGAATCCTGAGAACGCCAAGAATGTACTGGCGGTCGGGGCCTCGCAGGACGCACCGAATCAGGGCCGCCATTGTTTTGGCGGCGCCGGCCCCACCGCCGACGGGCGGCGCAAGCCGGAGATTTACGCTCCTGGTTGCGGGACCAACTCCTCGACCGGCAGCGGTGGATGCGGCACCGTCGCCCTGACCGGGACTTCCATGGCCTGCCCGGCGATAGCCGGAACCGCCCTCCTGGTCCGCCAGTATTTCACCGACGGCTACTACCCCACCGGCACCCCCCTGGCGGTTCGGGCCTTCAACCCCACCGGCGCCCTGGTCAAGGCGGCTCTGCTGAACTGTGCGGTGGACATGACCGGCATCGCCGGGTATCCGTCGGACCTTGAGGGCTGGGGCCGGGTGCTGGCCGATGACGTGCTGTACTTCCCTGGCGACAGGCGCCGGCTGGTGGTCTACGAGTGCCACAACAACGGCACCGGCAGTCTGTCCACTGGCCAGACCGGCACCTACGTCGTGGGAGTGGATGGCTCGAACGAGCAGTTGCGGGTCACACTGGTGTGGCACGACGCGCCCGGAGCCGTCAATGCTTCTGATCCAGTGGTCAACAATCTGGACCTGGTGGTCACTTCGCCCAGCGGGAGGACCTACCTGGGCAACGTTTTCGCCGGCGGAGAATCGATCTCGGGCGGCTCCCCCGATCCTAGAAACAACGTCGAGCAGGTGCATGTGAGCCGGCCGGAGCTCGGAAGCTGGACGATTGCGGTCTCGGCCGCCGCAGTCAACGTCGGCAGGCAGGGCTATGGGCTGGTCGTATCGGGCGAGGTGGCCGACCTGAGCTGCCCGAGCATATCGAGCCCGCCGACCTCCCAGGGGGTCGAACAGGGGGGCGTGGCCCGGTTCTCGGTGGAGGCCGGCGGGGGCGGCCCGCAGATCTATCAGTGGCGCAAAGGAGGCCTGCCGCTCCGCGACGGCGGCAACATCCGGGGGGCCGCCGCGGCCGCGCTGACCATCGACCCGGTTCAACTCGCGGATGCCGGCCAGTATGACGTCCTGGTCGCCAACGCCTGCGGGGAGGTTATCAGCGACCCGGCTACGTTGACGGTCTGGCCGGTGGGGGATGTGAATTGCGACGGGATTGTGAGTTTTGCCGACATCGACCCGTTCGTTGCCGCTATGCGGGGCCAGGAACCCTATTACCAGCAGCAGCCGGACTGCAACTGGCACAACGCGGACTGCAACCGCGACGGCCAGATCGACTGGCGCGACATCAACCCGTTCGTAACCCTGCTGCTGGACCGCTGAGGGCGGGCCGGCCGCCTCACAGGTGCTCGTGCCTGGAGGTGCTCGCCAGGTGGATGGTCTTGCGGGTCAGGTCGTGGAAAGCCTTCACGTACCGGACGGTTCGCGAATGGGCCCGCATTACCACCGAATGGGTGATCGCGATGTGGCCCTTGACGGAAACGCCGCGGAGCAGTGAGTTGTCGGTGATTCCGGTCGCCACAAAGACCACGTCCTCCCCCACCGCCATGTCTTCCGTGGTGAATATCTTCTTCATCATGTCGCCGTAGCCGGCGGCCTCAAGCTGTTTGCGTTCATCCTCGTCTCGCGGCCACATGCGGCAGAGGATTTCTCCTCCCAGGCAGCGGATCGCCGCGGCGGCCAGGACCGCCTCGGGCGAGCCACCGATGCCCATGTATATGTCTACGTTGCTGTCAGGCATGCTTGGGGCGATTGCGGCCGAGACGTCACCGTCCCCGATCAGACGTATCGACGCCCCGGTGCGACGAACGTCATTTATCAGCTTCTCGTGCCTGGGCCGGTCCAGCAGGCAGACTACCAGGTCGCGAACTCGCTTCCCCAGCTTGAGAGCCACGATCTCCAGGTTCTGCTCGACTGGGGCACCCAGCCGGACCGAACCGGTACCTTCCTTGACCTTCGGGCCGACGGCGATCTTCTCGACATAGAAACTGGGAATCGCCGCCAAGGTCCGCTGATCGTCCCCGGACGTCTTGGCGGCGGCGATGACCGTCAGGGCCCCGGGTAGACCCTTGGAGGTCAGGGTCGTGCCGTCGATCGGATCGACCGCGATATTCACGACCGGCGAGCCCTCACGCCAGGTCCCCAGTTTCTCACCGATGAAGATCCCCGGAGCTTCATCCTTGATGCCTTCGCCGATCGTGCAGGTGGCGCACATATCGGTGATGTTGAGCATCCCGCGGAGCGCATCGGTGGCCGCGGCATCCACGGCCACCTTGTCGCCTTTACCGATCCAGTGAAAAACGTTCAGGGCTGCGGCCTCGCAGGCCCGCAGCAGGTCCATGCCGATCAGTTCCTCGTCCTGGACATCCGAAGGGTCGACCCGATGGTCGGAAAAACTTCTGTCCGACATGCTCATACCCCATCATCCCCCGCCTGCTATACGTTACTGCCGCTAGATACACTACCGCACCCCGCCTGCGCTTTCCACCCGCCCGGGCAAAACCCGGACCCGGCTCCGGCCGTTCCGCACCGGCAGCAACCCCGCGCTCCAAGTCAACGGCTTAGCGCGGGAAGCTGGACGCGCCCGAAGGGATTCGAACCCCTAACCCTCGGTTCCGAAGACCGATGCTCTGTCCAGTTGAGCTACGGGCGCTTTGTGGCGAGTTCCTGGTCGGCCGTTCTTATAGCCGATTGCTTACCTTCGGTACAGGCTGCTCGGTTGCCGGGTCGGCGCTCGTGAGCGGTTACGTGGCAGGTCGGAGGCTAGCGCCCCATTCAGTTGTCGCCAGGCCCGATAACTTGACCCCGCATTCGTCCGCCCGGCGCGGCGCGCAATCTCATGGGCCTCAGGGGATTACCTTTCAGAAGGTAGTGCCTTCGTAGCAGTCCATCGGGGAGCCATTACGGACCGGCCGGGCGGGCCATCGGCCGACGCCCTGCGTTTACGTCAGACTGGAAACCGGTCGCCTTTTCGGGCCCGGACGTTTCCCCTGGCTCCTGATCGTCGTGGCCGAGCGCGAGTCGACCGGCTGCTCAATACCCTTGAGTCAGCAGACTTACGAACGGGTTGATGTCGGCGAAACCGAAGGTCCCGTCCTGGTTGATGTCGCCATTGGTGATTGGGCAGCCCGGATACGTGTTGCCGTAGGCGACCGGGTCGGTCATCGCCAAGACGAACGGGTTGATATCGGCGAAACCCAGGGTGCCGTCGCAGTTCATGTCGCCCAGCGGGTAGGTAGGCCCTTCCTCGACGGTGAAGACCGCGTCGCTCTCGTCCCAACTGCCGTAGCTGCCGCTTACGTAGGCTCGGACACGGACCTTGCAATTGCTGCTGACCGTGGTCGGGGTCCAGGGGGTCGAACTGGCCCCGGGCTCGGTTAGGGCGATGATGTCGTGCCAGGCGGTCGCGTCGGTGGTGATGGTCAGATCGTCGATCCAGCAGGTGTCGCTGCCGCCGTTGACGCCCGCGTCTTTCACATACTCCCACTTCAGCAGGTGGCTGCCGGCCCCCAGCGTGGTGGAGTAGTAGGTCCAGTTTACAGTGCCGGACTTGTGGAGCTTCTGTTGCCCGTCGATATAGAAATTGAAGAAATCGTAGTTGGCCTCGGAACTGACCCGGTACCAGAAGCTCAACGGCCCGGCCTCGGCCGAGCAGGTCATCCAACTGGTCTGGCTGTGACTGATTGCCCCGGCCCGGGCGGCGTACGTCCCAGCGTGAGCCACGCCGCTGGCCACATACCAGGGCAGGTTGCCGCCGGTGGTGTAGGCCGGGCCCAGCGACCCGCTTTCAAAACCGTCGTTGACTGACCCGGTCTGGCTGTAGTTGTCCGAATACTGCACGTGGAACTGGGCCGTCGAGGGACCCGACCAGGTGACGATGGTCGGGACGTTGGCGGTCAGCACCTCACCGCCGTTGGGCGATACTATCTGCGGCGGGGCGAACATGGCCACGTCGAGAATGGTGGCCGGGCCGCTGTAGACGGTGACCGGCACCGTCAAAGTGTCGTAGCCGGCGGCCGCGAAGCGGAGCTGATAGCTTCCCGGCAGCAACATGCGGTGATAGTCGCCGACGTCCGGGTCAGTGTAGATGTTATGGTCGCGACCGACCACCGTGACGGTCGCGGCCAGCGGCAGGCCGGTGTCGGCGTCGGTGACGATCCCCCGCACTCCCATCAGGCAGGTCTCCATGTAGCTGAGCATCGACTCCTGGTTGTCGTTCCAGTAGCTCGGAATCTGCGAGAAAGGCGGGCTCTTGGTGTTGCCCAGCTCGATGGTCACCTCGTTGCCGCCCATGTAACGGTAGTCCCAGTCCTGCATCCCGCCGTCGATCGAGTACCAGGCCGCTCCGTTGGTGATGCCGTGGTAGAACACTGGACTGTTCCACATCGGCAGGTTGTGCATCGAGTACTGCTCGCTGATATAAACGAACATGTCCTCGTCCGGCGTCGGCGAAAATACCGAGCCCTTCCCGTCGTTATCGAACGGGTAGTTCACCACCAAAGCCCCGCCGTGGAAGTTGGCCGCCAGGGTGAACGACTGGGCGAAGCTCCAGTTCATGATGTTAGCGGTCTCGATCTCGCGACCGGTGGTCGTATTGGGGTCCGGGTTGGGACCCGAGCCTTCCGGGAAGTTGCGGTTCAGGTCCACCCCGCGGGCGTTATAGCGGGTGTTGTTCATATAGCCGTCGGGGTTCATGGTGGGGACGATCCAGATCTCGATGTTGTTGACCAGGTCCGTCACCCGCTGGACCGAGCCGTAGTTGGTGAGCAGATAATCGATCAGGTACATGCACATCATCAGCCCGACCACCTCGTCGCCGTGCATGTTCGCGATGTACTTGAACTCCGGCTCGTCCTCCTGCTGATCTGGATTGTCGGTGATCTTCAAGGCGTAGATATGGCGGCCCTGCACGCTCAGCCCCAGATCGTGGAGCTGGCAAATGCTCGGATACTGACTGGCCCGGGTCTGAAGCGTGTTCACGATCTCGGTATACGAGGGGTAGCCGCTGGGCTGCCGCGACTGACCTTCCTCTTCCGGGCGCGGCCAGGCGGGCCTCCCCTGGTCGTCCCGAAGGTCGGGATCGGCCCCGCTGGCGATCAAGATTCCAGCCAGCTCCGAGATCAGGACCGGCAATTCATCCGCGTCGCGCTGCGCCGCCCCCAGAACGTGCAGCGGCGTCTGTCCATCCAGGTCGCGCGCGTTCACTTGCGCCCCGGCCGCGATCAGCCAGCGCAGTGAACCCGGCTTGAAGCGGACCGCAGCCAGATGCAGCGGCGTCTGACCGCGCCCGTCGACCGCGTTCACATCCGCCCCGGCCTGGTGGAGCGCGGCCAGTACTTCCACATTGTTGGAGATGGCGGCGTAGTGCAGCGGCGTGCGGCCCTGCGCGTCCCGGGCGGCCACGTCCGCCCCGGCCGCCAGCAGCAAACGCACGCTTTCAAGCTGCCCCTGCATCGCGGCCAGGTGCAGGGCGGTGGTTCCATCCTGGTCAGCCTGGTTCACGTCGGCTCCGCCGGCCAGGAGCCCGGCTACCACGGCCGGCCCGCCGGTCCGGGCCGCCCAGTGAAGGTCGGATTCGGCGGCTACGGCCGCGCAAGCGCAGACCATCGCCAGAATTGCCAAGGCGCGTCCGGTGTTCATATCTGGACCTCGGAAAACGTAAAGCCTCTATCGTCTCCAGTATACCTCACGTTAACGCTGGACTGCCGCAAAAGCAATCACGCTCTTCGGCCTGATGCCCCGCCGACCCCGCATGTGAGACCTGCGGGCCTCGCTGAGCGGTCGGGGCGGGCTGGGCGATAAACCGGGTCCTTCCGGTCGTGCCCCAGACAGTGCGCGGTTTCAATGAAGCGTCGGCCTGGCACGACCGATAACTGCAGCCCGAGCGGGCCTGCGTGACAGACCCCGGCGGCCGCGGGCCGGACCTGACCGAGACCCGCCGCGCCCCCCGGCGCGACGCTACGCCGGCCGGCGCCCCGGGCGGGACGTCCGAACCAGCTCTGCCAACCCCAGCAAGTCTGCGAACTGGTAGTCGGGCCGGGCAGTGCCGATGTCGTGGATTCGATGGGCCCGGTTGACCCAACCGCTGGTCAGCCCGGCCGCCCGGGCGCCGCCCACGTCGCTGTGCAGCGAGTCGCCCACATGGATGACCCGGTCGCGGCGCCACCCAGTGACGGCCAGGGCCAGATCGAAGATCCGTCGATCCGGCTTATAGGAACGTGCGTCCTGCGAGGTGACCATTGCGGCCACCCGGATGTCATGCTGGCGCAGCGCGGCCTCCAGATCGGCCCGGTCGGCGTTCGACACGATGCAAATGGGGACCGTAAACCGGCCCAGGAACTCCCGGGTCTCCGGCTGGAGCGGTGGATTTCGCCAGTAATCCACCAGATGTCGGACCCGTGGGTAGGGATCGATCGTGATCCCGAGTTCGGCCATGGTCTGGATCAGCGAATCCGCTTCGAGCTGAACCAGGGGCCGGAAGCCGCCGCAGTTTGCCCGGTCCATGGCGGCGAAGAAGCGTTGGCCCCAACTGACCGCTAGCTCCGACGGTGACACCCGCAGCCCGGTGTCGACGATTATTTCACGGCAGACGGCTTCGACCGCGGCCCGATCGCCGGTGGTCAGGGTGCCGTACATGTCTATGAATATCCCGTCCAGCTCCATCGTGCCTGGCGCCTTGCGGCTGGGGGTGCTACCGCTGGGGGGCCGGAGTGGGTGGTACTGCGGCATTTCTGCCACCGGCGCCCGGGAGCCAACTGCGCAGCACTTGCTCGGCCGGTTTGCCCTTGGGGGTGTATCCGTAGTCGTCGGGACCGCCCGGGTCGGTGGTCCACTCCCACCAAATCACGCCCAGCAATTCCGGCGTGTTTCCCCACACGCGAATGAAGGCTTCATAGAGCCGGCGCTGCTCCTCCATTCCCGCCGGGGTGGCCTTCTGGTTCTGGTAGTAGTTCCAGGGGGCCATGGCGGCCCCTTCCTGACTGCACCAGCCGACCTCGGTGAACAGGATCGGCCTGCCGATCCGTCGCTGCCAGGCCAGGATGTCCTTCTGGATCGGCTCCCAATGGGTGACGATCTCCTCGACGGTCGGGTCCTTCTTGTCGGCCAGGGTGAAATAGCTGGTCATTCCCACGAAATCCAGGTGGTCCCAGAACTCGATCGGTCGGTAGTGATCCCAGTTGGCCGAGTAGCCCAGTTTTCCACACCAGAAACGTGGCCGGACGGTTTGGATCAGTTTCACCCAGCGGGCGGTCTGCTTCTCGCTGCTGATGAGCTCGGAGCCGACCATCAGTCCGTCGGCGGCGGCTTCGCGGGCGATGTCAGCGAACCACAACACGAAGTCGGTGTACTGGTTCCACCATTCTTCCCAGTCCGGGGGCTCGATAATGCCCCGCCACTCGCTGCCCCGCGGATTGCGCAGCAGCACGATGGGCATCAGGATGACGTTGAGCCCCATTTCCTCCCCGCGGCGAATGATGGTCTTGAGGTCCTCGGCCGATGGCGCCTTGCGCATGTCCAGATAGATCGACTGCGAGGTGGCATGCTCCATGAACCCGGCCACGCTCAGCAGCACCGTGTTGGCGCCCAGTTCGACTATCTCCTTGAGCAGTGGCGTGTAGGTCTCGACCGGCCGGTAGCCGGAGGCGAGCTGGATGGCCAGCCCGCGGAGCGGCGCGGGGCCGAGATCGGCGAAATTCTGGGACGGCGCGGACGCGGGGGCCGGCGGGGTCCGTCCCGGCTGCCCCGGCCAGAGCAGGGCTGCGGCCAGCGCGGTCGCACCGCCGATCAGGATAACGAGCTTGGTGATCATTCCCCCCCGGACGGCGCAGCCCCGACGGCCAGCCCCGCGTCCAGCAGCGACAAGCCTTCTAGCCATTGGTCCTCGTCAGGCTTCTGCCCAAGCAGGTCCAGCAGCGTGGGTACCAGGTCCACAGAACGGGCCACCGGGATAGTTTGACCCGCCGGTATGCCCGGGCCGGCGATCATGAACGGTATCCGCATCTCCTCCCGGTGCAGGCCGCCATGCCCGCCGTTCTCGGTCACAAAACTGTAGCCGGGCTCGGCAAAAACTGCCACTTGTCCGGCTCGGTGGACGTTCAGCAGGGGAATCAGAGCCGGGACCACCTCCGGACGAGTCTGCTCGGCCGTGGCCTGCGACCAATCCCGGGCGGTGTGGTAGCCGGCGGAAACGAACGCCGCCAACTCCGGCGTCTGCATGTACTCCAGCACATCGCCGGACTGGGGCTCGTAGGCGTACTCCGGCCCTGCTGGCCCCATGCGCCTAAACAACCGGGCCGAGCCACGCGCCGACCGCAGAACCGCCTGGTCCTCGTCGGCCAGATACGCGACCAGGTCCACCCCGGGGAGGTTCCAAAGCTGGGCCTCGAATGGCGGAGTGGTCAGGATCGCCTCCACTTCCTCCGGCGGAGGCGGCTGGGTCCAGCCGTTGGGGCCGCGGAAGTACAGGAACGCTCCGCGGCCGTTGTGGTGGGCGACCACGGTGTCGAACCGGTCGAAGTAGGCCTGTCGCCAGGCTCGTGGGCCGGCTTGAAGCATCAAATCAGTGGCGCGACGTCCCCAGTCTCGCCGGACGAGCTTCATAAGGTCGATAACCCCCTCCGGGTGAACATCCACCATTCCATGGTCGGCCACCAGCACCAGGTAGGTCGTTTCCAGCAAACCTTGGGTTTCCAGCCAATCGCAGACTCGCCCAATCTGGTAATCCAGGTGCTCCACGGCCTTGCGATAGGCGGCCGAACTCGCCCCAGACTTGTGGCCGACCGAGTCGGCCCCCGGGAAGTAGCAGGTGAGGATGGTGGGCCACTCCCCTTCGTAGTTGGCCCACCAGGCTACCTGCCAGATCGAGGTGGCGGTCAGCTTGTCGACCGCCGTGTAGTCGCCCAGGAGCCACATCACCCCCGACACGGCCCAGTTGGCGACGTTCTGGATCGCTCCGCGGTGGTGCGCGGCCTGGATGCTCACCGAGGGGGCGGGGGCGATACGCTCGTAGATGGTCGGAGCCAGGCAGTCGGCGTTGATGTCGCAATAGCTCTCGATGGTCACATAATCGCGGAAGAACGCCTGGTCAGGGTCGAACCAGCGGTTGCCCACCACCATGTGTCGCCCCGGGCCGGCCCCGGTCAGGAGGGTGGCGATCGCGGCATAGGTGATTCCCGGCACGCAGGTGACGGCGTGTTCGGCTCGTGCCCCGGCCAGGACGAACCGTCGGTTGATGTTCGGCAGCCAGCCCTCACGGCAGCCGGTCTCGATCGTCCCGGCGCCTACCCCGTCGCAGAGGAAGATGACGACCCCGGGACTTGGCGGGCGGGTGTCGTCGTGCAGGTATACGTGAAGCGGCCCACCGGCGCCGCAGGCGCCGATCAACAGCAGGCCCGCCACCAGCAAACCGAATCGAACAGCCCGCGGCAGGTTGATCGCCGTCCCAGCACCGGAATGAAGAGCTGACCGAGCGCCCATGGGTCGTCATCCTCAGGGGTCTTGAAGTCGCAGCATTATCCGCCCGGCCGGCCGGTGCTCAAGTCGGGTCTGCCGGCGGCCTTGTAGCGGGCGAAGCGGACGATATAGTAACCGGCGCGCGCCGATAACGCTCCTTTCGGATTGACAGGGAGACGAACATGAAGGTTTGGAAACGGGCCCTGTTGCTGGCCGCCAGCGCAGTCTTGCTCCAGGCCGGCACCTGCGCGACTGATTTCGGTTACTACCTGATGCAGGCCCTGGCATCCGAGCTGGTCGAGCAGGCGGTGAACGCCGCCACCAGCGGGACCTGATGCGATGCCCCATTGAGGTCGACTGTCACAGCCCGAGCGCGAGGGGCCCGAGATGCCGCTGTGCCGGCCGCAACTGCCTGTCGGGAAGCAGACTTCGCCCGCAGGGGCCAACCTGCCACCCAGCCCGTTGCGGAGCCGGCTTGCTTCCTGAACGCTTAACTGTTCCCTGCCGAATCGGCGATCGCCTCGGCCAGGTCGAGCGAGGCTTGCACGATATCATCCGCCTGGGCTAGAGCCTTTTCGGTAAGCGGGATTCCGATCAGCAACGCAATCAGGCCGGCTGCGTACCAACGTAACCTTGCAAGGCTCATGAAGCGCTCCTGTCCTGGACGGTCAGCTTAGGCTTGCGGGCGGGCAAGCTCAAGTGGGCTCCGCGGGTCCCGCAAATCAGCCGGGAGCTGCGGGCCGGCCACCCTTTCGCGGGTCGCTGGCGCCCACCATCGTCCCGTCGGGCAGGAACTGAATGGCCTGGACTATGCCGGTCCGGCGCTGCGGGCTGAGCGTGTGCCCCGCCGCCTGGAGCCGGTCGGTCAGTTCAGGCGGCGGTGCCTGGTCGAAGTAAACTTCGTCGGGCTGCCACTGATGGTGGATGCGGACAGCCGACATCGCCTGGTCGAGAGGCATATCGAACTCGATGACATTCAGCAGGACCTGCGTGACCGAGGTGATGATGCGTGGGCCGCCGGACGCCCCCAGGGCCAGCAGTGGTCGGCCATCCTTGAGAACGATGGTCGGCGACATGCTTGACAGGGGACGCTTGCCAGGCGCGACCGCGTTGGCCGCTCCCTGGATCAGTCCGTACAGGTTCGGCTTGCCGATCTGGGTGGCGAAGTCGTCCATCTCGTTGTTCAGCAGGATGCCGTAGGGGTCCGCGACCAGGAGCGAGCCGAAGTTGCCGTTGATGGTTTCGGTCAGGGCTACCAGGTTGCCGCTCCGGTCGGCCACGCAGAAGTGGGATGTCCCGCCGTCCTCGGGCATCTGCGAGCTGCCATAGTCCCGGCCGTCCAGGGGGCAGCGGCGGCTGGCGAGCTGGCGGGCATGGTCGCGGCTGATCAGGCGCGCGGTCGGCACCGGCGTAAAGTCCGGATCCCCGAGCCAGCGTGCCCGGTCGGCAAAAGCGTGCTTAAGTGCGCAGACCAGCAGCGAGGGGTAGTAGTCTTCCCGGAC
>Ga0136652_1000852_pt1 | contig 13790 bp, 9 predicted proteins | sample ConPoolayeEmetaG_FD_94864 | JGI IMG/M metagenome (GOLD analysis project Ga0136652, IMG submission 94864) | Hot spring microbial mat communities from California, USA to study Microbial Dark Matter (Phase II) - Cone Pool mat layer E metaG... ...
CTGGCCACTGTGTGTTGTCCTGGCTGGTTCCCTCCGGCTTGGCTCCCGGAGTGTACAGCTTCTATCTGAGGTTTGAGGGCAACCAAACTTACGGGTCGGCGGAGAGCGTGTTCAACGTGACCACTCTCCCCAGAGATCTTAAAATTGTTTCGGTGATTTTGAACGCAACTTTTGTGAAGCCGAATGAGCTGATTTATGTGGTTGTAGAGATTTCAAGTAGTGATCCTCTTGTTTCGGTTAGAATTGACGGCTTTTTATTAGAAAAAGCTAGTGAAACAAGTTGGATTGGAGCCATTAATGCTTCTTCTCAGCCTGGGAGACATGTATTGTCTGTAGTTGTTTATTATAATGGTGTTGAGTGTATTAACGATTCGGCTACATACTATGTGGGTGAAGAAAAGGAATTGGGTGCTCCTTTATGGCCCCTTTTATTACTTCTTACTAATGGCCAGGAATTCCTCAGCGGGGGACTAACTGTTATTGTTCCCCTTTCCCTTATGGCCATATTTTCTGCTGGGCTTGCTTTGAAAAGAAGGAACCGCCAACCAGGTTTTTCCAGAGACTACACTATAGACGTAGACTTGGATTCACCCTAAAAAATATGTAAATGGTACACTAGGAGTAGGTTAGAAATATTTATCCGATTTTTAACAATTAAATCCACATATTCTTCTTAGACAATTTTGAACGTGTTTTCTATATACAGAAATACTACAATTAGAATAGCTGAGTTCAAAATGGTTTGTTTCAAATTCACTAAGCGATATTAAAAAGCGATTCAAAAAAGACTCAAAAGGGTAAAAACGTAAAGTAAAATTATTTCAGCGGGCTGCCAATTTTTGAAACTTTGCCCCCATCGGGCAAGGTTACCCACTTTCCCAAAGGAAATCTTGCCTTCTGAATATAATAATTCTAGGCCTAATCGTACATTCATTCCTCTAATACCTATCCCCAAAAGGTTTTCGTTTACTGTGCTGTGGAGCCACCGTCGATTACCAAGATGGACCCTGTTGTAAAGGAAGATTCCTCTGAGGCTAGAAATAGTGCCGCGTAGGCTATTTCTATGGGTTTTCCTAGGCGCCCTAAGGGTATTTCTTTGATTACTTCTTGTGTTCTCTCATTTTTTTGTTTTTCACCTATCCAGCGTTTGAGCAGGGGGGTTTCTGTGGCTCCGGGGCAAATGCAGTTTACCCTGATTCCGTAGGGGGCGCATTGTAGAGCCAGTGAGCGTGTTAATGCTATTACCCCTCCTTTTGAGGCTGAGTATGCTGGGTGGCTGGGGGTGCCTACTAATCCCAGTTCGGAAGCTGTGTTTATTATGGAGCCCCCTGTCCTCATCATGTGGGGAATGGCATATTTGCAGCACAAGAATATGCTTTTCAAATTCACTTCGATTAATTTGTCCCAATCCTCCTCACAGGTTTCCCATAGTGGCCCTTCTGGTCCCTCTATTCCTGCGTTGTTAAATAGAACGTCAAGTTTTTCGAATGTATTTATACATTTGTCAATCATTCTTTTAACTTCCTCAGCCTTAGAGACATCAACAGCTACTTGAACCGCGGTTCCTCCCTTCTTTGAAATCTGTTCAACCACCTTTTTCCCCAAATTTGGTTCAATGTCTGCAACCACAACTTTGGCTCCTTCCCCAGCAAAAAGCCTAGCTGTGGCTTGACCTATACCTGAACCCGCACCAGTAATTATGGCTACTTTATCCTTCAATCGCATATAGTCCCAACTCCAAAACGTACATCATAAAAAGGTTTCCAACCAATTTTGGAGAGACTTAAACAAATAAATAATAAGTTATGTCAGAATTATTTAAAATAATTGTCACCAAAACGGGTTGTAATTCCTTCCACGACTAAAACTCGTGAGCTTCCTTGCGACAATTTGTGAAAAATGAGGTAGTTTACCCTAAGCGTCTACTATTATGGAGTGTTGCCTCTTTGTAGCTTTTCCAAACTTCTATACCTTAAATTATCACTTTCCCCTCTTTTAAGCTGATTTTAGGACTTAAACCGACACATTTATACACTTTATAATCCTCCACACAATAAGAGGCTTCAAGTTAACAGTACCAAAATGAAGGGATACTAGTACTAAATTTTTTTTCTAAAAATTTCCGAATAGTTTTAATTCACAAATACATAAACTTATAGTTGTGATTTTATGCGAATCTGGGATATCCCCCCGGAAAAATTGTGTAACAAGCATTTGTTAGGGGAGCATAGGGAGCTTCATGCCATTTGGGAGATTTTAACGCAGGATAAAAAAGGTTATTCCCGGCATCCGGAAACGTTGAGGTGGAAGGGTAAATTAAAGAGTTTGTATTTGAGACACGAAAAGCTTATCGGTGAGATGGAAAAAAGAGGATACAAGCACAATAGCCCTCTACAAATAGAATTAGCAACTGGAGATGAAGTACAAACCGAGTATGTGACTCCTATTAAGGATCAAATTAGAATCCTGAAAAGTAAGAAATGTGGATGCAAAGTTTAGCAAAACAAAAATCAGTTCTTCCACCCGTAGTATATGTTCTGGGAGCTTAAGATCACTAAAAGTACTCGTCGATATATTCCAAGGTTTGTAAAGATGCTGTAACTTTCTGTTTTGAATGGGGTTGATGGTAATGCCCAGTTTAAAATTGTCTAAAAAAACTTCAAAAATGGTTGGTCTGCCTCCAGGAACTCCCGTGTATATTGGGGATAAAGTTGTAGGCGAAGTGAAAATTAGGCTTATGGACTATGATGAAACGCACTTTCAGGAAAAGGAAGTGAAAAATATTGAGGAGTGTTTTCCTTTTAAAGAAACGCCAACCATAACTTGGATAAATATAGACGGTGTTCATCAAGGAGATATTATAGAAAAAATTGGAAAACAATTTGACATACATCCCCTCATTTTAGAAGATATTATGAACACCGAGCAACGCCCCAAAATAGAGGATTTCGAAAAATACCTTTTCATCGTTTTAAAAATGCTCTACACCAACAATAAAAATGGTGAAATCCAATCAGAACAAGTTAGTTTGGTTGTGGGCCCAAACTATGTTATATCCTTCCAAGAGAAGGAAGGAGATGTCTTTGACCCTATAAGGGAAAGAATTAGAACCGGTAAGGGACGCGTAAGAAGGATGGGGCCTGACTACTTGGCCTATGCTCTAATAGACGCCATTGTGGACAACTATTTTGTGGTTTTAGAAAAAGTAGGGGAAAAAATCGAAGATGTAGAAGAACTACTCATATTGGAGCCCTCCCCACAAGTTTTAAAAGAAATCCACCGTCTGAAAAGGAAGCTACTGTTCTTACGCAAATCCGTTTGGCCTCTGAGGGAAGTTATTAATATTCTGGAAAGGGGTGAATGCTCCCTGGTTAAAAAAGCAACGATAATCTTTCTTAGAGACGTTTATGACCACACTATCCAAGTGATTGAAACCATCGAGGTCTATAGAGAAATGCTTTCCGAAATGATTGACGCCTACCTCTCAAGCATAAGCAACAAAACCAATGAGATTGTCAAAGTGTTAACAATTATCGCCACAATTTTTATACCCTTAACCTTCATTGCCAGCATCTACGGTATGAACTTCACATGGATGCCGGAAATCGAATGGCCCGAAGGATACCACATGGTTCTCGTCGTAATGGCCATTATCGGAATTATGATGATTGTCTATTTCCGGAGAAAAAAATGGATATAAAAAGAAAAGAATACTTATCCCCTCTAAATAAGTATAATCCTTTTTTAAGCTACAGAAAGGAAAGCATTTTGGGAAGGATTTTCCGTTATATTGCGCCATTATACCCTTAAATAACTTCTAAAGGGCAGAAGCTAAAGCTCATATCATATTGACAACAAAAACTTCAACCGCTAAAATAAGCTTACTAGATTTGTTGGATAGACAAAAAAAGAGAAGAGGGGAAGTGTAATCACGCAGTCCTTGGGATGGCTAGCTTTCCGAGAAGAAGTTCCCTTGCAGTTTCAAATGCGGCCATGTGGTCGAAGACAGCTTTTCCTTTAACTTCCTTAGCCTTTCTTAGTAGATTTTCCTCGACTTGTCTTTTTAGCGCACCAATAGCCAGTGAGCCAATGCCGTAAACTCCGGGTTTCAACTCCTTCTTGTCATCGTTTCTGTCAAGCCCACCTATTCCCAGGGGAGGGACGGCGTTAACGTCGAGGAGCAATTTTTTCGGTTTGAGGCTTTCTACGTCTTCTCTGCTGAGGAGTTGTACACCTGCCTTTGCAACAGAGAATACCATGTCAGCGTCCTGCACTATTTCCATTATTTGCTCCTTGTTTGGAGCGAATATTCCTTTGATTTCTACACCAAACTTTTCGTTTAGATCCGAGGCTACCGTTTTCACATATTGTACACTGGCACCAGACCAGGTTTCCACCATGTAAACTTTGCAGCCAAGCTTTGCTGCTAATACGCAGGCGAATCTTCCTACCGGTCCTGTTCCCCCTAGAACTGCAACTTTCATTTTTTCAATATTGCCCAGATTAAGGGTAACCACGGCTTCTTCAGCTTTTGCTACCAGTGCTGAGGCGGTGGTGCAAGCTCCTCTTGGATCAAAAATTATTGGCACTTCGAAGGGCGGCACCAAGGATTTAACGGCTTTCTCGAATATTTCCTGGGCTTGATTCACATTGCTTCCACCGACAAAGATTGCGGTGTATTTTGCGCCTTTAGGTCCTCGGGAGAATATTATGTCTTGTACCAGTCTTTGAGCGTCTTCAGGCTTTACTCCACCCAGAGGAATGACCACATCGAAACCCGCGTCGTAAGCCATATTCATGTCAAATGGACTTGCATGCTGGTCAGTATCTAAGAAGTATAATATGTGTTGTCTCTGCTCCTTCTTCTTCACAACTATGGGTATTATTTCAACATGGTTAGATTCTAGAAGGTTAGATAGTTCAGTGCTTTCCTCTTTGCTATTTATTTCCTTTTTTGCTTTAACCACGACTAAATCTACATCTAGATCGGTGCAGAGCTTGGATATTCCGTCTGCGTGACGTGGGTCACATATGAGCATGCCGGTGACATTTTTCTTTTTGATTTCTCTTGCCTGATTTAGGACGCCACTCATTATCCACGCTTCGCGAACCCTAAATTTTATGTCGTCTTCAATTTCCTTCAAGTTTTGTTCAAAGTATTGAGCCAAAGTAGCCAGTTTTAGGAAGTTTTCATCATTCTTTTTTGCTTCTGGATTTTTGGCTAGGACTTTCGTAATCTGTTCAATTAGAATGTTTCTTAGTTCCTGTTTTCTGCTCATTGTGGACCAGATGTAGTCGCGGGCGTTATCTGCAATGTCCACATAGCTGTAAGGGATTCCATGTTTTTTAAAAACATCCACTAGAGGATTATCGTATAGAAACTCTTCAATGCTTCTCATCCCCCTCTCCTCAAGGCAAAAGTCGGGTTTGTACTCTTCGACCATCTTGTTTATGAATTCCCTGTACTCCTTGGACATTATTCTCAGTTCTGAGAAAAAGTCTTTAGGAGGATTGAATGGTTCTAGCAGGTACCAGTCGATTCCGTATTCGCTTTCAACCATAACCAACCTTAGTTTCTGTCCCTTCAGTGGCTCTAACTCTAAAACTTCCATTATTCGCCCTCCAAAATAATTTTTTAGTTTTTTAGTGTACCAATTCAGTTTGCCTCACACTGGTAGCTGATCTCATCGGCAGAACTACCAAGTCTGTTTCGCTCATTTGTTTTGCTAATTCATTGAATAGATTGGATGGGGTGATGTGTATGCAGGTTACTTCTTTTTCAGGCACTTCGCTGGCCAGGTCGATTAATTGTTTTATTATCCACCTGGCGGTTATCACAGTGTTCATGTATTCCTCTTTTCCGTCTGCTTCCTTCTCGTAGAATTCTATTAGGGATTTCAGGTTTTGTGCCTTGTAGGTGCTCGCGTTTTTAGGGTTCTCAGAGAGGAATCTTTCCAATTCTTCCTTTAATTCTTCTATTTTTTCTCTTAGGTCATCTATTTCCTGTTCCAAATATAGTCGGGCGTTTTGGGGTATTCCTAATCTGAAGAGTGGAACCCCTAACTCTCTGAATTCTTCCGTATTCACGCTCTGACCGTTAACGCCAAACATGCAATCTTTGTCTGCAGTGATAAAGTCGGGATGATAGGTTAGAATAACGTTTAGTAAGGAGTTATCGGCCTGTTCGGTGAAGCAATCAGAATTTTTGGAAGCCTGGGAATTTCCTTCTTCATACAATACCACCGTGAGGATTTTCCCACGCAATTTTTTAATTTCCAATTCTTCCATCTTTTTCCTTCCTCCATTTATTCTCTGGTTAAACAATAGAAGGATGTTAGGATTTAAAACTAATCTTAACTTGTCTTTTCTGAATTATGACAATTTTAATTGTCTTGAAAATTGTTGTATAGTTTGAATAAAAAGAGGAAAATTCATTTTTTTTGACAATTAAATTTTATTCCAAAAATTGTCTGGCAAGTCAATTTTATTAATCCAGTTACGATAGCCATTAAGACAATAAGAATGATGTATTTGACAAATATAATTGTCAATTTTAATTTACGAAAATTTTTATTAACCAATAAACTCTCCTTGATAAATTGGTGAAAAAATATAACGCAGTGACACAGATGGACTTATATAATGTTTTAGGCCACCCTCTCAGAAGAAAAATCCTCCTATTATTAGAAAAAGAGGGTTACATGCAGTACTCAGATCTTCTCAAGGAGCTCAACATTGAAACAACGGGACAGTTGAATTTTCACCTCACAAAGCTGGGGAACCTAATTACCAAAGAGGGAAAGGCTTACAAGCTCTCGGAAGAAGGAAAAACGGTCATCAAAATAATGGAGTTAAATGAGAAGATTCTCTCAGGTGAAGAGATAGAAAGAATCGAGTCTCGAAAAACTGAGTTAAGCCGCGTGGGGATACTTATCTGTACCTGTGGTTCAGAGATTGAGCAGTCAATTAGTGTTGAGGCTTTGAAGAACCGTGTGTCTCGCATAAATAATGTGGTGTCCGTTGCGGTTTTTGATAATCTTTGTCAGGAGAAGAATCAGAAGAAGATTCAGAAATGGTTTAAGGACAATTTCATAAATAAGGTGGTTATTGCTGCCTGCAGTCCTCGTACGCACTCTCATATATTTAACCGCATATTTGAGAATCTTATACCCATAACAAACATTGATTTTGCTAATATTAGGGAGCAATTATGCTGGGTGAATTCTAAAAAGCCTGTTGAAGCCTTGGAAAAAGCGGGGTTACTCATTGAGGCTGCTGTGGAGAGGGTTATCCTTCAAAGAGAGATTAAAACCAAAACTGTTGAGGTTCAAAAAAGCGTGGCTGTTATTGGTGGGGGCATTGCGGGTATGAATTTGGCTTTAAAGTTGGCGGAGGCCGGGTTGAAAGTTTATCTTATTGAAAAGTCGCCTACTCTGGGGGGGAAGGTTGCAAGGTGGAGCAAGATTGAGGGCGTCCTAGACTGCGCATCCTGTTTCCTCTCGGAACAGATTCTGTATTTGGTGCAGGAGAAAAATATTGAGATTCTCACCAATACTGAAATTCTATCCGTTTCTGGAAATGCGGGGAACTTCACCATTGAATTGGTTCGCAAGCCACGTTACGTGGATGAAAATAAGTGTACTGGTTGTAAACGGTGTATGAGTATATGCACTATTACTAAGAAAAACGAGTATGAGTACGGTTTGGATGAGAGGAAGCTAATCTACATTCCCTTTGTTCAGGCCTATCCTTATGCGGCGACCATAGATGAGGAGGATATTGAGAAATGTAGAGAATGCCGGGTCTGTGAAAGAGCCTGTCTAAATAAAGCCATAAATCTGGATCAGAAGCCTACAACAATGACCATAAAGGTTGGGGCAAAAGTTCTGGCAATTGGCTCCGACCTTTACCAAGACTTAAAGCTTTATAATCATAACCCGCGTTGGGACATCGTCACCTCTGCGGAGTTTGAGAGAATTCTTGCCTCTGACGGTCCCACACAGGGCAATCTTGTAAAACTTTCTGATGGCAAGGCGCCGCAAAAAATTGTAATTATTCAGGGTGTGGGCGATTACAGTCTTAGTTCCGATTACTGTTACATACTGTCCAGAAAGTATCTAGAAGCGATTCGGGAGAAGCTTCCCAGCTGCGAAGTTAAAGTTTTTATAGAGAACAGTAAGAGCGCTGCAAATAGGTTGGCACTCGCTAACCTGCCGGAAACTGTTCATACTGGCAAAGTATTAGGGATAAAAGTGGAGGGCGAAAGGAAAGTGATAAGTACTGAGAGGGGAGACTTTGAATCAGACATGGTTATTCTAAACATAGGTATGGTTCCAAGTAGGGAGCTGGCTGAGCTTCGCAAAACTTTGGATTTCGCTTTTGATGATAAGGGTTTTATGTCCAAAGAGACACTGAGCTCAGGGATTTTTGGGTGTGGGACTGTTACCGGGCCTAAAGATTATCACACGGCTATAGCGGAATCTAATGAAGTAGCTCTTCAAATAATTTCTCTATTATCAAGGGATTATTTACTTGCAGACATTAGCGGTATAGATATTGACTATGATAAGTGTGGTTTATGCGGTTTGTGTATGTCTGTCTGCCCCTTTAACGCTATATCCTGTGAAGACGACAGGATTACCATTGACGATTTCAAGTGTAAGGGCTGCGGAGTCTGCGTAAGCATTTGCCCCACAAAGGCATTGGAGATGAATGTGATAACAAGAGAAAAGATTCTCAGATCCATAGAAGTTTATAGCAAGTATAGCCACAAACCCAAAATTATGGCTTTTTGCTGTGAGCATTGCGGGTATGCGGCGGCGGATGAGGCGGGCCTAAGGAAAATACAGTACCATCCCAATATTTTCGTTGAAATGGTTCCCTGTACTGGTAGAGTGGACACCGAGTTTATTTTAAAGGCGTTGGAAAAAGGATTCGATGGGGTGCTAGTTGTAGGGTGTAAGTATGGCTCATGCAGGTACATAGATGGAATCAACAAGTTGGAGAAAAAAATCAAAATACTGAAAGATGTGGGAATTCCCCAAATAGAGGATAGACTGGTTCTTTCATCGCTAAACGCGGTGGAAGGCTACAGGTTCGCAGAGATAGTGAACCTAATGCAGAATAAATTGTCGGAGATGATGATGTGAAACTAAAATTTTCAGCAATCTCCCTTAACTCTTGCAACGGTTGCATCTCCACCCTTACCTGTCTAGATGTTTTCCTCAACCTTGTAAAATCCGCGGAAATAGTATACTTCCCCTTTGTTGAGGACTCCTACCCCGCCACAATAAAGGAAGACGAAGAACTAAAATATTCTGACGTTACCCTTGTTGAGGGATGTGTTACCCAGAAGGATGAAGAAATATTACTGAAAAAGCTGCGAAAAGCATCCAAAAAAATAATTGCACTCGGCGCCTGCGCTATGTTTGGGGGGATAGAAAGCCTATCACAGAATGCTCGAAGGGACCCTCTCTCTAAAATCATAGAAATCGATGGATGTATACCGGGTTGCCCCCCACCTGAAAATGTTCTGGGAGCATCTATACTTTCACTAATTGAGGGCAGGAATCTTCCCGAAGCAAGCAGGAATCTCTGTGCAGTTTGCGATTTGAGGCCCAAACTGGAAAAATTCAAAACAATCCGTATAGAGAAATTACAACCCCAAAAGTTTCCCACCAGCTGTTTCCTCGACGAAAACGTGCTCTGTTTAGGTCCGGTGACCCGTGAAGGATGCGATGCAAAGTGTATCAAAGTGGGGCTGCCCTGTGAGGGGTGTATGGGGCCTCCCAACGGTTTAGACTATACTGCTAATGTAATCAACTTCCTCTCAACACTGGAATTATCAGAAAAGTTGAGAACTTATGAAGGAATTATTTTTAGGCTTCGCCGCCCAAGGACGTGAAATGGAATGAAGAAAATTATTGAACCGGTTACAAGAATTGAGGGACACGGGAAAATAACAGTATACCTTAATGATAAGGAAGTCTCCAACGCTAATTTTGACATGTATCTACCTCGAGGATTCGAAAAAATTTTAGTGGGAAAATTGGTGGAAGATGTTCCCAGAATCACATCCCGAATATGTGGACTCTGCTCCTCAGCACACGCAATAGCAGCCTGCAAAGCATTGGAAAAAATATATGACGTTACCCCATCTAAATCCTCCATTCTTATGAGAAAACTCCTCCTTGCCGGAGAGCTTATAAGATCCCATGCATTGCACTTCTTTTACTTTGCACTTCCCGACCTAAAAGCATTGATAGAAAATGATTATGAAAGGTATAGTGTCCAACAGTTCTCAAAAATAGAAACAGACCTAGTTGAAAAATTGTTCAGAGTAATTAGAATTGGAAATGAGCTCCTAGACCGCATTGGGGGAAGGGTACCCCACCCAGTAACCAGCGTAGTGGGCGGAATCTCTAAAAAATTAACAGAAAAAGAAGTGGTAGGACTACAGTCTAACCTTAGAAGAGGCGCCAGCACAGTGAGAGGAATAATAGAGAAACTATTAGAGTACATGGGTAAGATTGGTGAGCCGCAAGAATTCTTCAACATGGACGAAACAGCATTTATGGCACTAAATGAAGGCGGCAACTTCAACCTATATGAAGGAAAACTCCGCATCACCAAAGAAAAAAAGATTCTGGCAGACTTCGAACCAGAACAATACACCAAATACATAGAAATTGAGAAAAAATCACAGGGAATCCAAATTAAACTTAACGGAGAAAAGCTAGTATTAACCGGGCCCATGGCCAGAAACCAAATAATCGAGAGATACGGGGCCTACGAAGTACACAGCTTGATGGAAGAAGTGCCCACCAGCTGGAAGGAAAGCCTTCTTTACTCAAACTTTCTCAGACTCATAGAAATACTTGCCTCGATATACGATGCAATACTCATACTCAACGAGCCAGAACTAATGGAAGAACGAGAACTTCCCCAACTCAACAAAATCGCCACACCAATAGGCATCGGAGTGGTAGAAGCACCCAGAGGAACACTAATACACCAGTACAAAGTAAACACTAAAAACACAGTTGAATCAGCAACCATCATCACCCCCACAGAACTCAACCTCCCCACCATCAACCAAAAATTACTAGAAACATGCAGAGACAGCTACCAAAACACACAAAACATAGAGAAACTAAAAGAAAACGCAAAAAGAGTCATAAGAACATTCGACCCCTGCGTCTCATGCGCAACCCACCTAATCGTCAAAATAATCCACCAATAAAATAACCACAGAAAGATTTCATCTCAAACAATGACACCTCAAAACACTTTTAAGATGGAAAAAATAAAAATTCAAGCATCCAAGACGGACACCAGCACCTCCAAGGCTTATGCAGCTTTATGCGTAACAGTATGGAGAGAGCTTGAGGTCCTCGGTAAAATACGCTATTTGGTCTATAACGAAGTGAAATTCAAATTCAACACAAGCCTACATCGAACAAAATATTACATAATTAGTTATTTCGATATTGTCTTTTATACAAAGGTTTATTTTTTATTTCCACGAAAAGAAGGTTATGATAACGAATCCTGATGAGTATTTGTTGAGGAGTGATAAGTGGTTCGTAGGTGGAGGAACCGCTGCTTTATGGGCTCCCTGTTTCCCGCTACATCTCGATACCTTAGGGTTTTGGGATTATGGCTACTACCTAGATCAGAAACTTCCACACATATTCACGATAACCGTGTTAGATGAGCAGTTAAATCCTATAAACTTTAACGTAATTGAGCGAGTTTGGAGACCAAGCAGTCTCTCTCAGAAGTTCGTGGCTGAAGACCTTAGCATTGAGGAGAACAAACTTCTAACACCTACCAATGTGTTTGTTTCCCAAATGGATGTAGTAAACAATGGGAACAAGGATAAGCGTTATCACTTCATAATGTGGACAAAGCTGGATCGTAGACCCCCGAAACTAATGCCCATCAGATTAACTTACCCATTTGACTATGAAGGACTGACCTATACTAATCCTAAAATTATAAATAATACTGCTGTTTTTTCTCAGGAGGAGCTACATACAAACAGTGAATGCAATTACCAAGTGTGGTACGCCCTGGGAGCAAAGGAAAAACTGGATTCTTACACCATAAATTTAAGTGAAAATTTCCACATCAGCCTGGGCTCTCTAGAAGACCGACCACTATGGATAGTTACCCCCTTCCCAGAGAAGATTTCTGATGGAAAATTTAAGAATGAGGATATTCCTGAAAAACCTTTTAGCGAGTTTGGTAGCATCTATGTGGGCCTCCATTACACCATTGACCTGCAGCCAGAGTTCCACAAATATACTTGGTTTGCTTGCAGCGTGTCCCATGATAAGGACAAGTGTTTAAATAATCTTAAAGAACTTCAAGACAAGGATCCTCTTAAATTAAGCCGGCAGAACTGGAAAGATTTTTTCAACAGTGTACCAAGCTTCGAGTGCTCAGACCCTTATATCACCAAATATTATTGGTACCGCTGGTACGGTTTAAAACTAAACATGATAAATGTTGGCGAAAATAACCACAAGTATCCTATCATATATGAGGGGATAGGGGAGAGAGATGGAGGCTGGTTCCGACACCATATTTCATACAGTGCCCAGTGTCACATGATTGAGTGCTCCTGGATGCATGAACCCTTAGTGGCGAAGGGTTCATTGCTTGGACTTCTATCAAATATCCATAAAAACGGAGCAATACCTGGGGGAGTGGGTTTCAAGGGAAAAACAGATGACTGGTTCATCTATCATGCAAATTATGCAAAGGGAATTTTACAAATATACCAGATACACCCCGATATTCAATTTTTTGAACAGATTTATCAGCCTCTCGCCAAGTACGCTAAATATTTCGACAGGCAGCGAGACCAGGAGAATAGTAGTCTTTACGATGTAACTCAGCAGTACGAAACTGGTCAAGAGTATAATGCACGCTACCTGTTTGCCGAAGAAAATGCTGATAGGGATGTTACGTTTAGGCTAAAAGGTATCGACGCTACAACTTATATTTACGAGTTAAAGAAACTCTTAGCGTTTATGGCGCAGGCGCTGGGGAAAAAGGAGGAGAGTGAAAGGTGGGCTGTTGAGGCTAAAAAAATTAAGGAGAATATTTTAAAGTTTATGTGGAATCCGGAGGAACAGTTCTTCTTTGATGTGAAACCAGAAACCTTTGAACCTTCAAATGTCAAGGCAGCAGTTTGTTTCTATCCCTTTATGACCGATATAGTGGATTCTAAGCACTTAGGCGCTATATACAAACATCTCTTAAATCCAGAAGAGTTTTGGACTTCCTATCCGGTGGCCACACTTGGCAAAGACCATCCTCTTTTTAATCCTGAGGCCGAATGGAAGGGAATTCGAAAATACTGTCCTTGGAATGGCCGAGTCTGGCCTATGACCAACAGCCACATATGTGACGTTCTGGCACGAACCGCTTACCACATAGATAACTCTCTTAAAAGCAAGACGGCCCAATTTCTAAACAAATTTATTCGAATGATGTTCTTCCAAGAGAATCCAGAATTACCAAATTGCTATGAGCACTACAATCCCTTTACAGGTTACCCCAGCAGCTACAGGGGCGTTGACGACTATATGCATTCCTGGATTGTTGATTTAATCATAAAATATATAGTGGGGTTCCAGCCTCAAACGGAAAACGAGGTGGTTCTCGACCCACTACCATTCGACCTTGAATACTTCACCCTCAACAACTTGCTCTATAAGGGACACAAAATAAAAGTCACATGGAGAAGGAAAAAAATTGACAAAGAAAAAGAAGGATTC
>Ga0136652_1000854_pt1 | contig 13778 bp, 8 predicted proteins | sample ConPoolayeEmetaG_FD_94864 | JGI IMG/M metagenome (GOLD analysis project Ga0136652, IMG submission 94864) | Hot spring microbial mat communities from California, USA to study Microbial Dark Matter (Phase II) - Cone Pool mat layer E metaG... ...
GGATATGATAGTTGGTCAAGACAGGGCCCTTGGAGCCCTAGACCTAGGACTCAAACTTTACCGACCTGGTTACAATATTTATGTCGCTGGCATTGCAGGTACTGGTAGGATGACAACTATCAAAAGGGCGCTTGAACAATTAAGACCAGTGACTGAACCACCACCTGACAGGTGCTATGTCTATAATTTTGTAGATCCATCCCAGCCGCTCCTTCTCACATTTCCTAGGGGAGAAGGAAAAAAATTTCGCGACGATATGAAAGAATTTATAAGGGTCCTTCGAGCAGAAATACCTAAAGCCCTCGAGGCTCCAAATGTTATTAAGGAAAAAGATTTTATTGTTGAACGCTATCAGAGGGAAGAAAAAAAATTATTTGAAGACTTTGCTGAAGAACTTAAAAAAGAGGGTTTTGCACTTATACAGATCCAAGAGGGTGGATATGTTGCACCTTCTATCTTTCCAATAATTGGGGACGAGGCTGTTTCCATTGACTACTTAGACGGTCTAGTCAAAGAAGGAAAGATATCCGAAGAAGAACGAAATAAAAAGGTAACAAAACATAAGGAATTAACACAAGAATTAAAGCGCGTTCTTGCAAAAGCAAGAACACTGGGGAAGGAACTCCATCAAGCCTTGAATAGACTAATGCAAAGGTCCGCTTCGATGACGCTGGATGGTTTGATGGAGGATTTAAGAAACCGCTACACAGACGAAAAAGTTGTAAAGTATCTTCTCCGAGCAAAAAATCATATACTAAAGAATCTAGAACTATTCAGCGGAAAAGAAAAAAAGGAAGAAGGACTGATTGTTTTGGGAGGTGCAAGACAGCCCGAAGATCCGTTTTGGGTATATGATGTAAACCTGCTCTACGATCAAAGTGCAGAAACTTCAGCAAAGGGAAAACAAGGTCCAATTATAGTTGAAGAGCATAACCCTACATACGTAAACCTCTTTGGTGCTATTGAATACAATATAAGCGCGGGAGGCGCATGGACAACAGACTTTCGATATATAAAAGCCGGTTCAATACTTCGCGCAGACGGCGGATATCTCATTGTAAATGCCTTAGATGTTTTACGCAGACCCCTTGTGTGGGACCAGCTCAAGCGCGTCCTAAAAACCGAAAAACTAATAATTCAGCAGCCTGAATACTATTTCTCATTAACGCCGCTCGCTATAAAACCAGAACCAATAGAACTCAATGTAAAAGTTATAATGATAGGAAGTTCATGGATATATGATATCCTTTATAATTGGGAAGACGATTTCCCAAAAATTTTCAAAATTCTATCCGACTTTGATACGACCATGCCCCTTACAAAGCAAAGCGTTCAGCAATATGCATCAGTTCTAAAAACAGTATGCGAACGAGGAAAACTTTTGCCCTTCGATAAAGAAGGGTTATCTGCCATGCTGGAACACGGCGTAGAAGAATCAGAAAATCACGATAGAATTTCTACAAAATTTTCGTACATAACAGACATACTGCGCGAGGCAAACTACTGGGCTGAATCTGAAAAGTCGAAAAAAATTACAAGAAGACATGTCGAAAAGGCAGTGGAAATGAAAAGGGAGCGCCATCGTCTAACAGAAGAAAAGGTTCAGAGATTAATGGAAGAGGGAGTTATACTCATTGATACAAAAGGAAAAAAAATAGGCCAAGTCAATGGATTATCAGTTTATACAAAAGGTCATGCCACATTTGGAAAACCAACTAGAGTTACCGCAACAACAGCTGTAGGCAAAGCAGGCCTTATCAATATAGAAAGGGAGGCTAGATTATCTGGTCCTGTGCATGATAAAGGTGTTTTAATCCTTTCTGGTTTTTTGCGGATGAAATATGCTTCTTCAATGCCGCTTAATCTATCCGCTTCAATTTGTTTCGAACAATCTTATGCTGGAGTGGAAGGTGACAGCGCTTCCTCTACTGAGTTATACGCCCTCCTTTCCAGCCTGTCTGGCGTCCCCATTGATCAAGGAATAGCAGTAACTGGCTCTATAAATCAGATGGGCGACATACAACCAATAGGTGGAGTCAATGAAAAAATTGCCGGATTTTATGATGTATGCAAGGCACAGGGGTTGACTGGCAGACAAGGCGTTCTCATACCCATTCAAAATATGCGCCATCTTATGCTGAGAAAAGACATTGTAGAAGCTGTTGAGAAAAAGAAGTTCCATATATATGCCATTCAAAACGTAGATGAGGGAATTGAGATACTCACTGGTATGCCGGCTGGCAAAATGAATAAAGAAGGAAAATATCCGCCAAATACAATCCATGGAAGGGTCCAAAAGAAATTAATGCAAATGGCCCAAATTCTAAAGACATTCGAAGGCTCTGCAGAAGGGGAGACGTTCAAACCCACTCCTGCCCATGAAGAAAGTAAATCCCAAAGGAAGGGGTGTTAAATGGAAGAATCTCAATCTAAAAATTTACTCATAGGATTACCAGAAAATGCATTTCGCGAATTAAAACCGGGTGAAATATATACACCACTCGTACCTGCAAAAGAAAAAGTTGAAGAAGTCACTATCCGCTCTCTATTTATAGGAATAATAATGTCAATTATCTTTTCCGCCTCAATGGCATATTTAACACTAAAAATAGGCACTGGTATAGAAGCGGCGATACCCATCGCAATAATTGCTGTCGGTCTTTCATACGCATTCAAACGCAAAAGCACGCTGCCTGAAAATGTTTTTATCATAGCTGTTGGTGCAACATCTGGAATAGTGGTTGGAGGCGCTGTATTTACATTGCCAGCTATATATATAATGGGGCTTGAAAACATGACGAATCTTTTTCAGCTCTTTTTCATACCTCTTCTTGGCGCTGTACTTGGAGTTATTCTTTTAATCCCAATGCGACGTTATTTTGTTGCAGAAATGCATGGAAAACTCCCTTTTCCAGAGGCAACAGCTACAACTGAAATTCTTGTTGCAGGGAAGAGGGGTGGAAAAGATGCACAAACATTAATCTATGCAATGGTTATTGGTGGTTTATACGACTTCTTCGCAATAACCCTTCGAGCATGGAGAGAGACATTTTCAACTGAGATTATCTCAGCGCTCAATTTTATCACCACAAAGGCAAAGGCAGTTTTCTCAGTCAATACTGGCGCTGCTATTACAGCAATGGGATACATAGTCGGCCTTAGATATGCGGCCATTATAACAGCTGGTGGCCTTCTTTCCTGGCTCGCCCTCGTCCCTATATTTGCATATGTTGGAAGTATGGCTGGTAATAGTGAAATCACCGCCATGGATCATGTAGATATATTTTCAAAATATGTTCGGCTCATAGGAATTGGCGGAATCTTTATGGCTGGGATAATTGGCATTACAAAATCTCTGCCTATAATTTATAGATCTTTTAGCCGCGGATTCAAGGAGCTCTTCGAGAGCAGAAAAAAGCACGCACGAGAGGAAAGGTTTATCGAACGGACTGAAAGAGATATAAGACTCTTTGGTGTTGTTGCTCTTCTCATTGTCTCGCTGCTTGGGATGTTTGTTTATTTCAGATGGATTCTTTTACGAGGACAACCTAACCCATACGCCTTGGCCCTTATAGCATTAATAGTATCTTTTATGCTCTCATTTCTATTTAACAGCGTCTCCGCCCTTGCAATAGCAACTATTGGCACAACGCCCATTTCAGGTATGACTATGATGACTCTTGTAATAGCATGCATTCTTCTTGTAAAGGCCGGCCTTGTGGGTCCTGGCGGCATGATATCAGCTCTTTTAATTGGTGGTGTTGTTTGCACTGCACTTTCTATGGCCGGCTCATTAGTGACTCAATTTAAGATAAGCTATTGGCTAGGTGCAACACCAAGATGGGTTGAATGGGGAAATATAATAGGATCAATCGCTGCGGCAGTCATTACATCCCTTGTTATAATAATGCTGTCAAAAGTCTATGGCTTTGCGCCATCGGCAATTCATACAAATCCACTTCCCGCTCCACAAGCAAATGCCATGGCTGCGGTAATCTCCGGCATAATGGTATCAGCCTCTGCACCTTGGTTTCTATATGCCATAGGTGCCCTAGTTGCACTTCTTATGGAAATGATAGGAGTCCCTCCCCTTGCCTTTGCCCTTGGCATGTATCTGCCTTTAGACTTAACCGTGCCGATGCTTACAGGTGCATTGGTTTCTCACGCTGTTAGAAAATCTACAAAAGGAGAAAAGCTCTCAGAACGGCGGTATGCACGAGGAACCCTTATATCATCAGGCTTGATTGCAGGCGGTGCGCTAATGGGGGTAATTGGTGCCTTTATAGAATGGTTGGGACAAGAGGTTATACATAAACCTCTCTTGCCAGATTTTAAAAATATCGGCCAATTCGGAAATTGGATGGGGCTGTTAATGCTTATGATTTTATGCTGCTATATCTATTGGGATAGTCGGCGTGCAAGAGTTTGATGGAGTAACAAGATGAACAAAAAAATAAAAAAACTAATAAAGGAAGCCCTCATTGCAAGAACAAAGGCATATGCGCCATATTCGAAGTTCAAGGTGGGTGCCGCTTTGGAAACCAAAGATGGAAAAATATATACAGGGTGCAATATTGAAAACGCATCTTATGGATGCACCATCTGCGCAGAACGCGTTGCGATTGCTAAAGCAGTTTCGGAAGGAAACAAAAAGTTCAAAAGAATAGTTGTGATTGCAGATTCTCAAAGACCATGCCCTCCGTGCGGCATATGCAGACAAATGCTATACGAATTTGCTCCTAATATAGAAGTTATAATGGCAAATCTCAAAGGAGATATTTCCTCAAAAAACATCTCTGAACTTCTTTCCAATGCATTTCGTGTCAATGGAAGATAATAATAATGTAAAGAAAAGGGGCCGCTTGAAAAAAACCATCAAGCGGCCCTTTTTATGGTGGGCTATTTTAGGCCAGCATAACATCTAAACCGCGGATAAAATTATCTTGGACTCTCACATAAAATTCACCTGACAGCTCTCTTTTAATCCTTGCTATCTTTCTTACCTTTGGATTTTGCCTATCTTCAAGGTACAAAAGCATTTCTGTTGCGCCTGAAGAACGAAGGGCGTTTAGCATATTGCGCCAGTCTGAAAGGCTTCTTATTGTTTGAGTTTCAAAATTAGAAATCTCTCTGGTTCTTATTCCTCTTAATATCCACCTTTTTCCCCCTTCCATTCCGGCATTTTCAGCTGGTGAATTTCTTTCAACTTCAGAAATCAAGAGCTCACCATTTTCACCCCTCTTGACAGTCATCCCCCATCCTTCAGACACTATTTCAGTTGGTGGTTTATACTCATCCACAGACAAAATAACTGTGTCTTCTTTGAACTTCAGTGGATAATTGGATTCTCGGCGGTATATCTTCAATCTTATTTCTTGACCGGGTTTCAACGCATATATCTGATTCATCGCAACAGTGCGTTCATAACCATAATGAACATCAAGTTCAATTGTTTTTATCACCTCTCCTTCTTCATTCATAACATCTATCGAAGAAATAATGTCTCCCTTCTTCAAATTCATTTTTGCAGCCTTTGAATCGGGCTTGACTTCCGCAATCATTGCACCTTTTACTGATTCTGGAAGCCCATCGGCTTCTCTTACAAATTCTTCAAATTCCATTAAATCCACTCCAATATCTCCTCTGGTGTAAGTCCCATCACTCCAGATTTTTTTCAGTACAGCAAACTGCTCCGTTATCGGCTGAGCAAAACTCATATCGTTCGCATTCCTAAATGTATACGTATTGGTTCCAATAACTAAACCATCTAGTGTAAAAAGTGGGCCTCCACTATTACCTGGATTAATTGCCGCGTCCGCCTGTATTGCCAAAAGAGCTTCGCCAGTCATCTGAGACGGCTGGCTTACGATCCCCTTTGTCACCGAAATCTTAGGAAGCGCCAATGGATAACCTGCTGTAAGAACCGTATCGCCCTGCTTTATTGTTGAGGGATCGCCTATTTTAGCGGTTGGCAGAGGCTCATCGCTTCTTATCATTAAAAGAGCGGTGTCGGCGATTTCATCCATCAAAGGTTTTCCATCTCTATTTTTTACCACCTCTGCAGTAAATTTTTTCTTTCCGTCTGCAGTGTATACTGTAATTGTCTTCGCTTCATTGGCCACATGGTGATTTGTGGAAATAAAGTAAGTTCCCGAAGGAAAATTCATGCCAGGTAAAAGTTCAGCCGCATCGGCAGGATCTAAAATGAAACCAGAACCTGCCCATGAAGTCTTGTTATTTCCAGTCACCCTTATCTGAACAGTTGCAGGTACTACTTTTGCTATTGCATTGTTTTGTATCTCTTTGTCGAGATCAGACGCAAAGCCTAATTTTAAACTCTTATCAAAACCTTCATAACACACTTCTATCTCAGAGCCATCTTCTGTTGGAAGCGGTACAATAAATGAATGAGTGTCACCTACCATGCAACCCCCAAAATAAGCCGAGGGGGGATAAGAGATATTTGCTGAATAATCTGCATACCTATTTGACAATGCATATCTGTCTACATAATATTGCGGAACTATATTTGGCTCGGTTGAAGAATAGGCATCCCACGCACCACCGTATGTCATATTTGTAAAAATATTCTCCCTTATGGATGTAATTGAATAATCCATAAAACTCTCCTTTCGGAGTTTTTTACTTAATTAAACTGAAAAGAAAAGTTTCGGCCTTCAGAAATCATGTGTGACCCACCAACCCATGAGCTCTTTTGGGGTTTTAGGAGGTATTATGTGAAAATGCGGAAGATGTTGACAAGATGGAGATCGATTCGCCCTTTGAACTAACCTTCTGTGTCTTATGCTCATGTTGGCCTGCGGCATGAAACTTCTTTTAATCTTGCGCGACCAAAACATCGGCATATGGCCCTCGTTATGTTTTGTATATTTTACAACTTTGGAAATTAACAAACAAACAAAAAATTTCTCAAAACAGACATCTAAAAATAATGGCTTGAAATTATTAGATATTCTAAACTCAATCCATATTTTGAATCCACCCCTCTGTAAGCCCCCACTTTTGCAATGCCTTTTTGGCCTCGTTAAACTCAGCCTTGGTAATGCGCCTCCCTAATAAAGGATCTCCAACAGCTTTATATGCAGGGAAATATTGGCTCATTAGATTAACGGGGACATCCCTCGAAAGCTCTGTTGCAATAAACTCAAAGATTTTTTCACTCGATGCAAGCCCACCGGGCAAAACAAGATGCCGTATGAGAAGGCCTCGAATGCCTATCCCATCCTCATCAACCACAAGAGGACCAACTTGTCTAAACATCTCTTTTACAGCAGGTCGCACTGCATCCCAATATTTTACAGCGCCTGAATATCTCTCAGCAATTTCATGTTCGCAATATTTTATATCCGGCATATATATATCAACAACTCCGTCTAATAGTTTTAAAGCCTCAAGGCCATCGTATCCACTGCAATTATACACAATTGGAATAGAAAGCCCCCGTTTTGCTGCAATTGCTAGAGCCGCTAAAAACTGTGGTACAACATGGGACGGCGTCACTAAATTTATATTATGCGCACCTTGCTTCTGAAGATTTAGCATCATTTGAGCCAGCACCTTTGGGGGAGCATACTCACCATTTCCATATTGACTTATTGGGTAATTCTGACAAAAGATGCATCTAAGATTGCAATGTGAAAAAAATATCGTCCCCGATCCTCTTGTACCGCTTATTGGCGGTTCTTCGCCAAAATGGAGATTTGCACTAGCTACCTTACAAACCTTTCCTGTTCTACAAAATCCCATTTGATTTTTGAGTCTATTAACTTTGCAATTTCTAGGACACAGAACACAGGATCTAAGTGCCAGATATGCTTGCCCAGCTCTTTCGGCAAGTTCTCCAGATTCTAATAATCTTAGATATATAGGCAAAACTTTGGTCATATTCAAATCATCACCTTGACAATCAATAGCTAATTCTCTAGAGAAATCAAATGATTTGATTAAATTAAATATTAAAATTTGGGGGTAATTATGGAACATGCTCACATTGGTGCATCAGGCCTTCCTCACAATGCTTATACAAAATTAGCGCCGGGCGAAAAGTACATACCAATAGTCCCAGCGGAATTGGCGGTAAAAGAATTTTCATTTCGTTCTATTTTCTATGGCATCATAATGGCCATCCTTTTTTCTGGTGCTGCCGCCTTTTTAGGCCTTAAAATTGCCCAGGTTTTTGAAGCCGCTATCCCTATTGCAATTCTTGCGGTGGGCATCGGTTCCATCCATAAAAGAAAAAGCACAATTTTAGAAAATGTAATAATTCAATCCATTGGCGCCGCTTCAGGACTTGTTGTAGCAGGTGCTATCTTTACCCTACCTGCAATTTTTATTCTAGGCTTGGATGAATTAACAAACGTGGTTCAAATGTTTCTCGTCGCTACATTTGGCGGTGCTTTAGGAGTTGCTTTTCTCATCCCTCTTCGCAGATATTTTGTTGCAGATCAGCATGGCCTACTTCCATTTCCAGAAGCAACTGCAACTACAGAAGTCCTTGTAGCGGGAGCCAAAGGAGGTGCCCAAGCCAAGATACTTGCCATCGCAGCTGCAATTGGAGGCATCTATGACTTTCTCTCAATTGCAATGCGTTCATGGAGTGAGGAATTTACTACAGCAATCATTTCCTCCCTCTCGTTCTTTACAGATAAATTAAAAATGGTTTTTTCTATCAACACCGGTGCTGCAGTCATGGGGCTGGGTTATATCGTCGGTCTGCGATATGCTACAATAATTGCCTGCGGTTCCTTTCTTTCATGGTTTGTATTCGTCCCCCTCTTCAATTACCTTGGGACTACAATGAACTTTGCATCACAAGCGGCAATTGGAGGCCTTCTTCTTTTGCCCCCCGCTGAAGTCCCAATAGCCAAAATGAGCGCACATGAGATATTTACAAGCTATGTGAGATACATCGGCATTGGTGCGATATTTGCCGCAGGAATTCTTGGTATAATAAAATCGTCTCCAATAATAGTTCAGGCTTTTTCAAAGGGATTTAAAGAGATCTTTGCATCGCGCAAGGCACATGAAGGCGAAACATTGGTAAGGACGCAGCGTGATATTTCGATGTCAACGATAGTCATTGGCATATTTATTCTTATTGCGGCGATATGGATATTTTTCAGATATTTCGTTGTCAATGGTCAAAACAGTCCTAGCACCCTCAGCCTCATAGCCTTATGCGTTGTCTTCTCTATTTCCTTTCTATTTACTACAGTTTCTGCAAGGGCAATTGCAATTGTAGGAATCAATCCTGTATCTGGAATGACACTTGTCACTTTAATTATTTCATGTCTTATTATGGTTGCTGCAGGGCTTACAGGAAGACATGGAATGCTTGCCGCCCTCCTTATAGGAGGTGTAGTTTGTACTGCATTATCAATGGCTGGAGGTCTTATCACAGATCTCAAAATTGGTTATTGGATAGGTTCAACACCTGCAAAGCAAGAATGGTGCAAAATATTCGGAACTATCTTTGCCGCTGCAACAGTTGCATTTGTTGTCATAATGCTTAATAAGGTTTATGGTTTTGCTCCTTCAGCGGAGCATCCTAGACCTCTTCCTGCACCACAGGCCAATGCCATGGCCGCTGTAATCAAGGGTATGATGTCAGCTGTGGGAGCTCCGTGGCTTCTTTATGGGATTGGTGCAATAATTGCCCTTCTTGTGTCTGCTCTCGGTGTCGCCCCGCTTGCCTTTGCCCTTGGAATGTATATACCCCTATCCTTAAACACGCCCGTACTTGTTGGGGCTATTATTGCATATTTTGTCCAGAAAAGCGCAGGAAACAATGAGAAGCTAGCCAATTCAAGGCGTGAGCGCGGGACGCTTATTGCATCCGGCTTTATTGCAGGCGGTGCCCTTATGGGAGTAATTGGCGCTGTTATAAAATATATAGAATCTGAAACCGGACGCAAATTGCTATATGACTTTGAAAATATAGGTAGTTTTGGAAACTGGCTTTCACTTTTCATGCTCGGTATCATTTGTCTATATATCTTTTTTGAAGCACAACGAATAAACAAGGAACAAACAAACTAAGGAATAAACTATGAAAGAACCACTTCTCGAAAGATTCATAAAGTATGCAAAAATAGATACACAGGCCGTACCCGATAAGGGGAAAATTCCAAGTTCGGAAGGACAGTTAGAACTGGCAAATATTGTAGTTCAGGATTTAAAAGAAGCCGGCGTCGTTGATATTAGAATGACTGAACAAGGTTATGTATACGGAACTATTCCATCCAATATACCGGCAGGCCATCCAGCGTATGGCAGAGTGCCCACTATCGGCTTTGTAAGCCATTTAGACACGGCAATGGAATGTCCGGGGAAAAATGTCAAACCACAGATAATAAAAAAATATGGTGGCGAAGATATCGTGCTTCCAGGAAACCCTGAACTTATTCTGAAGGTCGATGAAGAACCAGAACTTAAAAAATGCATGGGACATACAATTATAACCAGCGATGGAACAACCCTACTTGGAGTCGATGACAAGGCTGGTATAGCAGTAATTGTTGAAATGGCACATTATTTCAAGGAAAATCCAGATAAACTCCACGGTAAAATAAGAATAGGAATTATGCCAGATGAGGAATTGGGAATTGGTGCAGAAAATCTGGATCTAAAGGAATTCGGAGCTGATTTTGCGTACACATTGGACGGTGGTGGACTTGGTGAAATAGATATCGAAAGCTTTAACGGATATAAGGGCAAAATAACAGTAGAGGGCTATGCTGCATTCCCAGGATATGGAAAAGGGATTTATCTCAATGCAACAAAGATCTTATCTGAATTCGTCTCTATGATGAAAGAAGAAATGTGGCCTCAAAACTGCGATGGAAGACAAGGCATTTGGTGGGTTGACGCATTCAATGGCGGTGTGGCAAACGCTGAATTATATGTTTATTTGAGGGATTTTGAGCTTGAAGGAATAAAAGAAAAAGAAAAGCTATTAAATGAAATCAAAGAAAAACTCTTGAAGAAATATCCCAAGGCAAAAATTGATATCAATATTTCTGAAACCTACAAAAATTATAAGTACGAACTTGACAAAGACAAGAGGGTTGTCCAGTACGCCGAAGAGGCCATGAAACGCATTGGCATAAAGCCAATTCATCATTCGGTCAGGGGGGGCAATGATTCATGTCATTTATGTTTCTCAGGTCTTCTGTCCACAAACCTTTTTGTCGGCATGCAAAGGATGCACAGCCTTAAAGAATGGTGCTCGCTTCAAGTTATGGAAAAAGCGGTTGAAACAATCATATCTCTTGTAAATGTATGGACTGAAAAAAGTTTATGAAAAAGATATTAACCACATTATCCATATCTTTTTTACTTTTGTTTCCATCTCAACTTTTTGCAAGTCCTTCATATCTTACGATTCTGCATTTCAATGACTTTCATGGGCACCTTGAGGAAAACTGCACAAAGAAAAGATGCGAAGGAGGTGCTGCTAGAATCGCTAGTGTCATAAAAGATATAGAGAAAGAAAACAGCAAAAAGGGATGGAAAACGATAGTTCTTTTTGGCGGCGATGCCTTCAGCGGCACACTGATTTCAAGTGAATTCAAAGGAGAAGCAGAATTCAGATTTTTTAATATGATTGGTGTCGATGCTATGGCCATCGGCAATCATGAATTTGATTTTACACTTCCAATTCTAGAGGAAAGAATAAGACAGGCACAATTTCCAGTTCTATCTTCAAATATATTTTATAAGAAGAAAAATAATCTTTTGGCTATTCCCTTTTATGTTATTAGCGACTCTGTTGGGCCTTCCATTGGTATCGTAGGAATAACAAGCAGATATACTCCAACATTGACAAATCCACTAAATGTCTCTGAGCTTTTGTTTACAGACCATGAAAAGTCAGCCTTAAATTATATTAAAGATATAAAGAACACAGACATCAAAATTGCCCTCACACATATGGGCGTTGATGCTGATATCAAACTAGCAAGCAAGATTAATGAGTTTGATGCGGTAATAGGCGGGCATGATCATATAAAACCAGAAGAATATTGCCGAAAGGTGCGCCAGATTCCTGTTTGTCAGACACCAGCAAACGGCAAATACATTGGTCGGCTTGACTTTGCAATAGAGAATAAAAAGGCTAGGCTCATTGATTATAAATTAATAGCTATAAATGAAAAAATTAAAAAGGATGCCGTCATGGATGCAATCGTTGCAAGTTATGCCAAAAAGGTCGATCACAAATATAACATTCCTATAGGTCATTCTGTCGTGAATTTTAATATTGAAAGAGGAAAAGAAACAAACATGGGCGATCTCATCGCTGATGCTCTAAAATGGTATGCAAATTCTGATATAGCATTTATAAATAGCGGCGGCATAAGGTCTCCTATCAAAAAGGGCCCTGTCACTATTAAGACAATCACTGAGGTTTTGCCATTCGACAATTATGTTGTTGTCTTGAAAATGACGGGAAAAAAAATAGAGGAGACGATTAATTTATCAGTTTCTCAAGGGGGTACTTCTTTTCTTCAAGTCTCAGGTGTTTCTTTTAAAATTTTTAACGGAAAGGCATACGACATAAAAATCAATGATATACCGATTGAACGCAAAAAAAATTATACTGTTGCAACATTGGATTTCCTTGCAAACGGCGGAAGCGGTTATACATTACTTAAAAAAATAGGTTATGAAAACACTGGAACTCTTGTGCGTGATGTTTTGATGAATTACATATCAAACAAAAAAGTTATTGATTCACCAAAAATGGACCGAATCCTTTATCAGAAAAATTCTGATCTCCACCCACATAAAAGTGCGTTTAAGAAGGCTGCTTTTACCCTTGCTTCGGGTAACCTTGCTATGGAATCGTTTATAATGGCCTGAAGAATTGGATAAATCTCTTGCTTCCTTTCATCTCTTGTCGAATGTTCCATAAGGCGTACAAAAAGCTCACCAACCATATGCTTATCGCCTAAAAGCGGCGATGAAACGACCTCTTTTAAAATTTCAAGTTTTGTGCCTATTGATGCCCTTTCAAAAAAGTCAGATAAAATATGTCCTGTTTCATACGGCCGAAATTTCGCAACCTCTTTAAGACAAAAGAGCACAAGCAGCTCATCTAAACAACTGCTTCTCGAAATCAAATCCCTTACTTTAAGAACTGAGGCTGAATCGCCGCACGCAATAGAGACAAGTCTTCCATACAATCCAACATTGCCTGCCATTTTTTCTGAAAGGATCTTCAAAGCCGTATACGGCTGTTTTTTTGCTTCATTGACGACAATTTTCAATTCTTTTGAAAAATATTTTTTTATAGAAGTTTCATCCATTTCACTAAAAAGACAAATAGGGGAGATGAGCCGTTCGAATTTCTTTTCATAACCTTGAAATCTCAATGCAATCGAATTGAAAAAGTTTTGGGGTTCTTCAATTGAAGCGCTATTTGACTTCTCAAAGCAGGAATTTACCTGCAACATTTCTTGCGGTGAGTCGTTTTTGGGTATGGAAGAAATGTCTTGCGTACCAGCTCTTTCTTCTCCTATATGAATACTCGGGAAAATGTTAAACCACCTCGAAAAAACAGTCCTTATAATGGACATAGCAGCACATATGTTAGAATGCAAAAATATCCACTGGCAAGTGGAAATTTTTTATTTTATCTTGATCTATTAAAATACCAGTATCAATCTGTTGTAACTCATTGAAAACAAAGGGAGAAAAAATGAAGGAATTAGACTTCCCGGCAGAACCATTCAAAATAAAAATGGTTGAGCCAATCA
>Ga0136652_1000855_pt1 | contig 13774 bp, 9 predicted proteins | sample ConPoolayeEmetaG_FD_94864 | JGI IMG/M metagenome (GOLD analysis project Ga0136652, IMG submission 94864) | Hot spring microbial mat communities from California, USA to study Microbial Dark Matter (Phase II) - Cone Pool mat layer E metaG... ...
ACATACTGGCGCGCCTGACGTGCGCTTCCTCGCTGGAAGCCATCGTTGTGCCGGCCACACAGCCGGATATTACGCCTGTTGCCAAAGGGCTACCCCACACTGGGTAACCATCACAGGCTCCCTTTTTGTGGTATGCAGTTCAGCACGCCCTTACGGCTGACTGCCAAATGCGTCACAACTCCAAACTCGCCCCCCCTTACGAGTTGGTGGCAACTTCAGGACGGTCGATACTGGTGTGCTTTTGTGGTGTTTTTTGGCAGGTTAACGAACAATAATCGCCGGGGATTGGCTGTCACTGGCGCCAGTCTATATCGCTTTCGCACTACCTCGGCTCAGCTTGCAGGTGCCATTCCCCGGTAGCGGTACCGCTATCTAACGCCCGATTGTACCAGGCGATTGGGCGAGGTCAAGTGTGTCAGGCCCATTTTTCAACACTAACGTTGTATATCGTACAACCCATAATACGGGCAAAAGCAACTGGCGGTCAACTGAGCTGAGCACAGCCGCGCAGCCAACACCATTGTGGAAACTATTGCTTCACGTACCCGGCAGCAACTCACTTTGTCTTGGCAGAAGCCACTTCGGCGCGTGCGGAGTACCCATTACATGCCTTCAATCAGTCCTGACGTGTCGGTTACGATTTCTGCCCGGGCAGCAAAGTGCAAACGCAAACGTGGAACCGACTGGGCAATCCTGTTTATTTCCCTGTGTTGGTCGTTATACTAGACCGGAAATCTGGGGCTGTGTCGTAACGCAGTCCCAAGTTGCCGTGTCCAGTGGTTGCGATTGGCCTACCGCAGCAACGCTACTGCGCCAGCCCCACAGTGTTTCCTGCCTTAGGAATCTTCCCATGTCTTACCGATCGAGTGATGCCGTGGTGTTTTCGTGCGTGGTGTGGCTGTTGTGCGCCACTGTGTTCGACGCCCGGGCGGCCGACTTCTACGTCGACCCCCAGCGCGGCCAGGCCAACGGCGACGGCAGCAAGCACCGCCCGTGGCGGTCGCTCAGCGAGCTATTCGAGCGCGGGTTGATTCACAGCCGGCAGTGGGAATCGTTGCCCTATCGATCCGATTCGCGGCTGAAAGCTAAAAATCCCGGGGCACCGGTGCAGCCCGGCGATACCATCTGGCTGCATTCGGGCGATTACGGCGAGTTGTTCATCAGCGGCTATTACAACGAGCGACCGATTACCATCGCGGCCGTGCCGGGCGAGAAACCCCGCTTCGGCCGAGTGTATGTGCGCGGGGCGTCTCATTGGGTATTCCGCGGGCTGGTCGTTTCGGCCGAAGCGCGTACCGACGACAAACGTCAGCCGCTGATCCACCTTGACTGCCACGGGTGGCACGGACCGGTGCACGACATCGTGGTCGAAGACTGCAAGCTGCTTTCGGCCGAAGACAGCTCAAGCTGGTCCAGGGAAGATTGGAATCGCCGAGCACGCGATGGAATCATCAGCAACGGCGCGCGGATCACCGTCCGCCGCAATCATCTGAAGAACGTCAACTTCGGCATCTCGATGAGCGGGCCGCACGCAGTGGTGGAAAGAAACACGGTGGAGAACTTCGCCGGCGACGGGCTGCGCGGCCTGGGCGATTACGGACTGTTCCAGTACAACGTGGTCAAGAATTGCTACGACGTCAACGACAACCACGACGATGGCTTTCAGAGCTGGTCGTTGGGGCCGGGCGGGGTCGGCACGGGAGAAGTGAAGGGCGTGGTCCTGCGCGGAAACGTCATTATAAACTACGAAGACCCCAACCAACCGCACCGCGGCACGCTGCAAGGCATCGGGTGCTTCGACGGCATGTTCGTCGATTGGGTGATCGAAAACAACGTGGTGATTGTGGATCACTACCACGGTATCACCTTGAGCGGCGCGCGAGGATGCCGTATTGTCAACAACACGGTGATCGACCCGAACGACAACCGGCCTGGTCCGGCCGCGATTCGCGTAGGGCCTCATAAGAACAAAACCCCTTCGCGCGATTGCACGATCCGCAACAACCTGGCTTCTGCCCTGCACGTGCTCGGCGAGTCGATGACCAGCGATCACAACCTGATCGTCTCCGATCCCCAAGCGTTCTTCGAGGACGCGGCAAAATACGATCTACGCCTGCGCGACGGCAGCCCGGCCATCGACGCCGGCAGCAGCGAAGCAGCGCCGAAAGAGGATATTTTGGGCGTCACTCGGCCCCAAGGCCGGGCAGTGGACGTGGGCGCCTACGAAAAGCAGGCGAACTGACCGAGAAACGCAAGCATCCCACGGGTTGACAGGCTAAGGGGCCTTTCTTAACATAACGGTTCTTACGGTGTTTGCGGTCGGGCTTGCCGGCGGAAGCGGGCAGAAGGGGTCGAACATCAGTGTCGTAAGGATTTGCACCACAATACCTTACGCCAACCGAGGCAATCCCGATTTGCCGGGCCCAGAAAGCGGGGTGAACGATGGCAGTTCCCAAACGGCGTCAGAGCAACGCTCGCACAGGCAAGCGACGGGCGCACGACGCAAAAAAACCCAAGCATATCGTGTATTGTTCGCAGTGTAGCACGGCGGTGCCCGCCCACACCGTCTGCCCCAAGTGTGGTTACTACATGGGTCGCAAGGTAACGGAACCGGCCAGTTGAGTCGCATCGCTTTCTTGTTTCCTGGTCAGGGGGCCCAGTTCGTAGGCATGGGCCGGCGCTTGGCCGAGTCGCTGCCTGCGGCGCGCCGGCTGTACGATCGCGCTGCGGAAGTACTGGGTTACGACCTGGCCAAGATATGTTTCCACGGGCCGGCCGAGCAACTGGATTCGACGGTCATCAGCCAGCCGGCTATCTTCGTGACCAGTCTGGCGGCCTTGGAGTGGCTGCGGGCGGAATCGCCCGAGGTCGTGCTGGCCTGCGAGGCGGCGGCCGGGTTGAGTCTGGGCGAGTACACGGCATTGGTTTTCGCCGGAGCGCTGGACTTCGAGGACGGCCTGATGCTGGTGCAAAGGCGCGGAGCAGCAATGCAACAGGCCGCCGACGCCACACCCGGCGGAATGGTGAGCATCCTCGGCCTGGAGCGCGTAGAGGTCGAAGCACTGTGCGCAAAGGCCCGACAAGGGGAGATACTGGAAATTGCCAACTTGCTTTGCCCGGGCAACATAGTCATTTCGGGCACGAATGCTGCTTGCGAACGGGCGGCCGAGTTGGCCCCATCGTTCGGTGCGATGAAGGCAGTGCCGCTAGCCGTAGCAGGCGCTTTTCATACCCCGATAATGCACCCGGCCGACAAGCAATTGGCCGCTGTGCTGGCCGAAGTGGCCATTCGGCGTCCTAGCATCCCAGTGATCTCCAATGTTGACGCCCGGCCCCATTTCGACCCTGAAGAAATCAAACAGATACTGGTCAAGCAAGTCGTGCAGCAGGTACGCTGGGAAGAGTCGATGCGATACCTGATAGACCAGGGGTTCGATCAGTTTTACGAAGTCGGCCCGGGCCGGGTGCTGCTGGGCCTGCTGCGCCGCATCGATCGCAAGATCGCCTGCCAAACCGTGGGGGTTTGAAGCAAACGCCATCTGCGGTGAACGACTCGGGGCTACTACGGCTGGATGGTTGCATCGGGCTGTCGGACGACATGTGTGCCGTACAAGCATCGGCGCGAAGACGGCCGACTGCGGATTTCGGGTAGCGGTGCTGCCCAAAGCGGCCTGGAACGCCAACCAAATGATGTTATGAAGGGTTATTAAGGGTTATGAAGGGACTCACCGTCGCGTCCGATAGCACCAGGCAGACGGTCACGACGGAAGGTGGCCCACCAGATCATCTGAGAATATGCGCACAAAACGCGCACAAGTTGTGCCCTTGGGGACTTGTACTTCCCGCGGGCAAGAACGAGTTATTGTCGCTGGTAAAAACATCTCATTTCAAAAAGTGCGGCATCCAACAGGCAGTGGGCTAGTGAGCTTATTGTATGACCGACCAGACTACGAAAGCTCGGATCTCGGCTGACCTAACCGGCCGAGTGGCATTGGTTACCGGCGCCGCTAGGGGGTTGGGCCGAGCAATCGCGGTCTGTCTGGCCGGTGCTGGGGCGAAGGTCGCCTGCGTGGACATAAAGGCCGACCTGCTGACAGAGACTATCAACATCATCCGCTCGGCCGGCGGGGTGGCCGAGCCGTGGGAGTGCGACGTTACCGATAGCGCCCGGGTAAACCAAGTCGTCGAGGAAGTTGCGGCAAAATGGGAAGGTTTGCATATCTTGGTTAATAACGCCGGCGTCACCCGCGACAACGTACTGGTCCGTATGAAAGACGATCAGTGGGACGCCGTACTAAACATCAATCTGAAGGGCACGTTCTTGTTTACCAGAGCCGCTTCGCGGTTTATGATGAAGGCCCGATTCGGTCGGATCATTAACATCGCCAGTGTCTCTGGCCTCACGGGCAATCCGGGACAGGCCAATTATTCGGCTTCCAAGGCGGGCATTGTCGGGCTGACCCGGACTGCTGCCAAGGAACTGGCCAGCCGCAACGTGACGGTTAATGCCATAGCACCGGGCTTTATCGCCACGGAAATGACTGCTGCCCTGGGAGAGGAGATACTCGAACAGGTGAAAAACCGAATTCCTTTGGGCCGATTGGGCGATCCGCAGGATGTTGCCGACGCCGTGCTGTTTCTGGCCAGCCCGGCGGCCAGTTTCATTACTGGGATAGTACTGACCGTCGACGGGGGCCTGACAGCGTGAAAACCGGCCGGTCGAGACACCAGACCGGAAAAGGGGGCAATTGCGTTAGACGGGCGTTCCGCTTCGGCGAGCCATGTCAACCAGACGCTCGCCCAGCCGAGTGCCATAATCATCGAAATCTGTTTCGGACGTATAGACATACTGCAAAAAAGTCGTTATACCTTTCGGCGATATCCTGGCGGGTCGGCTTGCGCGCAGCGGTTTTATGGGGATCGTTTGTTACGGGCCGGCATCTGACAAACACGCCCGGGCCAATAGGTGGTCCGGGTATGTCGGACAATTTGCAGGAGGATCATGAAGGTGGCATCAGTTGAAGAACGTGTGATAAAGATTGTGGCTGAGCAGCTCGGCGTCAACAAGGAGCAGATCAACCGCGACACGTCGTTCGTCAACGATCTGGGCGCCGACTCGTTGGACACCGTCGAACTGGTCATGGAACTGGAAGAAGAGTTCGACATCACCATTCCGGACGAAGTGGCCGAAAAAATCCAAACCGTAGGCCAGGCCATCGAGCATATCGAACGCGCGGTGCAAAGCGGCGAGGGCAGATTGCCCAAGGCCTCTGGCGGCGAAACCAGCGATGAAACCTCTGAAGCTTGATGGGGCTCCATGAAACGGCGCGTGGTCGTCACAGGATTGGGGGCGGTTACGCCCCTGGGCTGCAAGGTTGACGAGTTGTGGACTCGCATCTGCCGCGGTGAAAGCGGGATCAGACGCATCCAGGCCTTCGATCCTTCGCCGTTCCGCTCGCAAATGGCTGGCGAAGTATGCGACTGGAACACCGATGGCTATGTGCCCGCCAAAGACGTCAAACGCCTCGACCGGTTCGTGCAGCTTGGACTGGTGGCGGGCATCGATGCAGTGCGCGACTCGGGGATCGACTTTTCCAAGTTGGAGCCTTTCCGCTGCGGGGTAATCATCGGCTGCGGCATCGGTGGCCTGCGCGAAATCGAAATCCAGCACAGCCGCATGCTCGAAAAAGGCCCGGAGAAAGTCTCCGCCTTCACTGTTCCCAAGCTGATGCCCAACGCGGTAAGCGGGCAGCTTTCGATCTACTATGGCCTGCGCGGCCCGAACGCGGTAGTGGCCACCGCCTGCGCAAGCGGCACCAACGCCATCGGCGAGGCTTTCCGCAAGCTCCAGTACGACGAAGCCGACGTGGTAATCACCGGCGGCACCGAGGCGGTCGTCACCCCGCTGGGGCTGGCGGCCTTTTCGGCGATGCGGGCGCTGTCGGAACGAAACGACGATCCGGCCACCGCCAGCCGGCCCTTCGACGCCACCCGCGACGGCTTCGTCATGGCCGAAGGCGCTGGTTGTGTGGTGCTGGAAGAGTATGAGCACGCTAAGGCGCGCGGGGCGAGGATATACGCAGAACTGCTGGGCTACGGCGCCACGGCCGACGCCAGCCACATCACCCAGCCCGACGAGAACGGCGTCGGTGCAGCCCAAGCAATGCGCATGGCCCTGCGCGACGCACGGCTCAGCCCCGACCAAGTGCAGTACATCAATGCGCACGGGACTGGCACTCCGCTGGGCGACGTGGCCGAGACTGTGGCCATCAAGTCGGTCTTCGGCGAGCACGCCCGCAAGCTGAGCATCTCAAGCTCCAAGAGCAGCCTGGGCCATTCGCTGGGGGCAAGCGGCGGGATCGAGTTTGTGCTGACGGTCTTGGCGGTGTACCACGGCCTGATCCCGCCGACAATCAATCTCCACCAGCCGGACCCTGCCTGCGACCTGGATTACACCCCCAACGTGGCCCGCGAAAGAGCGGTTCAGGCGGCCATCTCCAACAGTTTCGGATTCGGCGGCCACAATGGCTGCCTGGCGGTGGGCAAGCTGAGGTAGATTGCACATTCGCGGTACGCAGCAGCAATGCGCCAGCCGGCCGACTTTCCATATTCCGCCCGCGCATGGCTGAAGTAGCCCAATCGGCCTAAAGCAGCTTTCAGCGGCAGCAGAATTGCAGGGGGCGCTGCGGTCGCATCCGTTGTGTTTGCCCCGAAGGCCCTAAGTTCGCCAACGGCAAGTGCGGCCACGACGGAGCCCGCCCCGCCAGATCACTTGAATAGATACGCCCAAAACGCCCACAAGTTACGCCATAAGGAACAAATCTGAATGGCCCTGCTGGGCTAATCAGGGGATTTGGCGCTGCAATTCCTTCTGCTTGTTAACAATGCACACCATATCCACGGTTCTAGTCAACTAGGCTATATTGCTTTTCAAACAAGCTACAGCGCACTTCAACTGGCTTGACCTTTTGTCGGGCCAGTTCGACATACTCCGGGACAATATCTATCCCGACAGAGTTCCTGCCGAGTTTCTGAGCCACTTCGCACGTAGTGCCGCAGCCCAGAAAGGGATCCAGGACCCAGTCGCCCTCTTTTGTGAATAACTTTATGAACCATTCCGGCAGGGCGCGTGGAAACGTGGCACTGTGATTGCGATTGTCGGTCTCGGTAGCGAAATGCAGCACGTTGGACGGGTATGCTTTCTCCCTGCCAATCCAGTTTGCGATGTTCTTGCCGAAGCCGCTTCCCACCTGCGAATTGAAGCGAATCACATCGTTCTTTCCCAGGCGTTTCAAGCGCTTTTCGGCCCAACTGCCCATGGGAACCATGACGGCTTCCTGGAACATCTGGAACTTCTTGCTCTTGTTGAACTGTAGGCAACGTTCCCAGGCGTCCCGGAACCTGTTGGGCCACTTGCCGGGATGACAATTCCTTTTGTGCCAGATGAACTCCTCCGTCCATAGCCATCCTTGCTGCCGCAGCGCCAGAATCAGCTCAATGACGTAGGTATGTCTTTCGCCGTCAACTACCTTCTCCTTGATGTTCAGTATGAAAGTGCCGGTAGGCTTCAGTACGCGCAGAAACTGCTGGCTGCGCGGAAGAAACCACTGCACATAGTCGTTCGGATTCACGCCGCCGTAGGTCTTCGCACGCGAATCGGCGTAAGGCGGCGAAGTGACGATCAGATCGAAGAAGTTATCGGGATACTCCGAAAGCACTTCGGCGCAGTCGCCGCATCTGAGAATGCACTCGATCTTTTTCATGTCTTACTTCGGTTCCGAAAAGCAAGACAACTCTATCTTGCCCGGCGTTCACTATCGCTCGGCTATGCTACCAATTCGGCAGGCAGACCAAACCGATCGAACTGCTCGTGACAGATCATTGCGCGGCCTATATGCGCCACTAAATATACCAGTGTCGATCGGGACTGTCAGGCGGACCGTTGTCTAGTCTCTTGCGATGCGCCGTGTGCACGTTTCGCAGTCATGTTCTTAAGCTGCCTGGAGCAGTCCGCTATTGTTTTACTGAACTCAGCATGGATCGCAATACTGAAAACAAGTAACCGGGCGCCTATGCCCATTTGTCTTGGCAAAACCAAGGGACACCAACGTGGCCAAGAACCAGTAAATTTCCTGCCTGGACGATTTTTGAAGCTCAATAGCAAGCACTTTGCGCTCTTGTTTCTTAGTGGTCAGTTAGCACGACAGCGCTAAGTTGCCCTTTAGCAACTACCAGTTGTGATGCTGTTGTGGCTTTTACCCCAAGATATTGTGATTTTTTTGTAACTTAGAGCTGCCGTATTAGTCGCAACTGGATTACAACGATTAACAGGTCAGCAGTGGCACCCTCCCTCAAAAGATTACATTGTTGATGCACTATATTAACCTCTATCCGGCTTGTTTACGCCGTCGGCAAGGCTAAAAATGTTTGCAATGGGCGCTGCGGAGCACCGTAGCCGATTTCGAGAACCTTTTTGACGCCGCCGATAAACTTTGCCCGTATTTTGTCTTTAGGCCCAATACATGATTATTGCCCGACCCACTCGACCGATTGTCCTGCTGCTGATTTCCGCGCTGGTGGCATGCTGCTGTGCCTGTCGCGCGGACGACGCCGGTCTGGACTGGGACAGTTTCGAGAGGTTGCCGGTCTTCGAACGCGGCCGGATGATGCCGCTGGACAGCTACGCCCGGGCGGTGGTCGAGTCTATCTGTGGGCGAACCCACCCCACGCTTGGACCATACGGCGATCAGTCTTCGCGCTTATCGGCTGCATCGGACGGACTGTTTCCCGATGGCAAACCCAGGAAGTTCCGGCCCGCGGAGTTGCTCTTCAGTTGGCTTGTAGAGCCGGACAGATGGCAGGACGTGCCGTTTCTGATAGCCAAACACAAGCAGTTGCGCGAGGAAATACTGCAACTACCGCTGCGCGATGCGGCTGGTCGGCGTCTGTGCTACATCTCGCCCCGGGAGTTTCTGAAGGCCGATGGCCTGCACCGCCGCATCGAGGAATTGGAACTGCGCCAGCAGCAACAAGCCAGGGAGTTTCGCCCCGTCGGCGTGGACCTGAAGGTTCTCGAGCTGCGCGAGGCATATTATCGTTTCGTGCTGTTGACGTTCGACCCCGCCAAGGCTGGACATCCCTCACGGCGCTTTCGTATCCAATTGGAAAGAACCGTCGAAGCATGGCGATTGCTCAGCACCGAGTCGGCTGCACTGGCGCCAGCCGGCGAACATGATCCCGCCAGGCAACTGGTGCGCGATAGCGGCCGAGCGATCATGATGCTGCGCAGCGGCGCCGATCATGATGGCCAGGCCGAGCGGATTGGTTACGATCTGGCCAGGCTCGATGCTACCGCTGCCCAGTTGCGCCGCAGCGCCGAAAAGCTTTGTCAACATTTTCCTCCCGGTGGCGGGCGGTTGGTCGATTATCTGGCCACGCGGCTGGTCCAGCAGGCCTACGAGCTGCATCTGGCGCTTTACGAAGATGGCATCACGCTGCGGCTTGTCCCGGCGCTCAATCCCGGCGCATTGGAGGCCGACCGCACCGAAGAGGAAGACCACCAGCCCTGGCTAGGTTTACAGGCGCTGTTGACCGGTTCCGACGCACTGATGGCCGATTACCCGCAAGCAGAGTTGGCGGAGCTGCGAGGGGCATTCGCCGAATTGAAAACGGCATACCTCGATCGGCAGGCGCAGGATCGCTCCGAGCGGTTCAATCAGGCAATGAAGCGATTCGTTGCAGCGGTGCGCAGCTTCGGCGAAGCAGTCTCGCCGTTGCGCGAAAAATTGCCCATTCATCGGCGCGACCAGTCGGTGCTGGACCGCACGGCATATCCGCCGCCCGGCGCCACTAGGCTAGAGATCGCTTACAACCGCCTGGACCCGTTCTTCTGGTCGTGGGTATTGTCGCTGGGGGCACTACTTAGTTTTACTGCCTCGCTGGCGGTAGTGCGCCGCGCGGCTTTTTGGCTGGGAGCGGGTTTGCTGGCCGTGGGACAATTGGCTTCGCTGGCTGGATTCGGGTACCGCTTCGCCATCACCGGCTTGGTGCCGCTAACCGGCATGTTCGAAAGCGTGGTATTCATGGCCCTGTGCGTGGGCGTGCTTGGACTGTGGTTTGCCCTGCTGCCGCTACTGCGCGACGGCTGGCAAATGGCATGGCGGCTGACGGCCTTGCCGGTGGGCTGGGAAGGGCGCACTTTGGATGACCGACACCTGCAATGGTGTCCGAAAAGCTGCTGGAAGGCTTTCAACTGGGTGCTGTTGCTGCCGCGCGCATGGCTGACGTACTTGACTTTCATCTGGCTTGCGCGCACTTCGGCGCAGTCGCAGCGCGGATACTTCGACGTGTTTCCCCCGCTGGACTGGTCGGCCTCGCTGGGCGCGCTGGTGGCCGGATGGCTGGTCTGGCTGGTTGGGCTGTGCGTGCTGGGCCTTGCGCTTTATTACATTCCGCGTGCGGTTCCGGCCGCGCTACTGTGCGTGGTTACTGTGCCCCGCACGTTGGCGCTGCGCGGGCTGGCCGAGCCGCTCCAGCAGGTGTACCAACGGAAACTGTTTGCGCTTGTCGGGGCGGGCGTGTCGTTCGTAACTGCGCTGATCGGGTACTACGCCCCGCCGACAATCATGCCCCGCGAAATCACCACCGCCCAGGCCGTACTGCGCGACAACTTCTGGCTGTTCGTGCACGTTTTCACCATCACGGCCAGCTACGGCGCCGGCGCTTTGGCCTGGGGACTGAGCAACATCGCACTGGGCTATTACCTGTTTGGCCGATATCAACCCAAACACAGCACTTCGCCACCACTGGGTGAGCAGGCCGGGCAGGCCGACTCTCCGGCCCATGCCCCAGCAGAGGCCGAGCAGCGCACCGATGCGGCAACTGTCGAGCCGCCGCAAATCTGCGCTACCTTGGCGCAGTACGCTTATGCTTCGATGAAAGTCGCCGTACTGCTGCTGGCCGCGGGAATCATCCTCGGTGCACTTTGGGCCGACAAGGCCTGGGGGCGCTTCTGGGGTTGGGATGCCAAAGAAGTCTGGTCGCTGATCACGCTGCTGGCCTATCTGGCCATCTTGCACGCCCGATACATCGGCTGGTGCGGCAACTTCGGGCTGGCCGTCACGGCGGTGCTGGGCTTCACCTCGATCATCATGGCCTGGTACGGCGTGAACCACGTGCTGGGCAGCGGACTGCACTCGTACGGCGAGGGCGCCGGCGGCCAGTGGGAAGTGACTATCGCCGTGGCGGCTAATTGGGTCTTCGTCGTACTGGCCGCGCTGCGCTACCGTTTCCAGACGGCGCCGCAGCGGAGTGGATAGCCATCCGACCGCCGCTGCCGAAACCGGCTATACCGGGTCGCTGGGGAGTATTACTAACGCGACCTGCTGCCGCAACCAAATATAAATTATGGAGGGACGCGCTGCGGGCGCTTCCGCCAGCACCAAACGCAGGGCCGCGACGGCGCGTGGCCTTCCAGACTACGCCACGACATGCGCGCACAACGCACAAATGAAAGGCTGTCGTACTCCGCGTTCCAAAACGCGCTTTCTTCCCTGCGGCTGCGAGGCGTCAAGCCTCCTTCCCACCGTGCAGTTGCAATCCTTCGATGACGAGCTCCAGAAACTCCCTTGCTCGACGCGCCAGCCAGTCCAGTCGCTGCGGGTCGTGCGGCGGCGGCAACAGCGGGGCTGAGATGTTCTCGCAGCACAGCGGCATTTTCAAGCCGGTGAAGGCCACCGGGTCCAGCAAGCGGTAATGGTCGATTTCGCCCAGCCCCGGGCCGCAATCTTCGTCCCGCGGCCAGTTGCGATGGTCTTTGATGCAGAAGCTGCGTACTTCGGCGGCGCACTTGCGGATGTCGGGTATGGGGTCCACGTCCAGATAGTCCATCACGTTGCCGGCGTCGTAGTTGACCATGATGTTAGGGTGATTGACTTCGCGGATGATCTCGGCGCAGGCCTCGCCGGTGCCCGTCGTGCCGCCGTGCTGTTTGACGACTATCATCACCCCGTGGTCTTGGGCGATCGGCCCAAGCTTCTTGAACCGCTCGATCCACAACTGTCGGTTGCCCCCTTTGGTGTGACCGAAGGTCAGCACCTGCCCGATGCCCGCCGCCGACGCCTGCTTGATGCGGTTGGTGAGCACCTCCAGGCCGTTGGGGGCCTCGGGGTAGATGGTCGAGAACATCATCAGCGGTTCCAGGCCCATGTCGCGGCAGCGCTGGGCCAATTGGCGTGCTTTTTCCGGTGGGGCGTCGGGCGGCATCACCGGTACGCTCTTGCCCGGCTCCTCCTGGTGCGATGTTCCCCATGCTACGTAGCGGTAGCCGGCCGCTTTGATGCCCTGCAACGCCCGCTCCAGCGGAAACCGCGAGTAGGGCAACGTCATGCAGGCGATCTGGAACTCGGTGGGCTTGCCGCGCGGTTTTGGCGGCTCGGCTGCCGCTTGGGCCGTTGTAGTGCGACTGGCCGGTTCCGGGCTTGCCAGCGCGCACGCTGCCGCCGACGTGCCGGCCGCCGAGAGGCGCAAAAACCACCGCCGATCAACCCGCTGCCTGGCATTTTCCGATAACATGGCTTTCCTCCCCGTTTCTGATCCGACTGTTTACGCCTGGCGAAACTTCTCCATCCGCCCGGAATTTTCTGCTCGACCGGCTGCAATTATCGCCGTCGACCGCGCGGCTGGCAACTGTCGGCCAGCGGGCGCAGTAGCGGAGGTTTGCTACTAATACGAAAGCGCTAAGTTACAAGACAGCCACAATATCATGGGGTGAAAGCCCCAACAGCATCACAACTGGTAGTTGCGAAACGGCAAGTTAGCGCTGTCGTACTAAATAGCCGCACATAATTGCGAAACTGGTGCAAGTGTGCGAAATACCCCGGTTTTCAGGGTTGCCAGTAGCCTAACCACTTCCGATATTTTGTGGACTTATTTAGCTCGGTTGCCTACCCTGCGAACCGGGCGCTCCCCACAATCTCCCCGGCCGACTGTATAATGGCCTTATGCCTGTAATCGAAGTACATGGACTGGCCAAGACGTATCGGGTTTACCAGAAGCAAGAGGGGTTGCTGGCTGCCTTGCGCGGACTGGTGCACCGGGAGTATCGTCTGGTGGAGGCCGTCCGCGGCATCGATCTGGAAGTCGAAGCCGGCGAGTTTGTAGCCTTCCTCGGTCCCAATGGCGCCGGGAAAACTACAACCTTGAAGTTGCTGTCGGGAATCATTACGCCCACCTCTGGGACGGCCCGGGTCCTCGGCCACATCCCCTGGAAACGCGAGGATGCTTACCGCCGCCGTTTCGCTTTGGTGATGGGCCAGAAGAACCAGCTTTGGTGGGACCTGCCGGCGGCGGAATCGTTCCGCCTGCACCAGCACATCTATCGTATCGAGCCGAAACAGTTCCAGCGTACTTGCGCCGAGCTGGCCGAACTGCTCGATGTGGCCCACCTGCTGGAGCAACCGGTCCGCGAGCTTTCCCTGGGCGAACGGATGAAGATGGAGTTGATCGCTGCATTGCTGCACTCGCCGGAGGTGCTGTTCCTCGACGAGCCGACGATCGGGCTAGATGTGGTGGCACAACACCGCATCCAGGGCTTTCTGCGCGATTACCTGGCCAGTCGCGGGGTAACGATCCTGTTGACCAGTCATTACATGAAGGATGTCGCCGCACTGTGCAAGCGAGTGGTCATCATCGCCCAGGGAAGGATCATCTACGATGGCTCCCTGCCGGGCATCATCGACCGTTTCGCCGGACAAAAGATCATATCCCTTCAGAT
>Ga0136652_1000856_pt1 | contig 13739 bp, 12 predicted proteins | sample ConPoolayeEmetaG_FD_94864 | JGI IMG/M metagenome (GOLD analysis project Ga0136652, IMG submission 94864) | Hot spring microbial mat communities from California, USA to study Microbial Dark Matter (Phase II) - Cone Pool mat layer E metaG... ...
CATATAAATATAAAAATTGTTTTGTCCATAGATGTACATGGGTTGGTATGAGGTTGCACATAATTTTTTTACTTTTTGTGTTGTTAACCACATTGATAAACGCTCAATTAAATCCTTATCAACTCGAAAAACCTTGGGAGAATGCGGCATGGAGATGCAACAACACACCAGGCATATACGGCGTAATAACATGCGAGAGTAAATCTGTTGTAGTGACGGACTGGCCGTACGTATATGCCTACTCATGTAATTGCGATGAGGATGGCTGTAGCACCTGCTACGCATGTCGTACTACTACTAGAACATTTAGGCTCAGCGATCTTGGATATAGTCGCGGAGCATGGGGAATAGATAGATTCGAGAATTCGCTGAACCAAATGGAGATCGAAAAACTTGTTGTAAGAAATAGTTCTGCTAACACAACCGGCGTCAACATCCAAAATCCCTATAACTATCTGTCAAATTTTACCCCCGACTATGAGAACAATTCTGCCGTGATAAGCAACCTAAACATATCGTATTCAAACAGACTTCAAGCGCTAAATTATGCAAACATATGCAGAAATTCTAGCAGTTACTCCGCGCACGATTATCTCGTAAATCAGGGGTACTCATGCTTTCTTGGGCCGATACCGATAACATTCAATCAATACCGCGCAATAATGGCTCCTGGTGGAGAAAAACCAAGAAGTCCATGTACAGCGTCTGAACCAGCAAATCCAGGTGGTGCATACTGTAAATCCTACTATGTGCTTTGGTCTAATTCAGTATCCTATGCATTCAACGCCCTTACCAATAGCTTTATTTATGCAGATAACAAGATAGAGACACAAGCACGACCGCTCTGGAATCGTATGAAGAAGAGCGGGATATGCGACGACGATTACACATGGAATATAGGAAGCGGTTGTGCGGAAATGAGAACAGCCTTTTCAATAATCGAAAGGAACATAACTGAAGGGACATACGGCCAGTACAACATGGCAAGGCTTGCGTTCTTAGCTTTAAAAAACAGTAGTGGAAACTACCCTCCGGAATTGCGCAACTACACTCATATAATGAAACTGCTTTGGCAGAGTGAAAACGGTACTATACCCCTATTTACAAAACTTATAGAAAATGGAAATGCTGCACTCACAACAGCAGAAAACGTATATTCTGATTTTATTAGCGATGCAAACAATAACAAAAGAACAGTTGATGCAAAATATTCAGAGATGGTATCAAAAAAGATCTCCCAGATAGGAAAGGCAGTTGCATTCGAGGAAGAAATAAGACAAGAGAGCATAGGGTCGATAGCCGAACGTTTCGCGACATTTGAAAGCAATAAGCGCGAGGCAGAGGCCTTTCTATCTAACGCGACTACGATGCATGGAAGAACAAGCGAAGATGGCTATTTAAAGAAAGCAACAAAGAGCGCTTCTGGTGCAAGCCAAGCATACAGAAGATTAGTAGAAAACGCAAATCGCCTTCTTAATGACGCCGAAACTGTAGTGAATCAACAGAGAGAGGAGGCATCTACCCTTCTAAATCAGGCAAAGAGCATTGTGGAAAGGGATCCTACAAATACGAGAGCGAGGCAGAGTTATGAGCAGGCAAAGACATTTTTTGAAAGAGGGGAAGCAGAAACAGTTCTAGGAGATAAATTTGTATATTACGCCCGTGCGGCATCGTATGCGTGGCAAGCACTTCAGCAAAAGGGGGTTGTTACAAATCAGAGCAGCGAACTTCTCTTGCAGGCAGAGGATCTGATAAGAAGAGCGGAGATGGATGATATAAATGTCGAGACTGAAAAAACATTGATAAGTGGTCTTAGAGGGGAGGCCTCTACCAGAGATATTTCCACAGAATTGCGTTCTATTATCTCTAGCATTCTAAATAAAGCGAGAATAAAATACGATCATATCCTGGATTTCAGAAAAGAGTTATTGGAGAACATGAGCAACTCTGGGGATTGCGGCAGCGGCCTTATGAAAAATGTAGAAAATGCAGAAAGAGGAATAATACGAAATAACGCAATCGACTATATGAATGGTATAGGGAGATTGAAGAAATTGGAAGGAGATTACGGAGAGATAGCGGAAGAGCTTACTGTCTGTGAAAAAAGTATAATAGCAAATTCTCTAATAGTAAGCAAATCGATTAACGTAGAAAGCGTAAAGATAGATAAACCAACTCACATAAGGCTTCTCATCTTAGTTTCAAATCCAACAGCCAATTCAGGCGAAGATATAAACGTGCGTGTTCCGTTGGATGCAGCATTGCCACTTCTTTATAGCGACATAAAGGAAGGAAAGGACGAGATAAGCAACGTTGTGATGGAGAATAACAATATCGTCCTAACGTTTAAGAAGATTAGGCCATATTGGACGCGCTCTATAATATTCGAAAAGGACAGCGTCCTAGCGCGCACTAAAAATGTAGAAAGAAAAGCAACTGGTCTAGGTGAAGGAAGAGCAAGGGTCGAAGAGAGAAGAAGGTTCGAGGTTGATGTTAGCGGAGTCCGAATCGATCTTTCTTCTTACGGACACGCTGGAAGCGCCACAATAGATGGGGGGAGCACGAGCATTCTTCTAAATAAGGGAGAACATACCCTCGCTGTTTCATACATAGATGATAAAGCATACACAATCAACAAAACTGATATAGAAGGTGTCCAAATTGGTTTGAATACTCAATTGAATTATAAGATATCAATCCTTCCGAAAATGGACATTGACAATCTTCCATTAACAATCGAAACAGAATATAACAACGTCTCGGATATGTCTATATCAGTGCTTACAGGAGCAACGCTATCAAAGAAGGAGTGCGAAAGGTATTGTGCTCTCGAGCTTTCCGGATTGAAGGAGGATAAGGAAGCGCTGATAGCAGTCAGTTATACGATTCTGAACACTAGCGCAGGAGACGCATCTGCCCCGATCATACCAGATAGTAAGAATTGTATAGAAGGTATTGAAAAGGAATGCGACCCTCTCCCAGCAAGCATAAACCAAATGATTGCGATGATAAATGCGGCGAACGAAAGAAGAGATTACGCATCCGCTATAGAAATTAAAGAGCGGTTGAGGGGTGAGATAGATCAGTGGCGTGCAACCCAGCAATCGCTTGCCAGGGAGTACAACAGCCTTCGTTTGGCGCTACAGAATGAAAAATCTGAGATAGATTCTGCTCTTCGTTCCGTAGAAGGGATGAACAACTCTTTGATAGAGAAGATGAAAAGTAGAAAGACAACGGTAGAGAATGCACTCGAAAGAGCTGAAGCAGCAACAAACCTACGAGAAGCAGTTGGCGTACTTAAAGAAGCAGGAACGAATTGGAAGGAAAGCACAATCAGCGAATTCCAAGCAGCTTCGTGGGATGCCTATAACTCATTTAAAAAGAGAACGCTTGAAGCCGGGGTTACTACCATACCGCAAGAATTCCTCGGTGTTGAGGATAAATTGAACACGCTTGCCGCAACCAACAACCTTGGCGATGCTGTCAAGCTTGCCTCCAGCCTTACAGCTGCAGAAAATTTTGTGAAATCTGCAGAGACAACGAATAATGAAGCTACCGAAAGATTGAGGAAATCCTTCTTCGATATGAAAGAGGATGTTGATACTCTTCTAAAAACATATCGCGGTCAACAGAACGAAGCGAAGGGAACCCCATGGGAGAGTATGTTCATGGTGGATAGTGAGAAGATAGAAAGTGCGCTCGATGAGATAGAAGAAATGTTTGGAAAAGAAGACCGCCGTTTAATAGAAAAGAAAATTGAATTGCTTGCAAAGAAAAAGGAAAAAATAGTACAAATTCTTCAACAGCTTAAGTCAGAGAGCGAATCTCTTCTGGAGACTGTGCGGGATTCCTTTGCGGTAAAAAAAGATAGCCTACCAAGCGACGTCTTCTCCTCTGTCAAGCAGGGTCTCGAAGCCATGGCCGAATTTATCACCAATCAAAAATACATAAGCGCATTAAAGGCGGGAAGGCTTATCCTAGAACGTTTAAACAGTTATAAAGGGGAAGGGAGTAGTAATCTACTGCTCATCGGTCTTGCTTTGTTGACAGTGCTCGCTGCTGGCGGTATTTACTATTACAAACGCAAGGAGGGCGGTGGTGAAACAGAGTTTGAATTACCGTTCCTTAAAAAGACAAAAAAAGAGTATAAACGGCTTGAAAGGGTTGAACAATAATGTTATTTAAATACTTACTAACAGGGTAATAAACATGCCAATAGGACTGGAAGTTACGTTGTCTAATATATCAGCATTTTTGCTTGGGGCCGCCCCTACGATATCCATAATCCTAATGGTGTTAGGAGGGATTATTTACGGTCTTTCCTATACGCAACCACCGGATAGTAGGGGAAAATGGCAGACTAGTGGAGTGAGTATGATTATAGGAGGAATAATTGTAGCCGCAATTGCTGGCGCAGCAACAATAATACAAGGAACTGCCTCTAACCTTCTAAAATAACCTCACTTCCTCTGCCTTTGAATCTTTTCTGATATTAGCGGGAGGTGGATTTTCATCTCTTTAATAAAAAGATTTTGAACCACCGACCTCTGGGTTATGAGCCCAGCGGGAACTCCAGGCTCCCCTATCCCGCTAAGATTAGCCTAATCTTCTAAAATTCCTCTCTTAAGTACAAAGCCATCAATCTCAAGTACGTCATCAGACACGATTACTAGGGGAGGTTCGTTTTCGTTCATGTTTATTTCTCTTTGTTATTATTTTTAATTCTTTCTTTTTACTCGCACAAAGCCCCTGGAGGGATTTGAACCCCCGACCTACCGCTTTTACGAGTGTGTCTACCTTACGAAGCGGTCGCTCTGCTGTTGCACGCTTAAAGCAGATCCAGCACCTGCTTCAGAGCTCTGAGCTACAGAGGCTTATATTTTTTTGAAGAGAGAAAAGGTTAAAAGATAGATTGGTAGAAAAGAGAGCATAAGTAGAGGTGAAATTGTGGAAGAAGAAAAAGGAAGAACTAAAGGATTTAAAAAATTTGAGAGCCCGAAGCCGGTAGCAGTCGGGGATGTAGTCAACGTTACGATTGAGAGTGTAGGTGGGCAAGGAGATGGGATAGCGAAGGTAGAAGGATTTGTTATCTTTGTTAAGAATGCTCAGAAAGGAGAGAGCTGCAAGGTAAAAATAGTAGATGTAAAAAGAACTTATGCAGTTGGAGAAAAGGTTTAGGATTTCCAAATTTTCTATTTTCTTGTACGATATGCAATCAATATTACCAGCACTCCCAGCATACCAAAACCTATTTCAAGCATTCTTAGATTTTCTATAGAAAGTGAAGCGCTCTTTCTTGTCGTAGCTGCATTATAATCGTTGCCAGTTTCTGTTTTGTTCGAATCGTAAGAAAGTTGCCTACTTTTTATCTTCTGTGTATAATTTTCACTCCTCCCAAAAACATCCTTTACCAATAGTGCAAGGATATTGTCACCAATCCCATCATAACTATAGTTAAATCTGTATAAAAAAGCGTACGTGTGATTATCACTATCCAGATGAGATGGGGTTATATTTACCGTGCCTATAAACGTAGAGATATCCTCTGCCGGCACAGAAACAATCTCCAACAGCCCAAAGCCGTTTGTCGTAGTGTTGAAACGATAGAGTGTGAAGTTTTTCACTTTTTCATCATTTTTAACTATCTCTACCTTATACATCCTACTCTGCGAGAGAACGACGTTGTCGAATTGATTATTCCTAAACCATTGCTCGTTCAGTATGGGGGCACTTAGGAAAAAGAATTTATTTTTACCTTCTACCCTATAAATCGCCATATCGCTAAAGCCCATAGAATCAAATACGACCGTATGACTGTCTATGCAACCAACACCTGCATTTTCCCTATCAACAATATCATAAACAGCGGTTGCAGTTCCATTAAGAACCACTGACAGATTTTCTATTCCAGACGAATTTTCCATCACTTGCTCTATCAAGGCCGGTATGGAAATGACATTCGTTACGGCATTACCAAATGTTTTATCAAAAATTCTTACAGTCTCCTCGTTCACTTTTTCTGTTGTGCTTGAGTCCCTAAAGAAGAAGGTAACATTTATGGTATAAAAAATATCTGTTGAGTTTTCATACTCAGAACATCCATCATTATCAAAGTCGCACTCCGCATTATCTCCGTATCTTTCAAAGAACGTTCTATCACACCTACCAATACCGCTTTTTTGCATTAGATGTCCAGTCACTCCGCCCTTTTCAATGATTACTCCAGTATTCAGCCCAGGGCTCGTTGCATTGTCCACTACTAACGTAAGACCAGCAATTCTCATACTCGCGTTTGAGTAAATAATATTCCCAACTGCATGAATGCTTACGCTCTTTGCAATACTCTCGTTAAAATGATTGAAAAGAATGGAAGATGCGGTCGCACGATTTGATGTCGCCACCGAAGCAAGCGGGGGGTCATCATAAAGCGCAGAGGAGAATGAAAGGAAAGCCAACAAAAGAAGCAACTTCTTCATAGAACCGCCAAGTATTGAGACCTAAAGCATCTCATCTAGTTTATCTATTGGCACGAAGGTTAACATTCCATTCGCTTCCTTTATTCTTATCTTCGCCTTCTCATTGCGGTCAAGGCTTTCCATTATCTTTTTTATTTCGCCTTCATCATCCACCACTATAATTGCTTTATTTTTGAATTTTTCCCCAAACAATCCTATCTCATAATCCTTTGTGATAAAGCGTTTGCCGGACATTTTGAAGCTTATTCCATTTTCTATTAATTTTTCCTTTATCATTCTTAAAAGGGTTTTTTCTTTCACATTTCCTTCCCCTGTGAACTGATAATATTGCCTATGGCTTTCGAGTATTCCTCTATCAACAAGATGCTTGAGCATCTCCTCTATGTTTCCATCGGTAACATCCGCTCCCTTTGTGACATATCTTTTAATAGCCATCTCAAATTCTTGGACTGTTATTGGGTTTTTTCCAATTTTTATATCCTCTCTTATATTCTTGAAGGCCTCGATGAGGTCGCCTGTTTTTATCTTTATCTCCTTTCTTATTTCTTTTGAGCCTTCGGTTGCCCTAAGAATATATACTGGTTTTCTGCTAAATCTTGCTCCCGCATATACAATCAGAACAAGCAGCGCACCAGGTATACCATATTTAACATAAACATCGAATATATTTTCTTCCTCATAATTTACAGGCACTCTAATTGTTTCTCCCTCAATTTTCATAACAAAAACGTTCTCCCCCTTTCTTAGCTGCGCGCCTATCGTAAGCTCCCCCTCACTAACAAAAAACTTTTTTGTAACGGTAGAATTTTCTAAGTTTGCTTCCACCTCTGCGCTTTTTAGAGGAACGCCATCAACAGTTATACGGAAATAATTGTTGTAGCCTGTCCTACCATAATGTTCGATTTTTAATTCATTTACATGTAGTACTCCGCTCGCTATAGTTCCACTATTATCCACAACCCTTAAGATATACTCCCCTGGTTTATCAAATTCCAAAACCTCTCTAAAAATACTTCCATTTACTACTGTTGGAAGTTTCTTACTTCGCAACTCAATACCGTCCTTCGTTACTGTGAAGTAAGCTATACCATCAGTTTCATTCAAACGAAAAACAAGAACAGAATCCTGGGAGGGATACTTGTTTTCTGGTTCTGGAAGAAGGACATTCGAAACTGGCTTGAGCGCAACTGAATCCGTCAAACCAATCCGCGTTCCAAGATCGTATATTATTCTAATATATCTTCCATCCTTTATTGGAACCTTAGATGTTTTCTTTCCATTTCCAGCTATGCTGTATGTGATCTTGCTGTCGATGGACCATTTATTCTCAAGTATATCTGTAACAATAGTATAATTTTCGGATTTCATATATTCCTTAAGCGTTTTTTCATAGATTAATATTCTATCCCTATGGCCTGGCGTAAGCTCATTATACCAATCTCTTTCTTGCATCCCGCCGCGAAGCACAAAATTCTTTTTTCCTAGATATATCACCACCCCATTAGTTACATTGTTTTTTAAGTCGTCAAGAACATAAGTAGGCATCGCTCCAGTTGGTATTATATATACACCATCCCCGAGCATTCTTCTGTCGCTGATTTTTATTGTGTATCCATATCTTTCTAGGGGCTTAAGCATTTCTATAAACTCATCAAAATTTTCCATTTCTATTCCTTCGTTGTCGCGTATTACCGTTATCTCTCTGGCTGCTTCTTTTCTATAACTTACGAGGGTTATGTTTCCTTCTCCTGAAAAATCGTAAACAACATAACCATAATTTCCTGCATTTCCCATTTCAAGGACATTAAATCTCGTCTCTATCTTCTCTTCTTCATTTTCGCTGCTTAGTATTCCTGAAAAGAAAACCAGAACGCCGGTCATAATAAACAAGACCAGTATGCCAAGCACCATCAACGCTACCTTTTTCAGATCCATCAGCAAACCACCTAAATCTTCAACCTTGCAGACTTAAGAAAATTTAAATCATTTCGGTAGATCTCGCGTATATCGCTTATATCGAGCATGAGCATAAGCGGTCTCTCTAGACTGAGGCCCCATGCAAGAACAGGATATACTCCTGCAAGCGGAATACTAACCTCTGGTCTGAATATACCTGCACCACCAAGCTCCATCCATTGCTTTTTCTCTTCAAAGAAGACTTCGACTTCTAGACTCGGCTCCGTGTATGGGAAATAGCTCGGGCGGAATCTAACCTTTTCAAAGCCCAGTTTTCTATAAATCTCTTTAAGTATCCCGAGCAGATCCCTAAATGTTGCATTTTCCCAAACAATTATTCCTTCGACTTGATTGAATTCGGCAAGATGTTTGTAATCGGTGGCTTCGTTTCTAAACACCCTGCCTACCGCAAAGTATTTTCGAGGTTTCTTATCCTTAATCTTTGCTAGATATCTTGCACTAAGGGCAGTAGTATGCGTTCTAAGCACCAATCTTTTTGCCTCTTCTTCACTCCATTTATACTTCCAACCAACTTCATGCGCCTTCTTTACACGTTCGACAAGCTCTCTGTCATCAGGTAATTCAGTCTTTCCTTCTAGATAGAACGTGTCTGCAAGTTCGCGAGCCGGATGGTCTTGTGGTTGGAAGAGTGCATCAAAATTCCAAAATGCAGATTCTACTATACTACCATCCATCTCTTCGAAACCGAGCTCTGCCATTATCTCGCTTATCCTTCTTTTTAGTTTACTAAGCGGATGTGCCTTCCCTAAAGGCGCATCTGCAGCTTCTATAGAGAGGTCGAATCCCCCGTCAACCTTTATCGGTTTTCCTGTGTACTCGGCAATCTGTCTTTTAATGATTTTAGTTCTAAGCAAACGCCTTTGAAAGAAATGCTCCGTTATTGTCTTGTCCTTGGGAACACCATTGAGCCTTAGTGTCTCGTATTCATCGTACATCTTCTTTTTTTCTTCTTCAACCTCCTCTTTACTCTTGCGTGGTACAAGCAATCCGTTTTCTACGTCTACAAATCCTTTAACCTTTGCCCATCTTATTCCTATAGATTTTTCTTCGGGCGTAAGATCGGTCAATCCCTTCCCACTCTTCGCTTTTTCAAAAACTGAAAATTCTGGAAATCCTTTTTTTATGTATTCATCAAGTTCTGATGTGGGAAGAAAAAGAACTAGCTCTTCGCTGCTTACAGTTAGATAGCCATTCTCCTTTAGGGATTCGGCTGCTCTTCGAATGGTATCTAACGACATACCAATTCTATCTGCGAGCTCTTCGAAGGAGAGTCTCTTCTCTTTTAAAAGGATGTCTAATATTTCCTTTTCTCCTCTGTACATTTGCTACTCCTCCTTTCTTCTCTTTGCTGCGTTTATGTAGGCGTATCCCCCTATAATTATTATCATAAGTATTATTACAGCAACTCCATATGGACCGGTTAAAGTACTACTCACCCAATCTACGATGCCAAAGAAGAACTCCGAAACTTCTTTTTCGAGGCTTTTTTCAACTTCAAACTCAACCGTAAATTTTACAAGAACCATATCCTCCCAACTGAGCTCGGAAAATCTTGCTGGAAGATTGACATTGACGTCCTCAGGGAGGGGATTGACCTTTGTTACAAGATTTCCATCAGGAAATTTTATCCTAAGGCGAATGTTATTCCCGAGAAGAATATTCCCCTGTTCAGTGGTCGTAAAGGAAAGGGCATCGGCATTGAGTAGGTATCTTGTTGTTCGCGGTTTGTAGTTCTCTACTGTAAAAAGTCCGGTTCCTGGTATCGGGACGTTTCTTCCTTCTTCACTCGTATTATATGTTGGCAAGGTGTAGTACTCGAAAATGAGCTCTCCGTGGCATACTCCCTGCAACGGATTGCATTTCTTTCTTGGTTGTGGTGTGAGGGTGAAATCCTTTATATTCACCTTTGCTGCATTTATGTGTCTTTTTACGTCTTTAAGACCAGTTGTTGTCGACCAAAACGAAAGGTCGTTGTTCGAATAACCACTGTACCCGCTATCATAAAGAGCCTGAGAGTGTTCTCCTGTTATAAGAAATTTTATGCTTTCGCGAACTTTAGCGCTTCCATCCGGCATTATATTGCTTATTTCAACATCCACACCTTCTAGAATAAACTCTGCCCTTACGGCATCTGGGAGAAGTACGATGAGCATAATTGCAAGAAGAACCTTGTCGGCATCCATAAGTTAAAATGAGATGCTGTAAATTTAAATTCTTTCTGACTCTCTATATGCTTTAAATACCTTACTAAATAATTCAAATTCCACGACTTTTTTCAATAATAGTGGTAGAATGACAACCGAGGAAGAGATAAAAACAAAGATCGACGCGCTAGAAAAACAGAAGGCAGAGCTTATAGACAGAATAAAAAAGATAAACAGGAGGCTTAGGTATAAACTTTATGAGAAGAAAGCTCTGGAACCCTTCCTAGAGAAGACAAAGGATGTTGTAATAGAACCTATCAAAAGGAAGAAGAGAATACTAGAATTTAAGATAGCTACTCAAGCATACACACCAAAACTTGAAAAGGAATGGCTGAAAGAAGTAAAAAGAGTTGATAAGGAGCTCGAAGGTCTGCGTGAAATCGAGAAGGCGAGAAGAAAGAGCAGGTACATAGAAGAAGATATAGAAGAGGCAAAGAAAGAGATATCTGAAATAGAAACAAACCTTAAAAAAATACGCGAGGATTTAAAAAAACTTTACGGCACAATGCGAGAACTCCGAAACGCAGCACGAAAGGCTGCAAGTGCTGAGAAGAGAGAAGAGGAAGAGCTTGTTGCGCTTGGGGACCTAGCCCTTATTGAAAAAGAGGAATAGCAGTGCGTCTCTTTATTTTCTAATCATTTTTTTCTATCGCTTTAACTTCCCAGATAAATTTTTCTCTTGTTTCGATGTATTTTATAGCAATGTCTATGGGGATGTTATTATTCTTTAGATAATTAACAAGTCCCTTTACATTCTCCTTGCTTACCTTATCATTGTTTATCCAAGAGCACGATTTCTTTTTTACTATACAGTCAGCTAGAAGAGCCGCATCATGCTCACCAAGCCCTATTCCAGTAAGGTCGCGATATACTTCTCTTAACTCCATAAGATCACTCCTCAGGTATTAACCCTTGGCGGTTGCATGGGTTTTATGCAGATATCTTGATATTATTATTTAAATTCTTTTCGTCAGAAGGTACGCATCTACGTTGCCCAATAATGTTTTTCGGAAGAGTCAGACGCTGTATTGAACATCGTCAGACTCCTGAGCTTCGCTTCTTATTAAACTGTTTTTCGGAAGAGTCAGACGCTGTATTGAACATCGTCAGACTCCTGAGCTTCGCTTCTTATTAAACTGTTTTTCGGAAGAGTCAGACGCTGTTAGCCTCATCATTGATCAGAGGTTGTTCATGTCATCATTCTAAAATTATTGTGACAAAAGAGGTATTTAAACTTCTCCTTTTGGCTCTCCAGTATTTTTTCGCCCTTCGATCACTGATATTTTCTCAAAGAAAAATCTTTGCTCCTCCTTTACAGAGACAACGAACCCGCGTTTTTTTAAATTAGCGATCGTTTTTTCTACTCCGCTTAGGCTGCTCTGAACAATAAGGATAACTCCAGATTCTGCAAGATATCTCTCAAAATCATCGAGGAAACGCTCTGTTAGAGCCCTCCCATCGGGCCCACCGTCGAATGCATAGTTTAATTCGTCATTTAATTTCTCATCTTCTTTTGTTGGAAGGTAAGGTGGATTAAATAGAATTCCATCGAAACGCTCTTTTGGTACATTCTCGAAAAGATCGCTTTGGATAAAAGAAATATTTCTGATTCCATTCATCATCGCATTAAATCTAGAATACCAAATTGCATAAGGATTCCTATCGATGCCCAAAACATGATTTTCAGGATTCTGCTTCGCATTTATTAATCCTACTACCCCACAACCACATCCCACGTCAAGTATCCTTCCTTTAAGATGCGCGCCGTATTTCGAAAGCAGGAAGGAGTCTTCAGATGGCTGGTAAACACTATTTGGTATCTCAAGGATCAACCCTTCTATCTCCATGCGCATAAGCTCGATTTTGTGGTGCTCATTTAAAAGCATTAACGCAAGCGTTGACAGCCGCTAAGAAAAGTATTTTATAGAGAAGAGAAGAATATTATTTCATGGACGATGTCCTTTTTTTCCTCCTTAAGAAAGGAGGAGGGAGAAGAAAGATAGATATAACTACAGCCGAGCTTGGAAGAGCCACAAGGATGTCTCAGCAGAATGCCTCAAGAAGACTTAGAATGTTAGCAGGAGAGGGATTGATAGAGAGAAAGGACGGGATAATAATAACTCCGGCTGGCATGAAGATGATAATAGAGGAATATGAGTCTCTCAAAAAAGCAATTGAAGGAGATAAAATAATATTCAACGGAAGGATCGTCGACGGTCTTGGGAAAGGAAGATACTACCTCTCTATACCTGCATACAGAGCAGAAATAAAACAAAAGCTCGGTTTTATCCCATACCCTGGTACGCTCAATCTAAAGCTCGATAAGAGAAGCATTGGCGCCAAGGGAGAGTTATTAAAACAGGAACCGATAATAATAAACGGATTCAAGACAAAGAAAAGAACATATGGGGACCTTTTCGCTTATCCCTGCAGGATAGATAGAAAAGGGCTTGAGGGGGCAGTAGTAATTCCTCTTAGAAGTAATCATCCACAGGATATAATTGAAATAGTAGCAAATGTAAATCTTAGAGAAGCGCTAGGAAAAAAAAGCGGAGAAAGGGTGATTATTGAATTATGAAGGGTTTTTATGAGGGGGAAAAGGTTGGAATAAAAGGTATAATAACAAACGCACGGATGATTGGCAACGAGAAGGAGTATCTTGTAGAAGAAGGAAACGCTACCTTCTCTTTTAGGAGCAGAGAAACATTTTCAATCGGAGAGGCAATTGTTTTAAACGGTATTTTGAAGAGTCTAAAGGATTTAGCAGTTGCACCGGAGAGCATAATTCCTCTAACTGGGAATGAAGCAGAAACGGTATACAGAGACGTAGAGCAAAATTTATCAGAAAGAATAATCTTGAGAAAGGATTTAATATCAGAAAATCCAGCAAGTTCTGTTCTTCTTAAAACAATGGAATTAATAGCGAAAAAACTACTCACAGCGCGAAAACTCAATCGTTTCATTCTCCTTAGATTCCATGGGGATGCAGATGGGATAGGGGGAGCACTGGCATTGAGAGAGATAATTCGCTTTAGAGCTTTTCAGCAAAACGGCGCTGTCTACTCACCACGCGAGGCAGTAA
>Ga0136652_1000857_pt1 | contig 13731 bp, 17 predicted proteins | sample ConPoolayeEmetaG_FD_94864 | JGI IMG/M metagenome (GOLD analysis project Ga0136652, IMG submission 94864) | Hot spring microbial mat communities from California, USA to study Microbial Dark Matter (Phase II) - Cone Pool mat layer E metaG... ...
GCCCCGACCAAACGCAGGATTTCGATCTCGTTTTTGCGGGCGAAAACGCTCAACCGGATGACATTGGAGATGATGAAAAAGGAGGCCAGGATGAGAATCCCGCCGAGAAAAAACCCGACCGCCCGGACGAGACGGCTGAGCGATTGCATTTTTCTAACCCACTCGCGGTTGAACTGAACATCCTCGACGCCGCGAACATTCTTCATTTCCTCGATGAACCCCAGAATCTCTTCGGACATGAACGATTCCCGGTGCAGAGTCGCTTCGAGAGAAGGAGGAAAAGGGTTGACGCCGAGATTCTTGATGATGTCGCCGAGCTGGGGGAAGTTCTTCTCAAACCTGGCCAGAGCCTCGTCGCGGCTGACGAGATGGAGGCGGATGACGGCTGGAGACGTTTTGATCCGGTCTTCAATGAGCTTGAGGTCTTCGGCGGAGATGTCGGGTTCGAGGAAGAAAACGACGACCATGTTTTCAGCCATTTGACGGGCCACGTGCTGGAGATTGTTGGACAGGGAAAAGAACACGCCCAGGACAAGAAAGGAAAGGCAGATGATGGTGACGGAAAAGAAATTTCTCGTCCGATACTGCCAGAAACTCTGGGCGGCGTCGCGGAAAAAATATCTCAGTTTCTGGAAGATGGCAGGACTTCCTTTCCGATGATTTTCCCTTTCAACAGAAAAAGAATCTTGTCGCCGAAATGACGGATGAGCTCCTTGTCGTGACTGCAGATGACGACGGTTGTTCCCTGGCGATTGATTTCTTTAAAAACGCTGATGATCTCGAAGGCAAGCTCCGGGTCCAGATTTCCCGTCGGTTCATCGGCCAGAATGATCTCCGGCTCGTTGACCACCGCTCGGGCGATGGCCACCCGCTGCTGCTCCCCGTAAGAAAGATGAGCGGGATAATCCCACATTTTGTTTTGGAGGTTGACCAGACGCAAGGCGTGGAAGACACGGCGCCGGATTTCTTTGGTCGGAATCCCCAGGACGTGAAGACCGATGGCGACATTGTCGAAGACGCGCTTGTGAAAAAGAAGCCGGAAATCCTGGAAAACGATTCCCATGGTTCGGCGCAGCCGGTAGATGTGATGGTCGGCCAGGCGAAGGATGTTCACTCCGTTGATGATGATCTGGCCGCGAGTCGGCAGAATCTCCCGAAAAATGATCTTCAGGAGGGTCGTCTTCCCCGAGCCGCTCGGGCCCGTGATGAACCAAAAATCCCCCTGTTTGACGTGCAGACTGATATCTTGAAGAGCCCACTGCCCCGGCTGGTATTGTTTCCAGATATGATAGAGCTCGATCATGGCCGGGCCGATCGCGGCGGGATTATAGCATAAACAGCGGCGGGTTTTCTAACGGGCGAAAAGATACATGAACCAGCCGAAAACCAGAGCCCCGACGACCATGGTCAGGAAAAGAAACAAACCGTATTTGAGCCGGGCTTTCTTGGACGGACGGCGGATGAGCGCCAGGACGACCGAAACAAAAAAGGCATAAATGATCATGGACAGAAGATGGCTGCGGAGGATCATGTCTTTTTCCCTCTGGCGATATCGAAAGCGTCCAGAGCCACGAGATAATTCAGAAGGCCGGCTCCGGCGATGTAGGCAGTTCCGAACTCAAACGTCACCCGCTCCAAGACCCCCTCGCCGAAGGCGAACAGGCGCGCGAAAGCGTAAAGGAGAAGATTCCCCGTGTCGGCGAGGAAGGCCAGGAGCGTCAGCGGATTTTCTTTCTTGAACAGGTTGACGATGACCTGGAGGGGGTTGTGCGGCTTCTCCAGGTAGAGGGGATAGATCTTTCCTCCCATCATGAGTCCGATCGCCGTCATCGCCCCGATCGATACGAAAAAGGCCGCTCCGCGCCAGAATTTCTTCTGCAACAGATGGCCGAGTCCCGGGATCAGCCAGCCGGCGATGAAATAGAACGTTGCTTTCATAGGGAAAAGGAACCAATATTAGCCGAAACCGCCGGCTAAATCAAGAAAAAATTCCGCCGCTCGTCTTCAGCGTGTCAGGGAAGGTTGAGGCCCGGCGGACGTTTGGTTAAAATAGCTCGATGCCAGAACTTCCGGAAGTCGAGACCGTCGTCCGTTGCCTCCGGCCGCGCCTGGTCGGACTCGGAATCGAGGAGGCGAGAGTCCTTCTGCCGTCTCTCGTTCGGCCGCAGGGAGGTGGGAATCTCGACGAAATGGCCGGAAAAAGGATTCTCGGTCTGCGGCGGCGCGGCAAAATGATTCTTCTCGATTGCTCCGGCGGATGGAGCCTTCTTGTTCATCTCAAGATGACGGGCCGGCTTTTCGTCTGCCCGAGAAATTCGCCGCTTGATCCCTATACTCGTCTTCGCATCGTCTTCCGTCGCTCCAGCCTGGAGCTTCGTTTTTCGGACATCCGAAAGTTCGGTTTTGTCCGCTTGATCAAAACCGCCCAGGAGGATCAAGTCGATGAGCTGCGCCGTCTCGGCCCGGAGCCGCTTGACCTCGATTTTTCGGACTTCGCCTCGCGTCTCGGAGACCGCCGCGGCCGGCTCAAGTCTCTTCTTCTCAATCAGACGGTGATCGCCGGGATCGGCAATATCTACGCCGACGAAATCCTCTTTGCCGCCCGAATCCACCCCCAGTCCGAAGCCCGCCGGCTGAGTCTTCTTGATCTTCGCCGGCTTTACCGGGCGATGCGAGCGATCCTCAAGCAGGCCATCCGGTGCAAAGGAACCACCGTCCGCGATTACAGGGATGGAGAAGGTCTCGAAGGCACCTTCCAAAACCGCCTCCGCGTTTATGGACGCGAGGAATTGCCCTGTCCGCGTTGCCGGAGACCGATCCGGCGATGCCGGATTTCCGGACGGAGCAGCTTCTTTTGTTCCCATTGCCAGCGGCGCAAACCTTAAACCCGACGGGGAAGCCGCGGCCGGGGTCCGGTTTCGTTTGACAGAAATCCGCTTTTAGTATAACTTTGAAGCCTGGATTGAAATTCCCTCTTGCTTTGATCCTCAATGTCCTGAAGAAAGGAGTCCGCGGCCGATGAAACTTTCGGGTTTGAAAGATATTCTCGCCTTTGCCATCAAGCGCGAGGAAGAAGCGGCCAGGCTCTACGGAAATCTGCTGGCCATGGCCGAGGACGAATCGAGCAAGAAACTTCTCCTCGAGCTCCAGGAAGATGAGAAAAACCACAAGCGGATTCTCCAGGGATTGACGAAGGCCAAGGTCGAGTCCGCTGTTTCCAAAGAAGTCAAGGATTTGAAAATCAGCGATTACCTTATCGAAGAGCCTTTGGGCCCGGAGATGAATTTTCAGGATCTTCTAATTTTCGCGGCCAAAAAGGAAAAGAAGGCCGCTTCCCTTTACCGTGACCTGGCGGAAAAGGCCAAAACGAAAGACGACAGGACTCTCTTTGAGTTTCTGGCCAAACAGGAGAAGTCTCACAAACTCCGGCTTGAGCTGGAATACGAAAAACACGTCCTCTGGGAAAATTGAATTCCCTGCGGACAAGGAATCCGACTTGAGGAGTGAATGATGGAAAAATGGGAATGTACGGCCTGCGGCTATATCTATGATCCTTCCACAGGCGACCCGGACAACGGAATCGGTCCCGGGACTCCATTCGAATCTCTCCCCGATGACTGGGTCTGCCCGCAATGCGGAGTGGGAAAGGAATTTTTCCAGAAGATCGGCTGATTCGCGACGAGCGAGGCGATTCTCGTGAAGGTCATCGTCATTGGGAACGGGCTGGCCGGCACCATGGCCGCCAAGACGCTGCGGGAATTGGACGGCCAGGTGGAGATCGAAATTTTCGCCGAAGAAAAATATCCTTATTATCCCCGGCCGAACCTGATCGAATTCATCGCCGGGAATATCCCCCTAGAAAAGATCTTTGCCTTTTCCGAGGACTGGCACGTCAGGCAGAGGATCGACATTCACCTCGGAAATCCCGTCCGAAGAATCCTTGCCGCTTCCCGAGAGGTCGAACTGAGCGGCGGCCGCAAAGCTTCTTATGAGAAGCTTCTCGTCGCGACCGGAGCTTCCTCGTTTATCCCCCCGATCAAGGGTGCGGACAAGCGAGGCGTTTTCGCTCTCCGCTCTCTGGCCGATGCGCTGGCCGTGCTGGATTATCTCCCGAAGCATCCCCGGGCGATCGTGATCGGCGGAGGGCTTCTCGGTCTCGAAACAGCCCGGGCGCTTCATCAACGGGGAGCGGAGGTGGAAGTCGTCGAATTTTTCGACCGCCTTTTGCCCCGTCAGCTGGATGTCCCGGCCGCCGGCCTTCTCAAGACCCAGATCGAACACCGCGGCATTAAAGTTCGGCTCGGCGTGGTCAGCGAGGAAGTCCTTGGGGAAGGCGAAGTCCGAGGGCTGAGGCTGAAGGGCGGAAGCGAGATCGCTGCAGACATGATCATCATTTCCGCCGGAGTCCGGCCGAACCTCGACCTCGCCCGCGAAGCGGGTTTGGCGACGGGCAAAGGTCTCATCGTCGATGATTATCTCCGGACCAGCCACCCCGATATCTTCGCCGCCGGCGACGGAATCGAGCACCGGGGCACGGTCTACGGCATCATCCCGGCCTCTTTCGAGCAGGCGCGCGTCGCCGCCTTCAACCTGCTCGGTCAGGACAAGAGATATGAGGGAACGGTCTGGTCCAATACCCTGAAGGTTGCCGGCCTTGCCGTGACCTCGGTCGGCGTCGCCGTTCCTGAGGGCGATCCATACAGGGAAATCAAAAAGATCAGCCCGGAGGAGGGAATCTATAAAAAGATCGTCCTCAGGGACGATACCCTCGTCGGTGCGATCTGGATGGGAACGAAGAAGGGAGCAACTGAAATCAGTAAAGCCGTGCTTTCCCGACTGAAAATCGGTTCCCAGCCGGAAGTCCTGTTGGAAGACAAGTTCGATTTTTCCGGACTATGAGAAGCCGAGCGCTTTCCGTTGCCTTTGCCGTTGTTCTTGTGGCCCTCCCCCTGCGGCCGCAATTCAGGCTGAGCGGCTATCTTTCGGCTCAATATGAAAAAGGGGGAAGAGACAGCGATGCGGCCGCCGGAACTTTCGCTATAGCGAGGGCCGGACTTCTCCTCAGCGGAAAGGCGGAGACCGTTATTGATTACGCTCTTGAGGTCCGGTTCAAATCCGAGGATCGGCTGGAAATCGAGGAAGCTTGGGTGGGAGTAAGTCCAACGGAGGCTTTTCACCTTAAGCTCGGACTCTATCTCGTTCCTTTCGGCAAGTACAACACCGCCAACCGGCCGCACCAAACCCTGTTCATCAAACCTCCGCTTTCTCTTGAGCAGGGGTACCCGGCGAGCTGGCGCGACATCGGAGTGCTCGCCGATGGCAGCATCGGTTTTTTCCGCTATGCCGCTTACCTCGGGAACGGGCTCCGCGAGGAGGCCAGTTTAAAAGATTCCCAGCAGTTCAGGGATAATAACGGGCACAAATCATTCGGCGGCCGGGTCGGAATCTTGCTCAGCCGGACTCTTGAGTTCGGGCTGTCCTATTGCCGCGGAAGCTATGATGATGCCGACGAGAGAACTCACGAGTCTCGCGGGCTCGATTTGAGCTGGGATGCAGACGCTTTCCTGATTCTCTACGAATATGTGGACGTCGGACTCGAGAATCCATCCCCTTATTCTCCCGGGCGGGAAAAAGGACATTTCGGCCTCCTGGCCCTCCGGATCGGGGAGCTTTCTCCTTTCGTCGGCTATCAGACGCTGGATTATGAGGATTCCTATCACGGCCCCGGCTTCGGAGTTCTGTCCCGGCCCGGTGAAGGTCAATCATCTCATCTCAGCCGTTGGGCGATCGGGTTGAGCTATCTTGCTTCCTCCGGGCTGAGGTTTAAAATCGAGTATGATCTCAACAGGGAAGAGGGAATGGCGCTGAAAAACAACAGTCTCATCGCCCAGGCGGCGTTTCAATTTTAGGCCGGCGGCGGTGATTGCGGAGGCAGGATTCGAATGGCCAATGTCGTAGTTCTCGGTGCTCAGTGGGGAGATGAAGGAAAGGGCAAGGTCGTCGACTTGCTGGCTCCCTCGTTCGACATCGTGGCCCGCTATCAAGGCGGCCACAACGCCGGACATACCGTCTACATCGACGGCAAGAGGATCGTCCTCCACCTCATTCCTTCCGGAATTCTCCATCCGGAAAAGCTCTGCCTGATCGGCAACGGGGTGGCTTTCGACCCCCGGGCTTTCCTCGATGAAGCGGCCCAGCTGGAAGCTTTCGGAATCGAGCTCGGCCGTCGCCTGATCATCAGCCGGAACGCCCATCTCATTCTTCCCTATCACGCCCTGATCGAGAAAATCGCCGAGGACCGGAAAGGAGCCAAACGAATCGGCACCACGAGCCGCGGCATCGGCCCGTCTTATGAGGACAAGATCGCCCGGGTCGGGATTAGGGTCGGCGATCTTTTGGAAGCCGATGTTTTTCGGGAAAAACTGGAGACGAACCTGGCCGAGAAAAACGAACTTCTCCGCTCGGCCGGTCTCGAGCCTCTCTCGGCTCAGGAAATTTTTCAGGAGTATATGGAGCTCGCCCCGCGAATCACTGAACTCGTCGGTGATGTCTCTTTGGTGTTGAACGAGCGGATTCGAACCGGGGCATCCGTTCTTTTTGAGGGGGCTCAAGGAACACTTCTCGATGTCGATCACGGAACATATCCTTTCGTCACTTCTTCAAACTCGAGCGCCGGCGGGGTCTGCATCGGGCTGGGGATCGGCCCGACCAAAATTCAGGCTGTCCTCGGCGTGGCCAAAGCCTACACGACACGCGTCGGATCGGGGCCGTTTCCGACGGAGATCAGCGGTCCGGAAGGACGGTTGATCCTGGAACGGGGGAACGAATATGGAGCGACCACCGGCCGGCCGCGGCGCTGCGGCTGGTTTGACGGTCTGGCGGTGTCCTACGCCTGCCGTCTAAACGGCATGGAAAAAATCGTCCTGACCAAGCCGGACGTTCTGGATGTCTTCCCCGAGATTCCGGTTTGCCTCGGCTATTCTTATAAGGGAGAAATCCTCAAGAGTTTTCCTACCGAACCGTGGATTCTCGACAGGGTCACGCCTCAATACCGGGTGATGAAAGGATGGCAGACGCCCCTCGGCGGAATCACAGATCGAGAAATCCTTCCTGCGGCCTTCCTTGATTATATCCGGCTCCTCGAAGACACCATCGAAGCCCGGGTGGCGATCATCTCGACGGGCGTGGCCCGTCGAGATTCGCTCCTCATTGATGAGGAACTCGAGGGAATGGTCGACACGGCCAAAATCCGCAGCGGGTTCGCTTGAGAACCAGCGGGGATTAAATGGAGAGGGAAAGGAGAGCCAGATGATCTTACGCCTGAAGACAAAAATCGGCGACCTTCTGAAAGAATATCCTTTTTTGCTCGATTTTCTCGCCGGCCTTTCACCCCAGTTTGCCCGGCTCAAGAATCCTGTCCTGAGAAGGACAGTCGGTCGGGTCGCCAGCATCCAACAAGCGGCCGGCTTCGGCGGAATGGATCCGGCAGACTTGCTGGAGAAAATCCGAGCCGAGATCGAGCGCCGGACCGGACATCTTGTCGAAGTCGAGCGGGGACCTGTCTCAAAAATTCAACTCGCCGACCGCGCCGCGCGTCTGGAAACGCTCAAAGACATCATCCGCCAGCTTCACCGGGGAGGGGATTTGGAGGCGCAGAAAAAGCGCTTCAGCGAGCTCATTCAGGACGTCAGCCCGTCCGAGATTGCCGAAATGGAGCAAGCTCTCATCCAGGAAGGCATGCCCGAAGAGGAGGTCAAGCGTCTCTGCGACGTCCATGTCCAGGTGTTTAAAGAATCCTTGGCCGGGCAATCTCTTCCCACGGCGATTCCCGGTCATCCCCTTCACACCTTGATGGAGGAAAATCGAGCTCTAGAAAAGCACTTGCAGCGCTGGAACGATCTGTTGAACAGGTTGGAAGCGGAACAGACCGCCTGGGAAAATCTCAAACCTGAAGTAAGGGAACAGCTGGCTGTCCTTTCGGAGGTGGAAATACATTATCGGCGCAAAGAGAACCAGCTTTTTCCTCTCCTTGAGGCCAAAGGAATCAGCGGGCCGTCCAAAGTCATGTGGGCCGTCCATGATGACATCCGGGCGATGTTTCGCGACCTGAAGCCTCGTCTGGATCGAGAAGAGGCGGCGCCGGTGATCGGCGCCGGGCGGAAGCTCGGCACGGCTCTGGCCGATATGATTTATAAAGAAGAAAAAATCCTTTTGCCGATGACCCTCGAAGCTCTGGGCGAAGCAGACTGGGCCCGAGTCAAGAAAGGGGAGGAGGAGATTGGGTTTGCCTGGATCAAGCCGGGCAAGGAATGGCAGCCTTCCGTCGCTCCGGATGAGCTTTCTCCTCTGCCCTCCTACCAGAGGCCGACAGCTTCGATCGAACTGGCGGTCGGATCTTTGACTCCTCGGCAAATCGACCTCCTGCTGACTCATCTTCCGGTCGACATCACTTTCGTCGACGAAACCGACACCGTGCGCTATTATTCCGGAACGGCGGAGCGAATCTTTCCCCGCAGCCCGGGCGTCATCGGCCGAAAGGTCCAGAACTGCCATCCGCCGGCCAGTGTTCACCTTGTCAACCGGATTCTTTCGGCTTTTCGTGAGGGAAGCCGGGATTCGGCCAATTTCTGGATCCGGATGAACGAGCGCCTGATTTTTATCCGCTATTTTGCCGTTCGTGACTCTGCCGGGACATATTGCGGTTGCCTTGAGGTCAGCCAGGATGTAACAGCGATTCAAGCCCTCGAGGGTGAACGGAGGCTTCTCGACTGGGATGAGAAATGAAAGGTCGCCCTTTTGTCATCGTCGATGTGTTCGCCGAGGAAAAATATTCCGGCAACGAACTGGCCGTCGTCCGGAGGGCGAGGGATCTTTCGCCTTGGACAAAGCAGAAAATTGCCCGGGAATTCAATTTTTCCGAGACGGCTTTCATCCTCAGGGATGAGCCGAGCCGGGGCGGGTTCGACGTCCGGATTTTTACGCCTCGACAGGAAGTTCCCTTTGCCGGACACCCGACGCTCGGCACCGCTTTTGTCATCCAGCAAGACATTCTCAAGGAGCGGGTGAAGGAGGTTGTCCTGAACTTGAAGATCGGCCGGATTCCGGTCACCTTCAGCTATCGAGGTGCGAGGCCCGACATCCTCTGGATGAGGCAAAACGAACCGCGCTTCGGCAAAACCGTCGAGCCGGCGAATGTCGCTCCGGCCCTCGGCCTCCGACCCGCCGATTTCGACCCAGAATTTCCTTCGCGCGAGGTCTCGACCGGGCTGCCGTTCCTCATCGTCCCCCTGCGGACCCTCGAAGCGATCCGAAGATGCCGGGTCGAGGGACGGCGGATGATCAAGCTGATCGAAGGTCTCGAGGCCAAGGGGGTCTGTGTGTTTTGCCCGGAGACGTGCAACCCGAAAAACAGCCTTCACGTCCGGGTCTTTGCCGGAGGCTACGGAGTTCCCGAGGACCCGGCGACAGGAAGCGCCAACGGTTGCCTGGCCGGTTATCTTGTCCGGACCCGTTATTTCGGTTCGGCCCGGGTCGATCTTCGGGTGGAACAGGGCCATGAGGTCGGTCGACCCTCTCTCCTCCTTCTCCGGGCGGAAGAGACGAAGGGGAAAACCGCCGTCCAGGTCGGCGGCCGGGTCTTTCCCGTGGCCCGGGGAGAGCTTGTCTAAAGGAAAAAATTAAAGTTGACTATTCCGATAGGAATAGTTGATTTCGGATCGACATTCGGCTAAAATATGAAAGGTGGTTATTCTCTTATTCCGGCCGTCGACGAGCGAAGATCTTTTTTCCTCCGAGGGCAAGGCGGGAGAAAGTGCTGGATCAAAGAAGCCGCGGCTTCAATGAAGACCGGGGGAACCGCCGAGCCGCGGACCCCGTTCTTTTGGTCAGTGGTGGAAAATTTCGGCCGAGAAAGCTATATTGATAGGGATTGGAGAAAGGAGACTCCCATGAAAGAAAAAGTCGAAGCCGCTCTGAGCAAGGTTCGGCCGGCTCTGATGGCCGATGGGGGAGACGTCGAGCTTGTCGAGGTCCAGGACGGGGTGGTGAAGGTCCGGCTCACCGGCGCTTGTGGCGGCTGTCCGATGTCGCAGATGACCCTGAAGATGGGAATTGAGCGCCTGCTCAGGAAAGAAGTCCCGGAGATCAAAGAAGTCATCGCCGTCTGAGCGAGATGAAAAGAATTTACCTCGATCACATCGCGGCCACGCCGCTCGACCCGAGGGCGCGCGACGCGATGCTGCCCTATCTCGGTGAAAAGTTCGGAAATCCGCAAAGCCTTCACCGGATCGGTCAGGAAGCTCTCGAGGCGATCGAGCAATCCCGGGCTCAAGTCGCCGGCCTCATTGGAGCGGAAGCCGGCGAGATCTTCTTTACGGCATCCGGTTCGGAAGCCAACAATTTTGCCCTCAAGGGGATGGCCTTGGCCCGCCGGGATAAAGGCCAGCATCTTGTCCTTTCGGCAATCGAGCATCAATCCGTGCTTCATTCGGCGAAGAGCCTGGAAAAGCACGGCTTTTCGATCACCCTTGTGCCGGTGGACGGGTCGGGGCTGATCGACCCGGCGGATGTCCGGCGGGCGATCAAAAAAGAGACGGTGCTCGTTTCGATCATCCTGGCCTCGAGCGAAGTCGGCACCGTCGAGCCGCTGGCGGAGATCGCCGCCGTCTGCCGCAGCGCCGGAGTGCCCCTCCATACAGATGCGGTGGCCGCGATCGGCAACATGCCGGTCAATGTCGTCGAGCTGGGCGTCGACGCCCTCAGCCTGGCCGGCGACCAATTTTACGGCCCCAAAGGAAGCGCTGCCCTTTTTATCAAGAAAGGGACTCGGATTTTGCCCCTGGTCGACGGCGGCATCCAGGAAGGAGGGCGACGCGCCGGGACGGAAAATGTGGCCGGGATTGTCGGGTTGGGTCGGGCCGCCGATCTTGCCCGGGAGGCGCTCACGGAGCGTGCAGCCAGGATGGCCGGCTTGAGGGATCGGTTGATTGACCGCCTTCTCAGCCGCGTGGAGAGGATTTATCTCACCGGTCACCGCGAAAAGCGGCTCCCCCACCACGCCAGTTTTTGCGTCGAATTCATCGAAGGCGAGGCCATGCTCCTGAACCTGGACATGAAGGGAATCGCAGCTTCGAGCGGCTCGGCCTGCACTTCCCGGGCTCTCAAAGCGTCCCATGTCCTTTTGGCCATGGGGCTTAACCATGCTTTGGCCCAGGGATCACTCGTCTTCAGCTTGATTGATGACATCACGCCCGAGGATATTGATTATCTGGCCGAGGTTTTCCCGCCGATCGTTGAGCGGTTGAGAGCGATGTCCCCGCTGTACACGAAATTTTTGGAGGAACAAAAAAAATGATTTACAGCGACAAGGTGATGGACCATTTTCAGAACCCGCGCAATGTCGGGGTGATCAAAGACGCCGACGGCGTCGGCCAGGTCGGGAATCCCGTCTGCGGGGATATGATGACCTTTTATATCAAAGTCGAGGACAATCGGCTGAAAGATATCAAATTCCAGACGTTCGGTTGCGGCGCCGCCATCGCCGTCTCCAGCATGGTCAGCGAGATGGCGATGGGAAAAACGCTGGAAGAGGCGATGAGGATCACCAACTCGACGGTGGCTGAGGAGCTCGGCGGGCTGCCGAAAAACAAGCTTCACTGCTCGAACCTCGGAGCGGACGCACTCCACGCCGCGATTGCCGACTACAAGAAAAAGCAGGCTGCCGAGGGTAAGCCCGTCGAAGCAGAAGCGGCGAAAGAGAAATGCTACTGTCCGTACTGTGAGGGGCCGATCGAGGAGCTCAAGGCGATCTGCGAGCATTGCCATCTCGAATTTGAGGACTGTCCTCATTGCGGCGGCCTGGCCAAGAAAGGGGCGGATTCATGTCCCAGCTGCGGGGCCGAGCTCGGGAGGCATTGAGCGCGGCTGGTTCTTTATCCGGACGGCCGAGAGCGGAGACCAATGAACGCCGACGTCAAGCTCGATTGTTTCGGACTTCTCTGCCCTATGCCGATCATCCAGACCGCCAAAAAAATCAAGGAAATGAAAGTCGGAGAGGTCCTCGAGGTGTTGTCCACGGACGCCGGGATTCGAGACGACCTGCCCGCCTGGTGCAAAATGAGCGGCCAGGAATTTCTCGGCGTCGAGGAGGAAGGGGACATCTTTCGGGCTTATGTCAGAAAGCGGAGAGACTGATCGGGAATCGAAAGCGATGACCAAGTCCGAAGTCGTGGCCAGGATTCGTGAGCTTAAGGGAAAGCGGAATGCCGTCATCCTGGCCCATAATTACCAGATCGGAGAGGTCCAGGAGATCGCCGACTACGTGGGGGATTCCCTCGGCCTGAGCCAGGAAGCCGCCCGGGTCGACGCGGAAGTCGTTGTTTTTTGCGGCGTTCATTTCATGGCCGAAACGGCGGCCATTCTCTGCCCGGAGAAAATCGTTCTTCTTCCCGACCTGAAAGCCGGCTGCCCGATGGCCGACATGATTAACGCCCGTGAGCTCAAAGAATGGAGATCGAGGTACCCGGGGAGGCCGGTTGTCTGTTATGTCAACACCACGGCGGAAGTTAAAGCCGAGGCGGATGTCTGCTGCACTTCGTCGAACGCCGTCCGAGTCGTATATTCCCTGCCTGATGATGAGATTTTGTTCGTCCCCGACCGCAACCTGGCCGCCTACGTCGCCCGCCAGACCAGTAAGCGAATTATCCCCTGGGACGGTTACTGCTATGTTCATGACCGATTTCTGGCGGCGGATGTGCTGGCCGGGAAAAGAGAACATCCTGAGGCCGAAGTCTGGGTTCATCCCGAGTGCCGGCCCGAGGTCATCGACCTGGCCGACCGGGTCATGTCCACGGGTTCCATGGTCAGGGCGGCTAGGGAAACAGCGATCAAGGAAGTCCTCGTCGGGACGGAGACCGGGATTCTCCATCGCCTGAGAATTGAAAACGGACAGACGATGTTTTATCCTCTCAAGGCCGACGCCTTGTGCTCCAACATGAAAAAAATCACTCTCCGCAAGGTCTGGGAGGCCATGGAAGAAATGAAATTCAAGGTCGAGGTTCCTCCGGGGATCAGCCAGAGAGCCAGAGGGGCCATCGAAAAAATGATTGCCATTGAGGAGGTTTGACGAATGAAAAAGATGACCGAGGAAAACGTCAAGAGCGCCTTCGCCGGGGAAAGCCAGGCTCACCTGAAATATCTGGCTTTTGCCGACGCGGCGGAAAAAGAAAAACTGCCCAACGTGGCCAGGCTTTTTCGGGCGAATAGCTTTGCCGAACAGGTTCACGCCACGAATCATCTCCGGGTCCTGAACGGGATCGGCAAGACCGCCGCCAATCTGCAGGCGGCCCTCGAGGGCGAGAATTTTGAGGTCACGGAGATGTACCCGGCCTATCTGAAGGTCGCCGAGAACCAGAGCGAGAAAGCGGCCGTGATGTATTTTCAATCCGCCATGGCCGCGGAAAAAGTCCACGCCGGGCTCTATGAGAAAGCGAAAGCGGCGGTCGAGAAAGGTGGCGATCTGGAATATTTCCCGATTCATGTTTGCAGCGTCTGCGGCTTCACGGTCGAGGGCGAGGCGCCGGATAAATGTCCCGTCTGCGGCGCGCCGAAAGAGAAATTTGTTAAATATTGAGGCTCTTCATATTCAAATCTTCGCTCGCTCAAATCGAGCCTTGGAGAGGGGAGGGGAATGATGATGATCAACGCCAACCTTCGTCCCCATGAGGTTTTAGC
>Ga0136652_1000858_pt1 | contig 13729 bp, 9 predicted proteins | sample ConPoolayeEmetaG_FD_94864 | JGI IMG/M metagenome (GOLD analysis project Ga0136652, IMG submission 94864) | Hot spring microbial mat communities from California, USA to study Microbial Dark Matter (Phase II) - Cone Pool mat layer E metaG... ...
CCGTTTCGTTTCCCACTGGCAAGTCTTGTCCGATCATGCCGGAACCATCGTGCTTGGCGTGCGGCAGCGGCAAGGCGCCTCGTCGTTAACTGCCAGCGGCCACCTGTGCGCCTGGCTGATCGGCAGACTGGTCGAGGGTTGCGCTTACGTCGACACGATCGCCTCGCACACTGAGCGTCTGGAAAGCCGACCCAACGACACGCTGATCTTTGTGTTCCTGTTCAACGCGGCGCGGGCAGGCTTGCGCTACGCAAACTACTTTCTACGCTCGTCACTTGCGCCGCTGGAACGGTTCAAGCAGTCGCTGGGGTTCGATTCCAGCGGCTTGCCGTCACGCCTTTGCGTAAATCCGCTGGTGGCTGCGGGCGTACGGCTGCTGTTGCCGGGGTCATGGCGACGGCTGCGTGGCGACTGGCCGCCCCCAGCGCCGGCTTGAAGCGCCGCTAAAGTGTCGCCGCTTCTCAGTTCGGGCGAATTCTGGCGCAGAAGAACCAGCCCGTGCCGAGCTTACGCCATTGCAGCCTTTTTGTTAGCAACGGGGTTTGTCGCAGCTCGGCGATGCCCCTTCCGTGCAGCGGCCCCAGTGCGCAGGCGCCGCCGATCAGCCGCGGGCTGACGTACACGTGTACCTCGTCGGCCAACTCTTGATCGAAAAAGCTGCCTAACACCCGACCGCCCCCTTCGACAAGGACGTTGGTAAGCTGCTGCTCTCCCAGCAGATCCAGAACCGAAGACAGCGACACTCCACCCGCTCGACCCGCACTCGGCACGGTGAACACGCGGCAGCCGGCCCCTTCCAGCCTCTTTCTTCGTCGCGCAGAAGCCACCGGCGTGCAGAAAAACCAAGTGGGCACCCTGCGAGCGGTCTGGACCAGCCGCGCCCCCAGCGGCGTCCTCAGGCGCGAGTCCAGCACGATGCGTGCGGCAATCCGGCGCGGCCGCGCCAGCCGGCAGGTGAGCAGCGGATCGTCTGTGGTCACGGTTCTCCAGCCCACGATGATGGCGTCCACACGTCCACGGATTTTGTGCGCGTGGGCCCGCATAGCCTCATCGCTGATCCATTGGGACTGTCCGCGGCGTGTGGCGATCTTGCCGTCAATGCTCTGTGACCATTTGAGAATTACCCAGGGCCTGCCCTGGCGCATCAGCTTGAAAAACGGTGCGTTCAGCGCGGCAGCTTCGTCGGCTAGCAGCCCGACCTCAGTTTGAATTCCGGCCTTGCGGAGCTGGCTCAGCCCCTGTCCGCGTACGCGTGGGTTCGGGTCCCGTACCGCCGCCACTACTCGGGCAACTCCCGCGGCGATGAGCGCTTCGGTGCAAGGCGGGGTTTTCCCCGCATAGCAGCAGGGCTCGAGCGACACATATACCGTAGCCCCGCGAGCATCGTCGCAGCGCCTCAGTGCTTCGATTTCCGCGTGCGGTCCGCCGAACCGTCGATGGTACCCTTCAGCCAGCACGCGGCCCGCGCGAACGATCACGCAGCCGACCATCGGATTGGGTTCGACGGCTCCCTGCCCGCGCGCTGCCAGTTGCAGTGCGCGGCGCATATGCCGAAGGTCCTCGTCGCGGCGGTTAGCGCTCGCCTTTTCCACGCTTTGCTGCCAGCAACTTCCTCACAAGCTTCAATCCCTTTGCTCGCTGGAGCCCGGCACCGCGATCGACCGCCTGCCCCCGTGTTCCGCGGTCCCGCTGCGCTCCGCCTCCAGCAGAAAATCTGCGTCCGTCAGATTCACTGCGGTATTCAGGTCGTAGTAATAGTAGGCCGCATCGAGTCGGCCGTCGGCATAGCGCAGTGCGGTACCTGCCGGCAGATGAGTTGCCACGCCGATATACAGGTCCTGGATCGGGACCGCATATCGTGTGGGCGGGTATTTGAGTCGCAGGTGGTGTACGGTTTGGCTGCTGTCCGGCAGACGCTCCAGGCCGACGTAGGTCACTACCACGTCGCCTTCGGCCTGCTGCAACGATCGGAGGGTTTGCTCCATGAGTCTTTCGAGCCCAAAGTCGGTCAGCGGGTATTTCGACTCGCCCCAGATTACTGGCGTGCGGAGATCGACTTTGTTCACGCCCGGCGGCGGCGCCAGCAGCGGTACCGGCCGACGCGTTACAAACCGCACTTTGTTATCCGTCGCATCGGCGACGTACGCCGATTCCGCCTGCTTCGCATTCTGGTCGAGCCATTTCATGCGGACGCTGAACGGCTGACGTCGGAACCAGCACTGCATGTGCTCGGGCCCGTACAGTCGGCCCAAGAACCCCCGCCGCTCATATCGGACGAACTTTACGGTGTACTGTGACAGCCGCCGCGTGTTTTCGAGCACTTGCCGCAGGTAGCCGACTGGATCTCTCCGGACCGCTTCGGCCCGGGCATCGGCCTCCGCCGCGGTAAGCTCCGTGACCGGCCCCGGTTGCGGCTCCAGGGCCGTCCTGCTCGCGGCCGAAAAAGCTGCATCGCCGCGGTGGAAAGAGGCGCAGCCGCCGGTCAATACCGGCGCGAGCAGCCAGAACACGCTGGCTATCGTCACGCAGCCCTGCTGCACAAAGGGTATCAAGCTCAAGCCTCCCGTTTGTCGGCAGCGACCACACCGCTTCCACCAGGTACGCCCCGACGCTTGCGCTACTTTAGCGGCCGCCTCGCCGCTTTCCATCTGTCGGCATCCTAGCGCGCCAGCCGCCGCGCCTCCTCGATCGCCTCGGCGTATGACGGATGCCAGCCGATCGTCACGTGCCGGACCGTCCCTGTGCGGTCCAGAACCCTGACCACCGGTAGCCGGGGCGGGTTCTCGATACTCCTCAGCGGCCCGGCCAGCAGATGCACCATTCCCGGTCCGGCCTGCCGGATCGCTTCTCTGCCGACTTCTGCGTCGGGATCCAGATTGAGCCCTACCAGCCGCACGTTGAGGCGTGAAAGCTCGTCTGTGCGGAGGTTCAAGGTTCGCAGAGTTGAAAAGACCCACGGCGCCGAAGCGCTCCATAGGCATTCAACCGTTACGCCGGTCCGTACCTGCTCGCTGGTGTAAATGGCGCCCTGGGAATCCGGCAGCGACCAGGAGACCGCACGGCGCCCTAGCCAGCGCTGGGCATACTCCGCGTCGCGCCGAAGTATCGGCGCCTGTTGCGCCCAGTACACCTGCTGCGCTTCGGCCAGCGCGACAAAGGGTGAAAATGCCCGGCGGTCGAAATCGCTGATCCGCGCACCCCACAGCCGCCGCAGTCTGTCGATCGTCAAATCAATCTCCCGCGGTTGGCGGACGACCTCGGCCCGCAGCCGGTCCTCATGCTCCAGCGTTTGGAGGAAGCGGCGCGCTTCTTCGGCACGCCGATGCGCCCACTCTCGATCCCGTCGATCCCGGGAGACCAAGCCGATCAGGGTGCGGCGGCACGTGGCCGAGTTCCGGCTCGTTTCATTCAGCTCAACGCGGGTGATGACCCTCTTCTGGCAGTCGAACCAGTAGTTTCCGGATACGGAGCGTCCCAGGACCTCTAGGCTTCCTGCGACGGGTTCGACCTCGACAGCGACACGGATGTTCCCGCCTTGGGCCGCGTCCGGCCCGCAGATTACGCATCGCAATGCGCGTCCCAGAACGTCCGGTGACGTCCGCCAGGAGATCTGGGCGTAATTGTGCGGCTGTGCCGGCAGAACGTAAAAAGCAAGCGCCAGCTCATCAGCGCGGCTCTGCGAGACTTGCGGCAGCCGGAGTTCTCCGCGTGCGCTCACGCGCGCCACTAATCCGCGCGCCGGAACTTTCTGTGCAGGGATCCACTCGAGCAGTACTAGGGACTCGTCCTGCTGCCGCTCAAAGCACCACAGCCGAATCGCTCCTACTGATTGGGTCAGGGAACGTCCGCCAGGCACTGCCTCCGTGCGTTCCTCGCATTCCCAGACGATCCGCTCGCCGGGTTCAAAGTGATAGCGCAGTTCCGCCGTGTCGGCGTAGGCGGCCCACGAACAGAGCAAACCTAGCCACGGGCCTGGTCGCTGGAATCCCACGCAGCCCTTGTAGCCGTCTTGGAGGCTGTCGGCAACGCGCCAGCACAGGCGAGCCGTTCCGTGGCGGGTGCCATTGCCCCCAGATTCTGGCGGATCGTGTGCGTATTTATCGGCCCGAGATTGACTTTGTGAACTTGTATCCCCTAAACTGCGGTGTGGGCAAGGTCCATACTGCGTTCGCCCGATCGTCCGGCGGCGGCGTGGATTGCCCCATGGGGACCCTAATGGGCCGAGTTCGCTGCGAAGGCCGAGGAGCGTGAAGATGAAACTGATTGAGTCCGTGGGCCGCAGGGCAGGGCTTGTAGCCGCCCTTGCCGCAGGCTTGCTTGTTGCTTTTCCTGCCACAGCGGACGTTTCGAATGTAGTTTTGCGCGTAGCCGCAACCAATGGCAGGGGCGGTGCTGCAATCGAAATCACGGCCGACCAAGGTGCCTGGGTTGGGGACACCTTTTACTGGTCCACCGAGCGCCCGATCGAGATAACAAGCGGTGACCAGCTGCTGGCCACGCTTCGTGAGGCGACACTCCAAGTCCGCTCCGATCCTCAGGTCTACCTCAACTTCTCGGTGCAGGCTGGCGACTTCGATACGGACTTTGTCATCAGTTCGCCGCTGCTTTCGTTTCCCAGCATCGGCACCGCCCTGGGGCGGGCCAGTGCGGCATTTACGCTCATGGACTTCTTTGACGACGGAGCCAGGCTGACGGGAACCGGGCCGACCGGAGGTTCCTACCTCGCTCAGTACAACGGTTTCGTTCCTGGCGGAACGACTTTTGCGGAGCGGATTCCGTTGATTGAGGTAGCGCCCCCGCAGGTGCTGGCGGTGGCAACCTTTGAGGAGCCTCTGGGAGCAGGTTACGCCGCGATCGGCCAGGTCAGCGACATGAGCGCGATGTTCAGCTTCCGGTTGACAGCCTGGGATTTTGCTAGCGGCTCGTCCAATTTTGAGATTGTGCCGGAGCCGGCCGGCCTGCTGCTTGTCGGGATACCACTGCTTCTGCTGCGCCGCCGCTAGTCGCCAACGGGCCCTTAAGTGTAGTGAACTGCAACCGGCAGCGTGTGCTGCCGGTTTTTTGCGCTGAACAGCCCGCCGGGCCTTGGCTATACCGCGTGGACCTGCTATTCAAAGACTGGCGGGACTTCCTGGGTGACGATGATTTCAACCCGCTGGTTCTGCTGATGCCCCTGGGGGCCGTCAGCCCGGAGAACCACGCGGTCGGTGTCGGCGCAGGCGATCAGGTGCAGACGTTCCCAAGCCACGCCGAGTTCGACAAGGGCGGTTGCCACGCTGCGAGCTCGTTCGTAGGACAGGGCCATGCCGCGGTCCGGCCGGCTGAATGCCTCCTGGGCGCTGACGTGGCCGCGGACCTCGATGCGGGTGCGGTACCCGCGCAGGTAACCTGCCAGTTCTTGCAGCGTTTGTCGGGCGGAGTCGTTGAGCTCGGCGGAGTCGGTCTCGAAGAATACGGCGCCTCCGAGCCCGAAGTAGTCGCTGGGGCGTATGGAGCGGACGTCGTGCTCGGCGCCCTGCAACCCTTCCGACTTGGCCTCCGACTGCCCCCGACGTACTTTGAGCCGTCGGACCAGCCAGTAGTCCCGCGGATCGGTGGATTCAGGGTTGACCGGGTTATTGAAGGCCTCGCGGACCGCAAGGGCAAAATCAAGTTGAGCCGCGGGTGGCGCCCCGTGCATATCCCCGGCACGTTCGGGTGAACTGCCGGCCTTGCCCGAGCGTAGCGTGACTGCCAGCAGAATGACGAAAAATCCCAGTTGCAGGATGACGTTATCGGCAAAGGAGATCAGCCACTCTGGCGCTCCCTCATGAGGCTCCTCATGGGGGGCGCTGGGGCCCTGATGGCCGCCGCTGTGCCCGGTGTTCTTGGCTGCGGTCGAACTGTGTTCTTCCTCGGCCATAACTAGCTGCCTTGGCGGACGCGAGCGCGGGTGGCGTTGGGCAGGAACGCCATCATCTTGTCGACCGTGATCCGCGGGTTATCGCCTGCCTGGATGGACAGGATCCCCTGCAACATCATCTCGCGGTTCACGATTTCCTCGCTGGAGCGCAGGGCGAGTTTGTCGCCGATCGGGCCGGCGACGGCGTTGGCCAGAATGCAGCCATACATGGTGGCTACGACGGCGACGGCCAGCATGTGTCCGATGATCTCGATTTCGCCGCCGATGTGCCCGAACATGCCGATCTGGCCGATGAGTGTGGCGACCAGTCCGTAGCCGGGGGCGTAGAGCTTTATGAGGTCGAAGAACTTTTTCCCGGCCTTGTGCCGATCCTGCATCGCCAGCACTTCCATGCGCAGCGTGGTTTCGACCGTTTCCGGCGAGGCGCCGTCGATCGCCATTTTGATGCCGGTTGCCAGGAAGGGGTCACGGATCTTGGGCAGGTCCTGTTCGAGCGAAAGGATGCCGTCACGTCGGGCCTTTTCGCTGAGCTTGCCCATGAGCTGGATTACCTCGACGGCGCTCATCCCGCGGTTGAACATGAAGCGTCGCAGATAGCCCGGCAGGCACTTGAGCTTTTCCATCGGCATGGCCATGAGCACCACGCTGATGGTTCCCCCGAAGACCATGATCATGCCCTTTTCGGAGTAGAACATGGCAAAGTGCCCGCCGGAGGCCTTGAACATGACCGTCAGGCAGGCGCTGATGCCGATCAGCGATCCGATCAGGCTTGCCAGGTCCACGGTGCTTCCCGACTCCGTTTTTGGCCAGACCAGTGCCGGACGCGACCGGCGCAACGAGGCGCCGGCGATCCCGCCACAGCGCGGGGAACGAGCCCGGTCCGGCGTTCTGCATCTGCTCATCGGCCTTCCGGCCGGCACCTGTACAACACCGTACTGGCGCGGTCCGAACGCCGATATTCGCACCGGCCTTTCGACCGACAGAGAGTGTTTTTTCAGACGATGTATGGACGACGTGTCGCAGAAAACCCGATTAAGTCTGGGTTGCGACCGTTTCGGCCCGTTCGACCGCCGTTGAGTCTGCCTGGAAGCGCTTCTCGTCGAAAAGCAGGGCAAAGGCCGCTGCCGCCACCAGCGTAACGACTATCGGAACAAGGAAGAATTTGGCCCAGGCGTATGCGGTCCCGGCCCGTACGAACAGGTCGTAGAGCCGCCCGCTGATCAGGTTTCCGATCAGCATTCCCGCTCCGTTGGTTGCGAACACCAGCAGACCCTGAGCGCTGGCGCGAATATCCTTCTGACAGAGCCGTTCGACCGCGATCATGCCGCCGGCAAAGAAGAACGAGTAGCAGATTCCGTGCAGACACTGCGCGAGCACTACCAACCAGACCGGCCGGCCCATTGCAAAGACGGCATAGCGTAGCGGCCAGGCCAGAATTCCCAGCACGATTGTGTTCCGCATGCCCAGACGCCGCAATGAGGGCGCCAGCGCCAGCATCAGGGCGATTTCCGCCACCTGGCCCAAGCTCATGGCGTAATTGGCCCAGCCCGGCGACAGTCCCACCCCAGCCCGCGTATCGGTCAGAAAGATATTGGTGAAGCTGTAGTAAAAGGGCAGCTCGATCGCTACGACAAACGAAATTACCACCAGCACGCCGAAGTTGCGATTCGACATCAACCGGAAAGCTTCCAGAAATGCATACGGGTTTCGCGCCTGACGTGTTGGAGGCGTGTTGGGCAGCGTGAAGCAGTACAGGCCCATTATCAGCGACACCAGCGCCGCCACCGCCAGACAGTCACCCACGCGCCAGCTTTCCGGAGCGCGCCGGCCCCACCACAGCAGATATCCGCTGATCAGCCAGTTCACCACGATCCAGCCGATGGTACCCCATACCCGGATGTTCCCGAACTTGCGCGAATCCTTCATATGGTAAAACGCGATCGCGTTGGTAAGCGCGATCGTGGGCATGTAGAGCACCGCATAGACCAGCAGCGTCCAGAACATCGGCCCGAAGGTTGTCAGCCGCCAGGCGGCAAAGAGCAGAGCCGAGCCCACCAGATGTACTGCCCCAGTAAAAATCTGGTTCGGCAGAAAGCGATCTGCGATCCAGCCCGCGATCAGCGGCGACAGCATGGCGCCCAGCGCTGTCGTCAAGTATACGTTTGCGATTTGTTCTCCGGTAAAGCCCAGATGCTCCATGTGCTTGCCAAGCAGTACCGACCAGGCTCCCCAGACTGCAAACTCCAAAAACATCATCGCTGACAGGCGTGCGGTCAGCAGTCCCGGCACGGGCCGCGCAGCCGTCAGCGCCGCGCTGCGCTCTGCGGTCGCATCGTTCATCGCGGACCTCCTTCTTCGGGCACGATCTGCATAAATCGAGTCGGCATTCTAGCTTGGGCGGCGCATCGCGTCAGCGCTGCGCTGCACGCGCCGCTGGGGCCGCTTACGGTCCGGTTGCGGGCGGTGCAGTCCGTCGCAGCATCTCCAGTCGCCGACGGGCTTCGGCATGGCCCGGATGTCGCCGCAGGACCTCTTCCAGCTCGCTAACAGCGCGCTGGCGCAGCCCTTGTCGCAGCAGAACACCTGCCAGATTGCAGCGGGCATCGGCGTGATCGGGGTCGACTTTCAGCGCGTTTTCGTACGCCGTCTGCGCTTCCTCCACCCGACGGAGTCGCTCGAGCAGGCTTCCCAGATTGTTCCACGCTTCCACGATCTGCGGGTTGATCTCCAGCGCCGTGCGATATGCCGCCAGAGCTTCCTCGTAGCGCTCCAAATCCACCAGGCAGTTCCCGAGGTTGTAATGGATGTCCGCACGCTGGGCGTCCAGAGCGAGCGCCTGCTGATACGCGCCAATCGCTTCCTCACGCCTTCCCAGCTTAAGCAAAGCAGTGCCTAGGTTGGCACGCGCGTCCACGTGGTCGGGTCGGTGCTCCAGCGCCAGTTGGTAGGCCGCGATGGCACCGGCGGCGTCGCCCAAGGCAAGCAGCGCGTTACCGAGCTGATACGCGCCGGAAGCGTGGTTTGGCGCTCTGGCAAGCAGTTCGCGGTATGCCCGGATGGCCTCCGGCCAGCGACCAAGGACGCTGAAGGTGTTGCCCAGATTGTACCAGCAGTCGGCAAATCCGGGCCGCAGGACCAATGCCCGCTGGAAGTACGCCAGGGCCTGCTCATGCTGACCCTTGCGTGCCAGAATGGTTCCGTAGTTGTAGAAAGCCATCGCGCTGGGCGGGCCATGACTTACCGCGTGCGCCCACAGTGACTCTTCCGTTTGCCACACGCGTACCTGTTTCCAGCTCAGCGCGCCTAGCACCACCAGTACCAGCGTCCCAAGTAGTATCCCGGTAGCCCTTGTCCGTCGGCTGGCCTGCAAACGTCTCCACAGCCAGCTTGCGCCCCCACCTGCCAGGCAGGCCCAACTGATCCCGGGAAAGTAGACATACCGATCCGCAACCTCCTGCCATCCGGCCTGCCCGAACCCCAACACCGGGAGCAAACCGACGGCGTAACACCCGGCAGCGGTTGCCAGGGCGGAGAGGCGCCGACAGTACCGCAGCAACGCAACGGCCACCACGGCGGTTGCTGTAACCGATACCAGATATCTCGGCCGAAGCAGCTCCAGCGGCGGATGGAGTTCGTACATCGGCACCAGGCCTACGGGCACAAGCGCCTTTGTCAGGTAGAACCACAACCCGTAGCAGGCCTGTAGAAACCGACTGCTCAGCGGGTGCAGCTCGAGCGGAACCGTGTCGCGTGTGTGCGATTTGGCGGCAAATGCCACCGCCGCAAAGACCGCGCCAATTAGCGCAAAAGGCACTTTTTCCAGCAGCAGCCGCCACGGGCCGGGCCAGCGGTCGCGGCCAGGGGCCAGCCGCCGCAGCGGGTACAGATCGAGCAGTAGCAGAACACCGGCAAGTGCGGCTCCTGCGCCGCGCGAAAGCAGCGAGAGCGTCAGCAGGAGCAGCGAACCACCCAGCCACCGCCAGTGTGTTTTCTGGCCGACAGGGTGCGCTTTTACGTAACAGAGCACTGTCAGCAGTACAAAAAGCGTGCAGACCAGGTCTGCCCGGTCGGTTACCCAGGCGACGGACTCGACGCGCAGCGGGTGCACGCCGAAGAGCAGCGCCGCCAGCACTGCTCCGACCTGGAGTGCGGTGGCGTTTGCGGCGGTGATTTCCCGGTCCTTGGCGCGGCTTAGCAGCGTCAGGCACAAAACGTACGCTAAAGCTGCGTTTACTCCGTGCAGCAGCAGGCTGGTTAGGTGATAGCCCCACGGGTTCTCGCCCCACAGCAGGTAGTCCAAGCCCAGCGTGACCCAGGTAAGCGGCTGATAGTGCCCCATGTGGAAGGTGGTGAACATCCAGGCAAGCTGGCGCGGCCCGAGGCCCCGATAGTCCGGGTTTTCCACCACGCTCCATTTGTCGTCGTACACAAAGCCGTTGCGCAGAACCCCCACAAATGGGACCATGCTCAGCACCCCCACGAGCAGGCCCATCAATATGGCAGTTCGCAACGTCTGTCGCGGGACTTGCGCTGACTTTGCCGGTCTGGGTGACATTTGATTCTCAGCCGCAGTTTGACAAGCCGCATTGTCGCAGCCGAAGCGTTAGCAGCCTACGGCGCCGGTCTGGTGGTCGCCGACAGAATCTGTAGTCCGCGCTGCGCTTCGGCATGGTTGGGATCCCGTCGCAGGACCTCATGAAGCTGGCTGATTGCCGCCTCGATTTGCCCCTGGCCGGCCAGCACGCTGGCCAGATTGCAGCGTGCTTCGTTAAGGTCTGGTGCAAGCTGTAGCGCTTTTTTGTAACTGTCGGCAGCCTCGGCAAGCCGGCCAAGCCGTTGCTGCAACACGCCCAGACTGAACCACCCGGCCGGATTCTGCGGCTCCAGGCGCAGCAGGTGCTCGTAGGCCGCAGTTGCTTCCTCCAGTCGATTCATTTGCGACAGGGTGCGCGCCAAGCGCAGCGCGGCTTCCGCATAGTCCGGCTGGAGCTTAATTGCCGCCTGGTAGTTCTGCACCGCCTGGTCGAGCTGGCCGAGTTCGCACAGCCCGTTGGCGTAGTAAAAGCGCGCCTGGGGCCAGTCCGGTGCAAGTTCTGACGCCCGACGGTAGGCCTCGACGGCCTCTGGCGTCTGTCCTCGACGGGCCAGCACCGTCCCGAGGTTGAACTGGACAAAAGCGCTCGGCGGGCCGTGCTTTGCAGTGTGAATCCACAAAGTTTCCTCATTTTGCCACACTTGGCATTGCCGCCAGCTCAGCACTGCCAGCACGCCGACGATGACGCCGGCAAGGCCGAGCAGACCATACGCTGGCCGGATTTTTCTGCGCTGGACCAGCCAGGAGAGCGCGCCACCTGCCAGAGTCGAGCAGAAAACCGCCGGAAAGTAGCTGTAGCGGTCAGCCACCTCCTGCGGGCCGGCCTGCACCAGCCCCAGCACCGGCAGCAGGGCGACGGCATAAGCACCTAACGCCGCGACAAGCGCCGGCACTTTGTGCCGGTAGCGCCACAGTCCTGCCAGGGTCGCTAGCACTACCAGAACAGGAGTGAGATAGCGCGCCGAGAGTGCATTCAGCGGCGGGCGCAGCTCATACATGGGAACAAGGTCAACCGGTAAAAGCGTTTTCTGGAGATAAAACACTAGACCATAGCAAGACTGGAGCAGTCTGCCGAGCAAATGATGCTCTGCCAGCGGTACGACCAGGCGTGCGTGGGCTTTTGCCATCGGGGCTACGGCCGCCGCCACTGCTGCCAGCATGAAAAATGGAGCCTTTTCGCGCAGGAGCTGCCAAAATCGAGCTGTTTGCCGCCTGCTGCCAGACAGCCGGCGCAGTGGGTACCAGTCCAGAATGAGCAGGATCACAGGGAGCATCAGCCCCGAGGCCCGGCCCAGAAGCGATAGTGCGAAAAAAGTGATAGCGGCTGTCAGCCAGCCCTTTTGCACCGGACAATCGGCTTTCGGATGAGCGCGGAAGTACGCCAGAAGGCTCAGCAGCAAAAAGAGTGTCGCTACCAGATCGGCCCGATCCGTGATCCAAGCCACGGTTTCAACTCGCAGCGGGTGAAGCGCGAACAGCAGGGCCGCAAAGACTGCCCCGACCTGAACAACACGCAGGTTCGGTGTGTCCTGGCTGCTGCCTTGAAGGGCACGGCGGATCGCAAGCTCAGCCAGCCGGTACAGAGCGACGGCGCAAATGGCGTGAACCAGGATGCTCGTCAGGTGATAGCCGCGCGGGTTTTCGCCCCAGAGGACATAGTCCAGACCGAGCGTCAGCCACGTCAGCGGCTGGTAGTGGCCCATGTGGAAGGTGGTGAACATCCACGCTAGCTGCTGCGAGCCGAGGCCGCGGTAATGCGGGTTTTCCCGTATCATCCACACGTCGTCGTAGACGAATTCCGCGGACAGGCACGGTAAGAACGGCACTGCGGCCAGCGCGAACACCAGCAGGCTGATCCAGATTCTCAGCTTCTGGTCCCGCCTGGGGCCCCCGGGCGACCGATTTGGCGCGGCTGCGGCGGACGGCTTCTTGATTGAACTTTTCATCGCCCGGCTAGACTAGCCCGTTCGGGGTCCTTCGCAACCGGAGTCGAACCTGGCGTGCCCGGGCTCCCCGCTCGCCCGGCCGCGCGGCGCTGGCTTAGTGGCAGAAACTGCCCGCCCATTATCGGACGAGTACCGATGGTGCTTGGCATCCACGCCGATATGAAAAGTATTGCAGGCAGCGGCCGCGGGCGGTAGCATTGTTCGTAGTGGGGTAAGATAGCAGTGAACACTTGGATGAAACCCCACATGCGACGCGAAATCCTTCACTTTCTGCTGCGTGCGATGCCAAGTTACGCGTCGACGCGGGGATACGCGCATTCGCCTCCCGTCTTAGCTGATTAGTCTTGGATCTGATGGGCCGCTCTGTGTCGGCCGTCGGCGCCTGCTTGGACAGCGCGCCGGGATTGAGCGCGTGCGCAAAGGCCGTGCCCCAAAGCGGGCGGCCGGACAGCTTGGCAAGCAGTACACCGTGTAGGGCATGCGGCGCCACGCGGCGGCGGGCGTCGTGGCCTGGCTTGCGTCGTTCCTGGTACGCAGGCGCTCGGGTTTGAGCGAAGCTGTGGGTCGCAACCTTTCTGCGGGTGCGCCGACCAAGTCGCTGCGATGGGCTTGTAGTGAGCTGTACGGAGGTTTCAGGATCGTTTCTTTGAGGAGATTGGGCTATGAGCAAGCGGGTTTGGCTGTTCGGAACGGGGATCGCGTGTGCAAGTTTATTCTTGGCTGGTTCTCTATTTTCGGCCGAGCCGACTCCACGGGTATCAGAGGATGCTCGAGCAGCGCAGCCTGAAAGGCTGTGGCTGGCCAGCGAGGGTGCCCCGGCGAGCGGTCGTACGGTTTTCGAGGAGGTGGAGCCGAACGACAACAAAGAGCAGGCCAACGCATTTACGATGGTCGCCGGTGACCAGATCACCGGGGTTTCGACCGGTTCTTCGGGTGCGAACCTGGATTACTTCCGGGTGAAGACTGGTCCACTGGCGCTCGGGGTCTACCGTCACCGGCTGGTGATCACGACCGGCGGGACGGCGGGGCACACGGGGACGATCCGCGGGCTGTCGCAGAGCTCAGGGGTGATCAACCCGACATCTGACGCGGCCGTGCAGACGTCCTCAACCGGGACCTCGCCTCCGCGGATGAATCAGTGGTACGGCTTCGGAAAGGAAGAGGAGATTTACTACCGTATCACGGGCACCAGCTCGACGACGCAGCCGTACACGGCGACTTTGTACACTGATCCGGTGCAAGTGACGGATGTGCCGGGCACTTTTGTTGCCGGCTGGATCACGATCA
>Ga0136652_1000860_pt1 | contig 13706 bp, 6 predicted proteins | sample ConPoolayeEmetaG_FD_94864 | JGI IMG/M metagenome (GOLD analysis project Ga0136652, IMG submission 94864) | Hot spring microbial mat communities from California, USA to study Microbial Dark Matter (Phase II) - Cone Pool mat layer E metaG... ...
CACCGGAAGCGCGATGGTCGACGGCCCGGACGGCAGGATCTACGCGGGAAGCTACCCGAACTCCCATCTTGTCTCCTTCGATCCGAAAACAAAGGAGATGAAAGACCACGGCCGGATGGACCCGGAGGAGCATTATCCGAGCAACATGGCGACGGACTCGGCCGGATGGATCTACTGCGGCATCGGGACGGCCCGCATGAACATCGTCGCTTTCGATCCGAAAACCGGAGAGATGCGGTCCCTTGTTCCCGAAAAGGATCGGATTCTCGGGACCGCCCGCGTCCACAGAGGCCTGGACGGCCGCGTTTACGGGGAGGCAGGGGAAAAATGGTTCAGGATGCTCGCCGGAAAAGCGGAGCCTGTGACCAAAGAAAGCCTGCCGGAATTCGAGCCCCGGCAGGCGATCCCGTTCGGGACGGTGAGCGGCGTCTTCCCCGATGGCCGCGAGCTTGTCCGCTACAATCTGCCGGAGCGATGGATGGTGATCAGAGACCCAAAAACAGGTTCGGAGAAGAAAATCGAGATCCGGTTTCGCTCCGGCGGCGCGGCCATCAGCACCGTCGCGGTCGGCCCTGACGGAAAAATCTACGGCTCGACGATGCATCCGATGCATTTCTTTGCCCATGATCCCGCAACCCGGACGACGACCGACTTCGGTCCAGTCAAGGGGATCGGCGGCGGCAATATCTGCGCCCTGGCCACCCAGGGAAAATTCCTTGTCGGGCCTTCCTACAGTAGCGGGTACTTCCACCTCTTCGACACCAGCCGACCGTTCGATCAGGAGAATCCGGCCGACCCGAACCCCAAGATCATCGCTCAATTCGAGGGCGACATCGCCCGACCCCGGACCTGTCTCGCTCATCCTGATGGAGAGCACGTCCTGATGGCCGGGTTCATGGGATACGGCATGACCGGCGGAGGCATCGGCATCGTCAATCTCAGGACGGGTGAAAAGACCCTCCTCACTCATGAGCAGGTCATTCCCTTTCACAGCACTCACACTCTCAAAGCTCTGCCCAACGGCGACCTAGTGGGCGGAACGAGCGTTCTCACGCCCGGCGGGGGTCATCCGCGGGAAAAGGAGGGCGTCCTCTATCTCCTGGACTGGAAGACAAAAAAAGTCGTCTTCCGCACGGTTCCGGTCCCAGGCGCCGAGGAGGTTTTCAGCCTCGAGGTCGGTCCGGACGGACTGATTTACGGCCTCGCCTCGGGTTCGAAATATTTTGTCTTCGACCTCAAGCAGAAGAAAGTCGTCCACCTCGAGGATCTGTCCCGCTTCGGCAGCCTGGTCCGGCCCGCTCTGGCGGCGGCCCAGGGAGGAACGATCTATGGCCTCCTCAGCTCGTCCATCCTCCGCCTCGACCGGCCGATCAGCCCGGAAAAATTGGCCGATCTTCCGGTTCCGGCCACGGCAGGCCTGGCCGTTAAGGATGGGATGCTGTATTTTGCCTCCAATGCCCGTCTTTGGCGGTACCGGCTTCCCGATCTGAAACCGGCAAGAATCCCATGAAACCGGGAATGAATCAAAGCCGGAGGACGCCGCTCCGGCAAATCATTCTCTATGCCAGCGGCGAAGGGGCGACCTCGTTGACGATGAACGGCATCGCCGCTTTCGCTTTGCTCTACTATGTTCAGGTCCTCGGGCTGAACAGCCAATGGGCCGGTTTGGCTCTCTCTATTTCTCTGCTCTGGGACGCGGTTTCCGATCCGGTCATGGGGCACATCACCGACCACACCCGCAGCCGCTTCGGCCGGCGCCATCCTTACATCCTTGTCGGCGGTTTTTCCCTGGCCGTCTCCTTTTTCTTCCTCTGGTTTGTTCCCTCGGCGTTTCAAGGGCCGACAGCGATTTTCTGGTATATCCTCGTCGTCAACTTGATTGTCCGCACGACCTGGACGGTGTTCGGCGTCCCTTACGCGGCCCTCGGTTTCGAAATTTGCACCGACTATGAGGAGCGGGCCACCCTGCAGAGCGTCCGTTCCATTTTCAACATGACGATGAATCTCCTCTTCAACGCCGGCGGCTGGATGCTTTTTTTCTCCGACCGAAGATCGACAGGCGGCGCGCTGGTGGACGGAACAACATTGAGATCAAACTACCCCCGGATGGGCGCGGTCCTCGCCCTAGCGTCTTTCGTTTTGATCCTGATCTGTTTTTTCTCCACCCGTCGCTACGCCTACGACACCCGAGCCAGCCGAGAAATCAAGGGCAAAGGCTGGAACGAGTTCTTTCGCGACATGCGGGAGATCTTGACCGACCGGCGGGCGATGATCGTCTTCCTCTTTTTCGGCGTCGCTCAGCTGGGGATGATGTTTGTCGCCCAGATCCAAATGTTCACCTACCGTTTCTACATGGAGTTCACCGATCTCCAGAAAACATTGGCTCACGGCAGCACGATGGTCGGCTTCGCCTTCGGCGCCTGGCTGGCGCCGATCCTGGTGCACCGGCTGGACAAGAAGCCTGCGGCCGGGGTCGGAGTGGCGCTGAGTGTGGCGGGAAATCTGATGCTCCTTCTTCTTTTCGGCGGCGGCCTCCTCCGTCCCCGGGCTGTTCTCGTCCTGCCGGAGGGAATTCCGGCCTTGGGCAGGACGGTTCTTCCCCTCGCCGTGATCGCCTTCGCATTTTTCCAGGCAATGTACTGGGCAGGAAGCGGCGTCATCGGTCCCCTTGCTGCCTCCATGGTCGCCGACCTCTCCGAGATCAATAAGCATCGGACGGGCGTTCTCAAAGACGGAAGCTATGCCGCGGTCTTCAGTTTTTTTTCCAAAGCCGCGCTTTCTCTGGGACTCCTTCTCACCGGGTTGATGCTCAACTGGGCCGGAATCGTTTCCGAGGCCAAAGTCCAGACGGCTCAGGCGGCAAGAAATGTCGCCCTGGAAACCTTCATCTCGGGAGCAATCTTCGCCGGACTGGCCTTCCTGGTCATTCTCGCTTACCCCGTCGATCGGATGGTCATGATGAAAATCAAGGCGGAGCTGGCCGCCCGGGAACTCGATCAAGCTCAAAAGGCGGGCCTCTAAAACCCCAGTTCGATCGACAGCTGATCTCCGGCCTTCAGGACGGCCGGCTTTTCCCAACGAATGATGACCCGGCGGCTGTTCTTGACGGCCTGGAGCTTGAGGGGCTTCCCGTCGAGCCGGGCACTCGTAGACACCGGATCTCGATCTTGAAAAGCCGGCGGGAGAAGGAAGGAGAATTCTTTGAGCCCGAGCTCGCCCGAGGCGACGGCCAATCCCGCTTCGACCGCCTTTTCATTCTTCGCTTTCTGCTCGAAGGTTCCCCAGCCGGATCCCGTGGACCAGAAGGTGCGAAAACTCTCCGCTGAGAGGCACGGAGCGAATCCGAGCCGAAGATCCGGGCCCGAATACGAAAACCCGGATAAAGCGAGAAGCAGTCCCCATGACGACATCGCCCGGGCGTAGTGATGCCCGCACTCGAATTCATCCCAGGGGTTGCGGCGCCGGCCGTCATGGCGGTCGCGCACGGCTTTGACAAGCGACAGGCCTTCTTCGAGCAAGCCCTCATAAATCAGATGCGAAGCGACATGATACTCGATCCCCGTCCAGACTTCATCCGAATAGACAAACGGAAGCGGCGGACGCCCGCCCTTCGGCCAGGAGCAGAGCAAGAGCCCTTTCTCATCGCCTAGGGCATAAGTCCTCTGGACATTGGAAAAGTCGCGGAAATCTGGCCTGAAGTTGTAGCGAAAGATCGAGCCGAGGGCCGTTTGGAGACGGTTCTCGGGGAGAAAGCGGCCGAGCCCGGCAACCATGGCCAGCCACTGGCCAAGGACCTGGTCGGAAAGGCAGCCCTCGCCGTACTGATATTTTTTCTCCATCACCTGATCGGATTTCTGGACGTAATATTCTCCGTTCCAGAGAAGCTCGTCATACTTCTTTTTCCCTTTCTCCAAAAGATCGAGATACATCCTGGCCGCACCTTTGTCGCCCATGGCTTCGGCCATCTTCGACCCCGCCAGAAGCGCTCCGAGATAAAATCCGCCCATCATGCTGTTCGGACCGTAGAACTCGATGTCGTAAGTGTTGTGCTGCTCTCCCTCCATGATTCCGTCCCGGTCCGCATCCCAGGATATCCAGGCGTATTCCAGGGCTTTCTTCGCCTGAGGCCAGAGTTTCCTCAAAAATTCGTTGTCGCCTGAAATCTGCCAGTCGCGGTAGAGACTGATGATTCGCCCCATCTGACCGTCCGCCGCCGGCCGAAAATTCCAGTAGGAAGCGCCGAGGGGTAGCGAGGTTCGGAAGATCATCGCTCCGTCCGGCCTGACCTGAGTGAGAAAATCCGTTTCGCGCATCGAGCGCTCGAGGCTGGGAAAAAGGAAGGCCAGACTCTGTTCATAGTTCCAGACATGGGCGCAGTTCAGCGGACAGCATCCGCTCCGATCGTTACATCCCTCGAACCCGAAGAATTTTCCGCCTTCGAGCCAGAGACAGGTCGTCGTCCGGATGGTGGACATCTGGCTGGAGAGAGCGTCGATCACATAGGGAGGCAGGGTCGTCGAAAAGAGCGCCTGATGGAAAAGCCGGGTTTCCCTTTCCAAGCGCGGGAGAGCGGCGGCGAGATGTTCGGCTGCGTCCCAGGCGTCGGCGAAGCGCTCGGCGTAACGGTTCTTGAAAACGCCGCCCCTCTGTTCCCGGACAATATCAAAGTCGTTCAGGACATTCGGAAAATGCCAGGTGAGAAAGAAAGGCAGCTGAATTTCCGCATAAGGTTCGATCACGGCCAGAAGTCCGAGGGAGCCGACATCCGTCCTCCTGTCGGGAGACGCATCTTCTTCCGCCGTCGCCTTCAGCCGGCCGTCGTCGCTGAAATCATCCCAGAAAATTTGCAGGTCGTCCCACCAATCGCCTCGCACCCAATGGGAAACGTGGGTGATGTCCTTCCATGTCGTGGCGAGGGCCATGGTGCCGAACGCGGGGGAGCCCGGTTCGACCTTTTTCGAACTCATGAACAGGCCGGAAAGAGTCGGCGTCCGGCGGATCTGGTTGAGGTTTCCGCCGAATTTCTCGTTGCTTAGGCCGGCGATTGTGTCGCGTCCGTCAAAGCCGATCGGATTCATGATCGACCCGGCGACGGTGATTTTGATCTTCGTCCGGCTGAGATTCTTGACCCGAAACCGGAGGACCGCAGCGGGAATGCCGGATTCTTCCGGCTTCAGGGGGATGAATGGGTTGAACGCTTCCAGCGAAATCGCCAGAGGGACCCGTCTGTCCTCAAACTCCACTCTTGCTAAGGGGTATTCGCCGAAAAATCGCGCTTTTTCCATACGCGGAAGTCCGGGGACCCCGGTCCGAGGGACGCCGTCGCGGCCGCTGAACGGCGGGTTCAAGGGACCTTCAAGGACACGGACGCCTTTCCGACCGTCCTCTTCCTCATAATAGAGGGCAAAAAAAGTGAACGGAAGGTTGACGCCTTTACCGGGACGATTGAAAATCTCCCAATCCCGAAGGTTTCCGCGGCCGCCTAGAGAGACCGTCCCGGTTCCGATTCCGCCGAGCGGAAAGGCAATCTCATTGAGATTCTCCCCCTCGAAGACTCTCTGCCCGCCGAGAGCGAAGAGCTCTTGGCTGGAATAAGGAATCCGAGGCTGGTCAGTCGCCCCGGTCATGGCCGAGCCCCTGTCGACCATGAACACAAGCAACGCCGCCGCAAATAAAATCGACGGCCGAAGAACCCGCCGGACCTGTCTTTTTACGCGCACCGCTTGACCCTCCTCATCAGAATAATGAACACAGAGTTTTTCTTATAGAAATCGCAAGAGAAAGTCAATTTGCCGCTGGCGGGTTGACATCTTTTCTGCCGAAGCACTACACTGGCCTCGCCAATCAGGAGGTCCGATGAACAGAATAGCGACATTTTTCAGTCTCGGGTTTTTCGGATGGGGTCTATGGGCGATCGCCATGCAGGAAGTGCCGGCGACGGCCAAGGCCGGAATCGGGATCATCCCGCGACCGGAAAAGATCATCATCGAGAAGGGATCGTTCTTCACCGCTCAGAAGCCGGAAATCCTGACCAAGACCAGCGAACGGGAGGTGGCTGACCTGGCTGCCTATCTGGCGCAAGTCTGGCAGGAAAGCCGCGGGGATCAGCTCGAAATCAAAAAAACGTCAGATGAAATCCGCTCTCCCGCCATGATCGCATTGGGAATCGTCAAATCACTCAAGAATTTGGGCGCCGAAGGATATCGGCTGAAAATCGCTCCCCGTTCGATCGTCATCTCCGCTCTCAAGCCGGCGGGCCTGTTCTACGGAATTCAGACGCTCCGGCAGCTGATCGCGGGGCAGAGGCAGATCCCCTGCCTCGAGATAGAGGACCGGCCGCGCTTCGCCTGGCGGGGCATGCTCCTCGACTGCGGCCGGCATTTCATGTCTGTCGACCTGATCAAACGCTACATCGACCTTCTCGCCTACCACAAAATGAACGTCTTTCACTGGCATCTGACGGAGGATCAGGGCTGGCGGCTGGAGATCAAGCGCTATCCTCGACTGACCGAGGTCGGCGCCTGGCGGACACAAAACGGCAAACGCTACGGAGGGTTTTACACCCAGGAGGAGGTCAGGGACATCGTCGCTTACGCCCAAAGCCGCTACGTCACGGTTGTTCCGGAAATCGAGATGCCGGGACACAGCGTGGCCGCGCTGGCCGCCTATCCGGAGTATTCCTGCACGGGAAAGCCGATCGCGGTCGAAAACCACTGGGGGATCTTCAACGACGTCTTCTGCCCGGGCAAGGAATTGACCTTCGAATTCCTTCAAAATATCCTCGACGAGGTCTGCGCGCTTTTTCCCTCGACCTATGTTCATATCGGCGGCGATGAATGCCCGAAATATTATTGGAAGTCCTGCCCCGAGTGCCAGGCGCGGATCAAGGCCGAAGGCCTGAAGGATGAGAACGAGCTCCAGGGCTATTTCACCCGCCGGATCGATCGATACATGCAATCGAAAGGCCGCCGCATCATCGGCTGGGACGAGATCCTCGAAGGCGGCGTCTCGCCGACCTCGGTTGTTCAGTCCTGGCGCGGGCTGGCCGGAGCGGTGGCGGCAGCCAAGCAGGGAAATCCGGTCATTTCCTCGCCCTGGCACGGAACCTATTTTTACTGCCCGCAGGTTCCCGAAGAAGTCCGGGCAAACTACGGCACTCTGAATTCGCTGGAGAAAGCCTATGCGTTCAACCCGGTTCCGGCGGAACTGACGGCCGAACAGGCTTCGCTCATCATGGGCGGAGAGTGCTGCCTGTGGGCGGAATACACCCAGGAATTTGAAGTCGATCCGCAGATGTTTCCTCGGCTCTGCGCCTTCGCCGAAGCCGTCTGGTCGCCGGCTGCAGGCAAAGATTTGGCCGCGTTCTCAAACCGCCTCAAGGAGCACTTCCCAAAGCTTGACGCCCTGGGAGTCGATTATCACCGGCCCGAAATCAAAGTCGGGGAATGGAAAGAAGGCGAAATCGGACGGCTCTGGACCCAGTTGTGGTGGGACGTGACTCCCTATGTCAAGCAAGAAGGAATCTATCGTTTCAACTTTGTCCAGAACGCCGGAAACGACGAGATTTTCTTCGAGTGGGCGGCTCTGTTCGAGGATGGAAGGGAGATCTCCCGGTTCACCGAGCTCAACCGCAGCCAAACGGATGCGTTCAGCAAATATCCGCTTCGCATCGCCCGCGTCCGCCCGGGCGCCAAATACACGCTTCGCGTTTCTTTGGCGGCCGGAAAGGACCAAGCCAAATCCGCCGGAACCGTCTGGCTGCGCTATTTCAAGGACAACGGCATCGATCTCTGGTAATTAGATTTTATAGAGTTTGATGACGTCGTAGTAAGTTCGTTTAACGTCCCGGATGAGGTCCGGGATCGGCATGTGATACTTGCAGGTCTCGATGCACAGCCCGCAGTGGTCGCACTTTTCGATCTTGTCCATTTCGTTGAGGTATTTGAATTTCCCCTTGTTTTCCTCGAGGGTCAAATAGAAGCCGTTCCGCCGCAGGAACAGCGGCAGCATGAAAATCGATGTGTAGGGGATGCCCTGAGGGCACGGTTTGCACTGGTAGCAGACGCGGCAGATCCGGTAATACCAGTACTTCTTTTCCTCAGCCAGGAATTCTCGTTCCGTCTCGTTGACGGGGGTGAATTCTCTCAGCACCCGGGTGTTCTGGACGACCTCGTCGATCTGCCACATCCCCGGCACAGTAACGTCCACGGGATGCTCCAGAATCCAGCGCAGGCTCAGCTCGTGCTGATTGAGAAAACAACCGGCAAAGGGCTTGATCCCGGCGAACCCGACATTCAGCTCCTTGGCCGTGGGCAAAAGATCGTAGAGAGCGTCGTCAAAAACATAGTTGAATATCATGATGACCAGGTCGATGTCGCCGCCCTTGATGATTTCGGTGAACTGATCGGAACGGTGGCCGCTGATCCCGATGAACCGGATCTTCCCCTCTTTCTGGGCTTTCTTCAGCGCTTCCATGGCGCCGTTCGGGCCGATGACGGTTTTCCACTGCTCGTCCTGCATCAACGAATGGAAGCAATAGACATCGATATAGTCGGTCTGGAGAGCTTTGAGGCTCTGCTCGACGGCCTGGCTGATCTTGCTCGTGTAGTCGGTGGACTTGGTGACGATGACGAACTTGTCGCGGCGGCCTTTGATCGCTTCGCCGACCCATTCCTCGGCCAGGCCTCGCCTGTAGCCCCGGGCCAGATCAATGTAATTGATCCCCAGTTCTTCGGCCTTGCGAACGACGGCAATGGCCTGCTCCCGGGGGGCGCGGAAGAGGGGAATCGTCCCCAGCCCGATGGGCGAGACCTTGAGGCCGGTCCGGCCGAGCGTCCGCGGCTCCAACGGTCTCCCCTGTCCGGAGGTCTGGGATAAGGAGGGCGCCGCCGCGGCTGTTCGGGCCTGATTTTGAGCGAGGACCGCCCCGGCTGAAAGCAGCCCGGCATTCTTTATAAAACTCCGCCGGCCCAGCGACGCCGGCCTCTCATCCGTCTTCAGATTTTTTCGCATGATTCACCTCGTTAACCTCTATGGGATAATTATCACGATGCGAACGAGCTTGTCAAAGCGGCGGCGTATCGGGCGGCAAAGCCGGCGCGCCCTGCCCGCACACGCCTTCGCGAAACGCGCCTGAGCATGTTCTCCCTTGAGCCGGAATCGGCGAACTTTTCCGAATTTTCAATGCCTTCTCCAGAATTTCCGCCGCCTTCCCGTACTCGCCGGCCTGAAAGACCTTCAGGATCTCTTCGACGGCCGAGATCTTCCCTTCTGCCACGTTCAAGAAGCGCATGAAATAGCGTTCCCGGATCAGGTCGCTGTAGTACCGATTCGCCTCCCGGCTCTTCTTGATCTTTTCTCCCAGCCTGAATCCCCGGTCGTATTCCTTCGCCAAGCGCTCCGCGAAATACTCCTCCACCGGATCGACGACAAAATTCGGCTCCAGTTTCCGGAGCGCTATCTTCAAAGTTTCGATCAACCGCCGATTCTCCTCGATGACGGTTCCCAGTTCGCGAACGTAGGCTCGATGAAGAAGTTCATATTCAAACGGCACTCGCTCCGTTTCGTCCTTCTCGAGTCGAAACTCCCGGTCCCATTCTCCATCGGCGTCGAGATCGTATTTCCAGAGATCGAAAAAGCCGTCGGCGTCGCGATCCTCAAACCGGATCTCCATGTCCATTATTCCGTCATAATCGTAGTCCGCCTTGATCCAGCCGACCTCCGCGCCAAACAGATGCCAGCGCCGGTCGACCGCCGAATAATAAAAATTGAAGCCGCCCGAATTGTCGCTGTCGACTTCGTTTCTCTTGTTGAACGGCCCGCAGGACGGACCCCCGACCTGGGGAAAATACTCGTTCGGATGGTTGAGCACCCCCTCCCAGCGCTCGTTATGGGCCTGCCCTTCTCTCGGGTCGATGTTGTTGTCGTTCTCATCGAACGTCAGATGGGCCTTCGACCAGTCGGCCTTCTTGGCCAGCTCCCTGGCTTTTTCCCAGGCGACGACCGGACCCGTCGGGATGCCCCTGAGGACGAGGCGAAAGCAGTCCTCTTCACCGTAGGAAACAGGCCCGAGCGACGTGATGGAGAGATCATAGTCGCGCGGGCTCTCCTCCCCGTTGTCGTCATCGATGTCCCAGCTGTAGCGGAGGCTGCGGATAATGCCTCGGTTTCCGGTCAGTCGAACGACCTCCTCGGCCAGGTCGTCTCCATCGAGGTCATACCAGCAGAAGGGATTTTCCCAGCCGGGAACAAAGCGATTTTCCCCGGCGTTATAAAGAAAGGCGTAAACGATGATTTCATCCCCGTTGAAGTCGCACTGCCACTGAGTCGTTTCCTGGTTGTATTCGTAGTTCCGCTCGAAGAGCAAGCGGTTGTCGTCGCCGACATCCCGGGCCCAGAAGGCGGAATAGGCGCGTCCGTCATAGACAAGGGATTCCCATGTGTCGTCCCGGAACTGGAGATTCTCATGCCAGCGGTACTGGACCTCTTCGTCCACATCCTGGTCGTGATCGAGGTCGATGTAGTCCACCGCCCGGTCGACCGTTCCGTCTCCGTTCCAGTCGGCGATATAAAGATCGCTGTCCCGGTCGCCTTCCCCCGTCTCCTCCATGTCGCCGTCTTCGTCGACGACCTTGACGAGCAAAGGCTGCCGGTCGGCGGAATGGCGCTCATGGTTGTCGATGAAATAGATCGTGTCCGCCCTCCCGTCGCCGTCCGTATCCAGGCGGAATTTCATGCCCGGGAGGCTTTTCAAGACCATCTTCACGACGGCGGGATCCATCTTCGCCGCCGGTCCGACCAGGCGCTCGAAAATATCGTTCGCGCTTTGAGAAAAAAGCGGTGCGGCGAGAATCATTCCGCCGATTCCAAAAATCAGGATCGACGGTCTTGCGAACATCCACACCTCCTCCCCGGGAGAGAAAATGTTATTCAGCTTCCCCGGCAGACCGAAGTAAACTCATCGCCACTCGATGACCTCTCCACGCCGGAAATTCTATCGGCGATGAACTGGAAGATCAACCGGCGATCGAACTCCACGGTTTTCTTCCAGGAATCTTAGAGCCTGAGCCGCAGGCGATAGCGGACGGTCAGCCAGTTGGAAAAGAGAACGAGAAGAACGGTGACGCCGAGGGTTCGGAAAACGCCCGGCCAGCCGGAATGGAGATAATGGTTGACGCCGTGGATGCCGAGGACGATGAGCAGGGGGTGAAGCATATAATGAAGGAAATACGGAAGAAGCGGATTCTGCCCGACCGGCCGGAATATCCGTCCCCAGGCTCTGACCCTCCGGACATCCACCAGCCAGTAGACGAAGGCGAAAACGGCCGCGCTGATGCCGACGCTATAGAGTCCCCAGGACGGGGTCATCTGCTGCTTGAAAGCCCCGTAGAGCGGCCGGGTAAAAACCCCGCCCAGGAGCGCCCAGGCGGCAAAAGCGAGCATCCACTTCAGGCGTTTCCCACCCGTTCCGGCCGGGGAATCCGGAAGGAAGAGCAGGCCGACGAACACGCCCGAGACCGTCATCGCCGGATGAAGTCCGATCACGGAGCCGAGGTTGACGACTTTGTTGACGGACATCAGCCAGGGATAAGGAGAAAAAACACCGGCTTTTTCGGCGATGCTTAAAAGAAAAAGAAGCGAGATCAGGCCGACCATCCCGGCCGGATGGCGCTTGAAAAGAAGATAGGCGATGAAGCCGATGAGATAGGCCCAGCCCAAGAGGCCCAGAACGAACCAGCGGACCTTGATCCAGCCGAGCTCCGGTCCCTCCCGGTAGACTGCCAGAAGAGAGACGAGGAGCACGACCCCCGCGAGGCGCAGCCCGAGAAAAACAGCCTTCTTCCAGCCGCCGGCCTTGGGGTATTGAAGCCAGATGAGAAGAAAACTCGCCATGAGGAGTGTCGTCCAGAGCATGGGACTCAGACCGACCGGCCTCATCGTCAGCCGGCCCGCCCGCATGTTTCCCATGGAAATACCGATGATCATCAGGCTGGCCGTGCGGACAAGGACGTGGCGCCAGACCCGGCCCAAAGAATCCCCCTGTTCCAGACGTTTTTTGACGGCGAGAGGCAGCGAGACGCCCATGATGAACAAAAACGCCGGCGCCACGATATCGGCGAAATGAAACCGGTCGGGCTTCATCGCATGCCAAAGCCAGGCGGGATAGCCGACGATGTCCCCCATTCCCGGCCCGCCGAGCTCGTTGACGAAGATCATCAGAAAGATCGTCAGCCCGCGGAAAAGATCGATCGAATCGAGCCGAGAGGAGGGAGGAGAAATCGAGCTTTTCATTTCGCTTTCCGGCCGCATGGTCGGGGATTGTATTCGATTTTGCCGCCCGGCGCAAGAATGGACAGCTTGAAGAGAGCTTCTCCGGATGCGGGATGAGTCCGCTTGGCAACCGGGGGATGTCGGGGCCAGGGCTCGGGTCCTCCACGCCTTTCGCGGACGTTTTTCCCGTCGCCCGTTGAAGGATGCTTGCCGGCTTGAACGGGGTTGACCTCTCCCCGGTTCAATAATATAAATGGAAGGCGATGAAAATAAAAAGCGATCCCGAGAACCCATAAGGAGTGAAGCCGATGAAATTTTCCCGCCACAACGGAGGCCGCTCAACGGCGGTCTTAATCGTCTTTTCGTTTCTCTCCCTTTTCGGCGCGACGTCGCTTCGGGCCCCGGGCCAAATGACCGAAAAAGAGCTGACGGACCTCTACCTGGGGATCATCGAAGAGGCGGTCGCCGCCTTTGAGCCGCTCTGGGTGGACGACTCCAAGCGCATCCCGAACAGCGGCTTTTTCGACGCCCGCAAATACGACGACTGGACTCCCGCCTATAAAGGCTACGCAGGAATCGTCACCATTCCGCTCAACGGTCTGGTCGATTTCTGCTACAGCGTCCTGCTGACGGAAACGGATAAGACGCACTTTACGGCCAAGAAAATTCCCCGCTCCGTTCTGCTCGATCACGCCGTAAAATCGATCCGCTGGTGCTGCCTGACCAGCGTCTATGTGAAAAACCGCTTTCCTTACATCTATGAAGATACGGCGCCGCAATTTCTCGAGGGTAAGTACTGGCGCCGCGAGTTCGGCTACCGGGCCGACGAAGTCGGATTCCTGACCCTCGCCGCCGCCAAACTCTGGGACAGGCTCGACTCAGAAACACGGGGACTCGTCGAGGAAGTGATGATCGGTGGTGCGCCCAAGGAGCGCCTCGTCCGGACTTGGGAACCTCCCCAGGGCGGAAACCAGGACCAGGTGAAGCAGGATCTTTCCAGCACCATCGGCGCGGCTTTTCTCTTTCCCGAGAGGCCGGACCGAAAGCTCTACTGGGACATCGTCGCCCTGAACGGTCTCGATATGGTGTCGACCCTTCACGATTTCGCCCGCACGATTGTCGTGGAGGGAAAGCCGCTGAATGAGTTGGCGCGCGGGTGGAACCTTTACCAGGACTACTCAAGCGACCACCACGGCTGGGCCCAGATCTGGTACGGCTGCGACAAACTCTATGAAGGTTTCTGGTATGTCGATTTTCTCAGCCGTCTTTATAAATCACGAGTGCCTGAAACGTTCACCTATCCGGGAAACGGGTTCGAGGGAGTGCTCGAGCGGGTTAAAATTCTTTGTCTTCCTGAGGGAGAGCCGGCCTCGGTCCACGGCATGGAATACGATTCCTATTATGGGTCGGGGCTCCTCGGTTATCTTTATGGTGCG
>Ga0136652_1000861_pt1 | contig 13703 bp, 12 predicted proteins | sample ConPoolayeEmetaG_FD_94864 | JGI IMG/M metagenome (GOLD analysis project Ga0136652, IMG submission 94864) | Hot spring microbial mat communities from California, USA to study Microbial Dark Matter (Phase II) - Cone Pool mat layer E metaG... ...
CGGGTCAAAAGCAGAACCATCCCGGTACATAGCAAACAATATTTTTGCTAAGTCTGCACAAATAGGGAGTAACGCCCGTTTATGCAGTTTATGCTCTTTGAAAAGTTTGAGATACTTTGCTCTGGCTGGGGGAAAGTGTCTGACGAACTCACCTGCGGCCACATACAACCACTTTCTGCCATAGGGGGTACCTGACTTAGACAGGTGGAATCCTCTGCCTTTGCCGGCAGAGGATTTCCAGGTGACATCTAAACCGAACCAGGCCACGACTTTATCAGTGGAGAAATTGTGCGGTTGTCCCAGTTCGCTGATAAAGGAGGCGGCTGGTACAAGCTGTACACCCGGGACAGTTAAGAGTTGTTGGGGGACCTGGGAGAAAAGGTCGCTGATGTTTTCCTCCAAAGGAACAAGAAGGCTGTCCAGAAAGTTGATAGCTTTCACCAGAAGAGAAAGGTTGAGAGAAAAAGCCTGTTGTGCGGTAGAGATACCGAAACTTTTTCTGGCTTTTTCCTTGAGTTGGTCGGCTTTTGCCGGAGTGAACTTGCCGTAACTTACCTTTTTGATTATCCGGGCAAGTTTATCTTTTCTGGTTCGTGCTAATACTATGGGGTCAGCCAGTTGTTGTTCCATAAGAGCCAGGCTGGTTTTACCAAAGATGTCAGAGAAGCAGCTCTCCCATTCAGGGAAGAGTTGATAGATGATTTCCCGGATGCGGTAACACAGGTTGGTTCTGGTATCAACCAGGTGGGTATATAATCTGGTAAGTTCTTTCAAACTGGTCAGAGGTTCTGGATGAAATTTCGTAGGATGGGCTTGACCTTTGAGATAGATATCCAGAATCTCTTTGCAGTCAATTTTGTCCGTCTGTGTTTTGCGCATTCTGGTCTTCCGGGAAGCACCGGTTTGGGAAGAGCTGACCGTGTAACATTGATACCCGGCACAGGTAAGGTGGAAGTATAACGGCCGCCAGAAAACATTGGTTGCCTCAAAAACAAATACAGGCTGGCTGCCATGGGCCAATGTTTTGTCCAGAAGTTTCTTCAGTCCTTCATAAGAGGTATTCTGGAAAGGGAATGTCTCTATGACATGGCCGTCTTTATAGATAAGCGCCTGGCCGAGGTATTTACCCAGGTCAAACGATACCACAAGATTGCTCTTTGTCATTTTGGTTTCTCCTTTCCGAAAGGAAGGAGACGGTGATAACCAGGGAAAAGAGAGTGGCACCTCCTTTTTGGTACCTGTTTTGTGCGGGAAAAGAGGTTTTACCTCTTTGGTACCGGAAGAGAAAAAAGGAGACTTTATGGCCTGTAACCTTGCTTGTGATATTCGGTCAGTGCCATCACTTGGAAAGTTGATGACACAGCCGTAATTTCCGATATCCACAGTTACTGCTCCATAAGGTCTTCCGCAGCAGGCTCTCATTTTAAACCCTCTATGGTATAGGGGTAAGGGAAACGTGCTGCTCTCTTTTCCCGGTTCACTGAAAAAATGTAACATAGTAAACAGGAAGGAGAAAGAAGCAAACTCCGGTGCGCTCTTGTAATGAGCAAGGAAACTATCCGCTTTCTTTCCCCTTCCTTAAAATCAAAACACTCAAAGGAGGTGAGTATTGTATGAGAAGTCATAGGGTTCCCCGAGGGTCTACATACTTTCAAAAAACCCTCTAAAGACTCTAACTTCATCATACAAGGAGGAAAAATGAAGAAAAGTATTAATATTGGTGCGACTGTAGCGGCCTGGCCTCTGGAGAAGAAACTGCAGGCGATAAAGAATGCCGGTTTTGAAGCCGTAGAACTGAATCTTACCGAAGATGGTCCCCTCAGTGTGGAAAGCAGCAAAAAGCAGGTCCAGCAGGTCCGGGAAACAGTGGAAAACTGTGGCCTGGAAGTCGCCAGTCTTCTGGCTGGTGCTTTCTGGCGTTTCCCTCTGAGCAGTCCTGACCGAAAACTCCGGGAAAAAGGAGAACAACTTCTCCGTAAAGGCATGGAAATAGCCTGTCTTCTGGGAACAGATGCTTTGCTGGTAGTACCAGGAGTTGTCCAGACAGAGTCAACAGGCACACATTATGTTTCTTACGAAAAGGCATACTCTGCCAGCCAGGAATGTCTGCGGAAAGCTGCTTTGCAGGCAGAAAAGACCGGTGTTTACCTCTGTGTAGAGAATGTCTGGAACCGTTTTTTACTCAGCCCTTTAGAGATGAAAAGATTTGTGGAAGAAATCGGTTCTCCTTTTGTACGGGTTTACTTTGATGTCGGCAATGTCCTGCTTTTTGGTTTTCCAGAGATGTGGATCAGAATTCTCGGTAAACTCATTTTTCGCGTCCATCTGAAGGATTTCAAAACAGGTGTGGGCACCGGATTTGGATTTTGTACTCTTTTAGAAGGAGATGTTAACTGGCCAGAAGTCCTGAAAGCTTTAAAAGAAGTTGGTTATGATGGCTACCTGACCGCAGAAGTGGGTCCTTACCGTTATTATCCGGAAACGATACTGGCACACACTTCTATCAGTATGGATAGAATCATGGGCAGGTAAACTTTTATGAACAGTCGGGAAAGGATTCTCCGGGTCCTTGCGGGGCTTTTGCCAGACCGGGTGCCTGTTTCTCTTTATCAGATTGACCCTTTTGATAACGGTAGTTTCTGGGCCCAGCATCCAAGCTGCGCCCGGTTATTAGAATCAGCCCGGCAGTTGCAGGACACCTTCCATTTCTACCAGCCGAAAACAGGCTTTTTCTTTTCTGCACCTGAATCCATTTCTTTAAAGGTGACAGAAACACAGGATACCAGTATTTCCAGGACAATTACCCTTACGGTAGAAACACAACTGGGTATCCTCACCCGGACAGCCAGGAAAACAAATGTTAGCAGCGTGGAGTGGGTACAGAAACCCTGGATTGAGAAAGTCTCCGATATAGAAAAATTTCTTTCCCTGCCCTACGTTCCCTATCGTCCTGATGTGACTGATTTCTACCAGCAGCAACAACAATTAGGCGATAAAGGGATGATGGTCATAAGACTTCCTGACCCGGCAGGAGTAGTGGGGACGCTCTTTGCACCCGGGGACTTCGCACGTTTTGCCTTAGATTATCCCAAACTGATTAACCAGCTGCTGGAAAAAGTTCAGGAGAGATTGTTACCGTTATACAATTACCTGGGAACAGCCCTGGACAACGTGATAGTCAGAATTCGTGGCTCTGAGTATGTCACCCCTCCGGCTCTCCCCCAGGAATATTTCCGTGACATAAAGCACATCTTCAACGACTATGTGATTCGTTATGACCGGGCTCTGACCGATGCTTTGCGCCGGGCAGGCAACCGCATTTACATCTGTTTTCACTGGCACGATTTTGTGGAATCTCTTGTTCCCCTGATTATGAGAATTCAACCTGACATTGTGGAACCCATTGCCAATACGCAGTTCAGCCCCAATACTGTCTTGAAGGCACGGCGTGCCTTCGGCAACAATGTTGTCCTCATGGGTGGATTAACAGGAGAGGAATTAGAATTTGGTGACCCGGGAGAAATTGAATCCCGGGTGAAAGAGATACTCTTACAGGGAGCCAGACAGGGACGGTTCATTCTGATTACCTGCGGGGTACCTACTTCGGTTCCTCTTTCCTCCATCACAGAACAAAACTATCTTACTTTTTTAATGGCTGGCAGCCGGTTAGGTGTCTATCCCCTGCGGTAAAAAAATTTCTTTTGCCTGACAGCTGCTGTCAGGATAAAATTAAACTATGTGGAATTTATTCTGCCTGGGTATCTTTGCTTTCACGGCAGTATTTTCCTATCTTCTTGTCTTTCCCTGTCGAAAATTAGCCCGTTTATTAGATATTGTGGATTACCCTTCCCCGCGGAAAGTACACCTGGAACCGAGACCGCTGCTGGGAGGACTGGCAATCTACCTTTCTTTCTGTCTGGCGGTAGCAGCCAGTCTTCTGCTGGTAAAAATTGATTTGCTCCCCTGTTTTGTCAAACCGTATGTACCGGGAATCCAGAAGGTAACAGGTAAAATTTCTGCTGTCTTAACCGGTGGTTTGCTGGTAGTAGGTTCTGGTCTGGTGGACGATGTTTTGGGACTGAAGCCCGGGCAGAAATTATCTCTTCAGATTTTAACCAGCGCCGTTATCTTTGCCTCCGGTATCCGTATCTCTATGCTGGTAGAGAACTTTTTCTGGTCAGCAGCCGTGACCATCTCCTGGCTGGTATTCATGATGAACAGTTTCAATCTTCTGGATAACATGGATGGGCTCAGTTCCGGAGTAGCTCTGGTGGCTGGCAGTATTTTCCTTCTGGCCGCTATCAATCAAGGGCAGGTCTTTGTTTCCACCATTTTGGCAGTATTTTTAGGGAGTGTCGCTGGTTTTCTGGTGCATAACTTCCCCCCAGCAAAAATTTTTATGGGTGAATCAGGCAGCAGTTTCCTTGGTTACTTTTTGGGTACCTCTGCTGTTCTTTTAACCTTCTACCATTACAATAAAAGCCAGACATTTCTGCCTTTTTTCACCCCTGTTGTGGTCTTTGCTGTTCCTTTTTTTGATACACTTTCTGTCATCTGGATACGATGGAAAAGGCATCAGTCTATCTTCCAGGCAGATAAGAATCATCTCTCCCATCGGCTGGTAGACCTGGGGCTCAGCCAGAAACAGGCGGTGCTGGTAATCTATGGATTAACCTTCTGTACAGGCCTGGGAGCTTTGCTTCTTCCCCATCTTGACCTGGTGGGCGGAATTCTGATTCTGGTACAGACTGTGGCCATTCTGGGAATTATAAGTGTTCTGGAAACAACAGGAAGGAAAAACAATGTGCCGGCTAATCGTCAGTCTTGACCTGGCGCAGCGTAAGGATATTCTCCAGCTGGTGAATAAACTCGGTGACCTGGTGGAATATTACAAGGTAGGGATTGCCCCCTTTACTTCCTGTGGAGTTTCTTTAATAGAAGAACTCGCTAAGAGAGGCAAAAAAGTTTTTCTGGATTTGAAACTTTTTGATATCCCGCATGTAGTAGGTCAGACCATAACAAACCTTGCACACCTGAATATGGAACTTCTTACCCTGCATATCCTGGGAGGATACAAAATGATTGCCTCCGCAGTAGAAGCCAGAATAAAAACTTCTTCCCGGGTTAAGCTTTTAGGTGTGACCATCCTTACCTCTCAGGAAAAAAGTGACTGGCAGACCATAGGGGTGGACCTGGAAACAAATCAGATGGTGAAGACTCTGGCGTGTCGGGGAAAGGAGTGGGGTCTGGATGGAGTGGTTTGTTCTCCTCAAGAGTTAACACTACTGCGGAGTCTCTGTCCCCCTCCATTTTTGCTCGTCTGTCCTGGAATAAGAGGGAAAAAAGAAAGTGATGACCAGAAGAGGATAGCTTCTGCCAGTCTCGCCGCTTCCCAGGGAGCAGATTTCATTGTGGTGGGACGCCCAATTTATCAGGCTTTAGACCCGGTTTCTGCAGTCCAGGATATTCTTAAGGAGATAGCTTGTGAAGAAAAGGGCATGGATTGAAATATCCTTAAAAAATATTGCTGCCAATCTGAAAAAAATCAAACAGTATACCGGTAAGAAAGTTATCGCCTGTGTCAAAGCCAGCTGCTATGGCCTTGGTGCCAGGAGAATTGCTCCCTACATAGAAAAATTTACTGACTGGTTAGCCGTAGCTACGGTCAACGAAGGTATAGAATTACGAGAAGCAGGTCTGGTAAAACCTATCCTGGTTCTTGGTCCGGTCCTTCCTGAGGAAGTAGTACCGGCAGTCAGACACAATCTAACCCTGACCATTTTTTCCAGGCCCATCCTGAAGGAAATCGCCTGGTGCGTAAACCATTTTCAAAAGGAAGTCTCCGTCCAGGTGAAGGTGGACACCGGGATGGGCAGGATAGGATTAAGACCAGCACAAACAGCCAGATTTCTCCGGGAAGTTAAAGAAATTAAAGGAGTAAAGCTGGAAGGAATTTTCACCCATTTAGCCACAGCAGAAAATCCTGACAGAACCTATGCGCACTTTCAGCTGGGGCTTTTCCGTCAGGTTCTCCAGGACCCTTTAGCCAGCAGTCTTGCGCTCAAGCATGTAGCAAACTCTGCTGCTGTTTTAAACCTGCCAGAATCCTGGAAACCTTTTGATATGGTAAGGGTTGGTTTACTGATGTACGGGGTTTATCCTGAAGAAAGGTTCCGTCAGATTTTGCCGCTGTCCTGTGCACTCAGGGGATTTGCCAGGATTGTTTTTGTCAAGCAGGTACCGGCAAAAACAAAATTAAGTTATGGTGCCACTTACCAGACCACAAAGAGCTGCCGGATTGCTACAGTAAGCCTGGGATATGCTGATGGTTTTCCCCGGGCGTTATCCAGTAAGTTCAGTATGAGGTGGAAAAAGAAGAAAGCGGGTGTTGTTGGTACTATTTGTATGGACCAGACCCTTCTGGATGTCAGTGGTTTAGCTGTCCGTCCGGGAGATGCTGTCTGTTTCCTCAGAAAAGGAAGCGTGGAAGAAATGGCCCGGCTGGTACCCACTGTCAGCCAGGAGATACTCTGCGGTTTTGCCAGTCCCAGACTGGAGAAGATTTATCGGGAATAATTTTGTCTGAAATAGATGTGTATGGTATAATGAAAATCAAATTACCTGGAGGTTTCATGGCCCTGATTGAAACTAAGGAACTGACAAAAATCTATGAGCTGGGATGGAAAAAGAGGGTTGTCGGCTTAAACCGGGTGAATCTGGAAATTGAACAGGGAGAAATTTTTGGTATCTTAGGACCAAATGGTTCCGGAAAAACAACCTGCCTGAAATTACTTCTGGGGGTGCTGTTTCCCACTTCCGGTGAAGCCCTGATTATGGGTAAAGGACCGCTGGACGTAGAAATGAAAAAACATGTTGGTTTTCTCCCGGAGAATCCTTATTATTATGACTACCTGACCGGACCAGAACTTCTCAAATTTTATGGCCGTCTTTTTGATATGCCTTTAGCTACCATCAGGAAAAGGACTGAGGAGTTACTTAACCTGGTGGGTCTGGCTGAGGCAAAAAGACTGGCACTCAGACACTATTCCAAAGGGATGCTGGAAAGAATTGGTCTGGCTGCCAGCCTGATTAACGACCCTGAAATTTTGGTTCTGGATGAACCCACCACCGGGCTGGACCCGATCGGCTGCAAGGAGACAAGGGATTTATTGCTGCAACTGAACAAACAGGGAAAAACCATTCTTCTTTCCAGCCATTTTCTTTCGGAAGTAGAAAGGGTTTGCAGCCGGATTGCTATTTTCCACCGGGGTAACCTGATTGAACTGGGAACATTGAAAGATTTACTCGGTCAGTATCAGGCCAGCACCCTGGAAGACCTGTTTGTGAAATCCATAGAAAAGTTTGACCAGCAAAATCCAGTTCAGTAAAAAGAAACAGGAGAGAAAATGAGGAAAGCATGGGTAATCGCACTGAATACCTTTAAAGAATCACTGCGCAAGCGTACCCTCTACATAGTTCTGGTCTTTGGTCTGGTGGTGATTGGTGCTTCTAAGTTCTTTTCTTTCCTGACTGCCCAGGAAGAATTGAAAATGATTCAGGATGTGAGTTTTTCGGCTATTGAATTCTTTGGTGCTTTGATAGCCATCTTTGGAGCGTTAGGGGCTATCTCCTCGGAGATTGAAAAGAGAACCATTTATACCCTTCTGTCTAAACCCATTACCAGGTATCACTTTGTCATTGGCAAGTTTATCGGTCAGATTTTAATCCTTCTGGTTAACTTTATCCTGCTGTGTTTGTTTTTTATTGGTTTACTCCTTTTTAAGAAATTTACGCCCCACATAGAAATCTTCAAGGCTCTCTTTCTGATTTTTGCGGAACTGCTACTCATCAGTTCCATCACCCTGGCTTTAGCCACTTTCACCAGCGATGCCTTCAACATCATCTTTTCTTTTTTTCTTTACATTGTCGGTCATCTCACCAGTTATGGCCGGCAGCTGATGGAACGCACAGAAAACATTATCCTGAAAGGGCTGGGTGATATGCTTTATACCATTGTCCCCAATTATGAGAACTTTGCTATCCGGGATAAGGTGGTGGTGGGGGTACCTGTGAGCTGGCAATATGTGGGGAAAACATTTTCTTACGGCGTGATTTATATTGCCATTGCCATCCTGATTGCTATCTACTACTTCCAGAAGAGGGAGGTATGAAAAAAAACTGGATTAACCTTTTTGTCGCTCTCTTGCTCTTCATTCCCTTACGTTTTCTTCAGGTAAGCATTGACTATCATAGAAAGCTGGAAGACCTGGAAACAGGCTTACTTCTTTTGCCGGGACAGGCAGCAGGAAGTTTGGTCCTCAGCGGTTTCAAAGGACTGGCTGCAGATCTTCTCTGGTTGAATGTGGAAGAGTACTGGCATTCCGGACAGCATTATAAGATGCTGCCTTTGCTGGAGGCGGTCGCCTGGTTACAGCCAACCTATATTACGGTGTGGGCTGTTGGTGGCTGGCATATGGCTTACAACATTTACGTACAGGTCGGCCAGAATGAATCTAAACTTTCTGAGGAACTGGAAAAAATGAAGCAATCCTGGAGCTTGCAGGAAAAAACTAAGTACCGGGTTCTGGAGGAGGCACTTGCAGAAAACAAAACCATCCTGGAGCAGCTGGATAAAAAAGGAAAAACCGATGAACTGGTCCGGGATTATCTTAACCGTCTGGAAAACTACGAGCAAAAAATAAATTTACTTGCAGAAGAGGAAAAGGAGAATAAAGCTATAGAAACAGTGAAAAGTTTGCTGCATATCCCCAGGAACAAAATCTACTGGTATCAGCAGGGAGTCCAGTTCCTGAAAAAGGGCATCACTTATAATCCGGACAAGTATGACCTTTACTTTGAACTGGGCTGGACTTATTACCACAAAGGTATGGATTATCCCAATGCGGTAAAGTATCTGGAAAAAGCCATCAAACATCCTCATCCTGACTATGTAGATGATGTACTGGCTCACGCCTATGAAAAAAACGGTCAGATACAAAAGGCTATTGCCCAGTGGGAATATCTCATGGAAAAGGCTCCTTCATTTCGCAGTATCGCTGAGCGCATGATTCATGATTTAAAGACTAAGGGAAAAGCTACACCCTGATTAATTCTTCACTTTTTTCTAACCATGCCGAAAGGACAAATTTTTGTTCTCTCCGCCCCTTCCGGGACAGGTAAAACCACCATTGCCCGTTATCTGGTGAAAGAAATACCCGATCTGGCACTGAGTATTTCCCTGACCACCAGAGTTCCGCGGGCTGGAGAAGTAGACGGTCAGGATTACCATTTTGTCTCCCGCAAACAGTTCCAAAAGTTAATCAAAAAAAAAGCCTTTGCGGAATGGGCTAATGTCTTTGGAAACTACTACGGGACACTCCGTTGTTTTATCCAGGATAACATAGAAAAGGGCAGGCCGGTGCTGTTGAACATTGACATCCAGGGTGGATTACAGATAAAAAAACTTTACCGGGCAGCCAAACTCATCGGGTTGTTACCACCTTCCCGGAAGGAACAGGAGAAAAGGCTGCGCCAGCGTGCTGATTTATCTGAGGAAGAAATCAGGCGCCGGCTGGAGGAAACGAGAAAAGAAAGGCAGACACTCCTGGAGCACTATGATGTTCGTTTTATTAACCGGAACCTGAAGACCACCTGTGCCAGGATAAAAAAATTTATTCTGTCACATATTAACAGGTAGTTTTACCTTTTCACCATCTGTCTCTACCATGAACCAGTGGAAAAAGAATCTTTATATCACCTGGATAGCAGAAACAATCTGTCTGATGGCTTTTTCCTTTGTTCTGCCCTTTCTGCCTTACTTCATCCAGGAGTTAGGTATACGAAATCAGGAATCAGTAGCGCTGTGGTCTGGCTTTCTCGGCACTGCTACTCCTTTAGTGATGGTTATCTCCGCACCTTTCTGGGGAGCATTAGCTGATAAATATGGCAGGAAGGTAATGCTTACCAGGGCTATGTTTTCAGGCTGTTTTATTCTGGCACTCATGGCGATTGTCCGGACTGTCGGGCAACTACTGGTTCTGCGTCTGGTGCAGGGGGTACTGACCGGAACTTTCGTAGCCGCTGTTGCCCTGGTAGCCAGCCAGACACCTCCAGAGAATTCGGGATACAGTCTGGGATTGATGCAAACAGCTGTTTATGCTGGTTCTTCTCTGGGACCACTTTTAGGTGGTCTGGCTTCAGATATCTGGGGCTACCGTTTCTCTTTCCTTTTTTCCTCCCTGACCCTGGGACTGGCTGGTCTTATGATTCTGGTGGGTGTGGAGGAAAAATTCATGCCCCGGCTGGAAAACAGGACAGATGATACTTCCGGTACAGGTCGGTTCTCTCCCCGTTTTAATCTCTGGCTTCTTCTGATGGTACTGCTTATCTTCCAGCTATCCGGAACTATCATCTCTCCCATTCTACCCCTTTTTATCCAGAAGATGGCATTTTCTTCAAAATACCTGGCTTCCACGGCAGGCTCAGTTCTGGCGGCAGCAGCAGTTGCCAGTGTGTTCTCAGCCATTCTGGTGGGTAAAATCAGTGACCGGACAGGTTACGAGAAAATTCTCCTTCCCCTTCTCTTGCTTGCAGGTTGGCTCATGATAATGCAGGCTTTTTCCCAATCTGTCCGGCAGCTCTTTCTCTGGCGTGTCGCTTACGGATTGGTCTCTGGAGGAATCATGCCGCTGGTTAATTCTCTCATCAATCTGGCAAGTGAAAGGCAACATCTGGGAAAAGCCTTTGGTCTGGTGGGTAGCATTTCTGCACTTGGTTCCGGGATGGGTCCGGTCCTGGGAGGAACAATTTCTTCTCTCCTGGGTATTCAGGCACCATTTCTCTTTGGTGGAACGCTACTTTTGCTTTCCGGGTTGACCTTCTGGGGAGTAACTGCTTTGCTCTCACCGGAGAAAAATTAGCCAGATAAATTTATTTCAGATAAGGAGCCAGTTTTTCCTCCAGTATCTTCTCCGGGACAGCACCAGTAACCTCATCCACCTTCTGGCCGTTGTGAAAGAAAATCAGGGTCGGAATGGAAAGGATATTAAAATCGTTCGCCAGGCTGGTTTCTTCATCCACATTCACCTTGCCAAAGACAACCCTGCCAGCCATTTTTTTAGCCAGACTTTCAATCACCGGGTTCATGAGCCTGCAAGGGCCACACCAGCTTGCCCAGAAATCAACCACCAGAAGAGGATACTTCTTTACTGCCTGCTGAAAGTTTTCTCCTGTCAGATGCAGCGGCTGTTCAGGGCTGGCATTAAGTTCTTCCCTTTTTTCTTCCATCTTTCCCCCTGGTAAAGTTTATTCAAAATACATGTTTTTCGCCACCAGATAATCAAAATCTTTTTCCACTTCATTCGTCCTGATATGTTCCACCCGGCCGGCTATTTCCTCAGCAGTTTTGCGGCAGTCACGACACAGAAGCATCTCCCTGGCACCTTCCAGAGCACCGTTACCAATCTTGACTACAATTTCCTGGTTAACCTCTGGAATAAGACCGATAGCCATAGCATGAGCCGAGTTGATAAAATTTCCAAATCCACCGGATAAATAAACTCTCTCTAATCGGTTCACCTGTGTCTGGCAATATTTCAGCAGAACCTCTACACCGGTTTTGACAGCTGACTTGGAAGTAACCAGCTGAAAGATATCCTGCTGCGTAATTTTCAATTCTCCGGTAAGAAAAAATTCACTTTTTATTCTGGCTTTCTTATCCATCAAGCCATGCCGGAGAAGTTCTGCCAGCAAATCAATCAGTCCTGAGCCGCAGACACCCACAGGATACTTGTTACCAATGGTGCTGTAAACTACCTTGCCGTTGTCCAGATGAACTTCCTTGATGGCACCCTCAATCGCGCCTGTTCCACAACTAACTGTATTTCCTTCAAAGGCACCACCAGCAGCACAGGAAGTTGCCACCAGCCGGTTCTTATTTCCGAGAACAAGTTCCCCATTTGTTCCGATATCAATCATAAGAGCAAGTTCTTCTTTTTTGTACATTTCACAGGCCAGAATATCAGCCAGAATATCAGCCCCTACATGACCACCGATTAAAGGTGCCCCATAAACAAAACCTTTGCCATTTACCTCCAGACCAAGCTCTTCCGGTCTGACAGTAACTGCCTGCGGACAAACTGGTTCAAACGGCTTCAAACCAAGAGAGGAAACATCCAGCCCCAAAAAGATATTACGCATTGTGGGATTGCCTACGACGACTGTATCATAGATGTAATCGCCCACAGGTTCATTCGCCTGCCTGCTCAATTCCTGCAAGCCGTTATTGATACCTGTAATGACAGCCTTCTGTAACTTTTTCAGTCTTTCCTGCCTTTTGTCCGGAGAAAGGTAGGTCCTGGTTTCCTGGTCAACCATGGTATAACCAATGCGGGAGATAACATCATTGCCGTAAGAAATCTGGGGGTTGGTTCTGGCTATGGTTGCCAGGATATTACCTGTTTCCAGGTCAACCAGGTCAAAAACAAGTGTGGTTGTTCCTACATCTACAGCCAGCCCATAAATTTTACCCTTATACTCATCTATCTTCTGGCCATTATAAAAAACTTCGTTTCCTTTCCGGTGACAGGCAGGACACACTGGTACTTCTCTTTCCATTCCGTATTTAAGAATTTCATAGTTACCAAAATCTTTGATAAAAACAACAATATTCTCGTGGTCTTTAATAATCCGCGCCTGACACGCCAGCCTTTCCTTTTCATTCAGAGAAAACTTTTTCTCCGCAGCTGTTAACTCATTCAGATTACCACTGCCGCTTTCCACCCGCACCACACACTTACCACAGGTTCCCTGTCCTCCACATTCCGCGTGAATCTCCAATCCCAGAGTCCTGATGTAATCCAGGATGGTCAAACCCGGATGGACTTTTACACCATCCTTTCCCTTTTTATACTGTGGAAAAAAGATAGTACCCATGCTTTTTTATTTTAGGCTTCTTGCCCATTACTGTCCAGTAAAACTTTTTGACAATTCAGCCTGTTGAGACCGAGCCGTTGAAGGAAGCATCATATAGTTTCAGCAAATATTCCGAACAAAAAAGTCAGTTAAAGATATTAGCACAATATTCCATCAGATGCTAAGGATGTTGCCAGGGGATGAATCTGAGCAGGGGGTAGCAAAACAACAGGCAGCAGATATACCAACGGCTGAGGACGGATGCTTTTTCTCATCTGTTAAGGAAATGATAGTAGCTACAGATGCAAAGCAACAGGAAGTAAAAGTAGCCAGGGATATTTTTTGCCCCTGTCTTGTGGGACAGCATACATAGATTCCTGATGGCTGTATAGTCCGAAGAGGCAGGGCTGGTGTGGTCCAAAAATAATCAATACTGTCAGGTTTAAAATAAGGGTGTGATGCTGACCGAACAGGGGGGCGAATATAAGGAAGAGTTACGCTAAAATGTGCAAAGCGAAAGTAGCGATTGAGGCAATCAATGGCGAGAAGACACCGGCGCAACCGGCTCTGGAAAAAAGCGCAAGGAACTGGTAACATCAACCTGACCTCCGCATTTTTTAGGCACTGAACCCGCCGAAGGAGTATAGGACCGAAGATAATCAAGGGAGCTGACAGGTTTTTAAATATGTGCCGAAATAGACATAAAGGGAGGAGTGAAAATGGGGAGCGAATAGAGGAGTTTTATAAGGAAGAAGGTGTTTGGTAAGAACGAGTATGCGTATGGTAATTCC
>Ga0136652_1000862_pt1 | contig 13701 bp, 11 predicted proteins | sample ConPoolayeEmetaG_FD_94864 | JGI IMG/M metagenome (GOLD analysis project Ga0136652, IMG submission 94864) | Hot spring microbial mat communities from California, USA to study Microbial Dark Matter (Phase II) - Cone Pool mat layer E metaG... ...
TAATTATGGAGATCATCAATAACGAAATAACGAAAATTATTTTTATAGCTCTCCTCATTCCTTAAAAACTCAAAATAGGAAGGTTCTCCCCATTCATGAATCCGATCAGCATAATAATCAAGATAAACACCATACATTTTTCCTCCTTCTTCAGAGGCGATAAAAAATTTTTCTTTAGGATTACTATTGCTTTTTATTTTCTCTCCTAAAAGATAAGCAGGATAAAAATCGTGAGTTTCTTCTAAAGCTTGCAAAAAGTCTTTACTCTCCCAAAACATAATTATCATGATTAATAAAGCAAGAAAATAAGAAAGAGAAACTTTCTGGCCCAGTCTTATTAATATTCGTGCGGAAACTAAAACCACAAAAGGAGTTAGATAAATAATCATATAGTCATGAAACCAAACCAAAACAAAAAATAAAAGATGAATTATACCAGATAAAGCAAGAAAAAATAAAAAAATTGTTTTGCTACCAATTTTTCTTTGCTTAAAAAATGCCCAAGCTGTCATAGCTATCCATAAAATAGTCAAAAAGGCTAAAACTCTTGTAAAATAAACTCTCATCCAAAGAAGCTCTTTACTAATAAATTCTTGCCAAGAGAAAGTCAGTGATTGTTCACCAATATTGGCTCTAAACTTAAAAATATGCCACAAGTCTTGTAAGAAGACAGGACCAGTAAGAAAAAAATTCAGCAAAAGAAATAAAACAAAAGTCATCAAAGAGATAAGCCACCAATTTATAATAAGAGTGATTTTTTTTTCTTTACTGAATAATAAATAATGCAACGTCAACCAGATAACGGGATAGTAGCCCGGCCATCCCGTAAATTCGGCTAAAATCAAAACTATTAATAAAAACCAATAATATTTCATTTTTGCGGTTTTATACCAAAGCCAATAAAGATAAAAAATCAAGGTAATAAAAATTAGCAAAATCGTTTCATGGACAGGAATCTTGGTAAAATAGCGAATGAGTGGCGTAAAAAGAAAAAATAAAGCTGCTACAATACCCTCTTTTTTACTCCACAGTTTTGTTCCTAAAAGGTAAATAATAATACTTGTACCACTCATCGCTATCATTGGCACAATTCTGGCTGCCCAATCATGAACCCCAAAAATTAAAAAACTACCGGCTAAAAAAATCGGCAAAAGAGGCGGATAATGGCTTTGAAAGTATACGCCTGATAACTCGGATTGAGCAATAAGAGTTTTGGCGCTTCTAGCATAAACTACACTATTCCAATCATGATAACCAATAAATTTTTTATGCAAATTCTTAGTTAGTAAAATTCCTGAAAATAAAATAATTAAAAAGAGGGGCCAAAATTTTTTAAATAAAAGTTTAAGCATTTTTAGAAAAAATCAAAGGCACAGTTAAAATTAAGGTTGGCATAAACAAAATCCCCCAGTAATCATTATGTTGACTGCTAGTAATAAAAGGTAAAATTAAAAACAAACTCCAACCAGCTAAAAAAATATAATAAATATCTTTTGCCTTTTTCTTCTTAATCAAATTAATAATTAAACTTAAAATTCCTAAAAAAATTATAAAATAATGACTTTTGTATTTTATCAAAGGATATTGGCGCATGGAAAAGGCAAGTATTCTCTGTGTGGTTAATTTATTCGGAAGATGAAATCTTGATAAAGCAGCAAGGATATTGAAATTATCTTCAGCATTTGCTAGTGGTAAATAAATTTCACTTTGGTGAAATAATAGAAAAAATATAAATAAGAAAATGATGGAGAAAAAAAAGAATCGATGAATTTTTAAATAAAAAGAATAAATCAAGAAAAATAAAATGGGTATAATCATTAATTCTCTTGTGGCTACCGCCAGAAAGAAAAAAATCCAGGTGGGAATTATTTTTTGATAAAGCCAGAAGGCCAAACCTATAATGAAAAAAAACCAAGCCCACCATTCGGTAAAAAGAAAAGAAGTTTGATAAATGAAAGTATCGGCAAAATAAGGAATTAATAAAAAGACGCCCAAAATCGCTAATTTAAAATTCACAAATTTTCTTAAAATTAAAAAGACCGCTATCAAGCTAAACAAGGCTAACAAGTAAAAATTTCTTAAGATGTGCTGACCATTATTTGCAGTAAATTTCCACAAATAAAAAATTGTTGGCCAGCGCCAAGTAAAAACATCTTTTCCCATGCTTTTTCCTCTTAAATCTTCCTCATTTGCTTGTTTAAAGGCCTCATAATAACTTTTATTTTTCTTCATTAAATAAAAAGTCTTCAAAAAAATCATTTCATCGCTTCTGTAATTCTTGTTTGCTGGTTCGGTTAATTCAGGTAGTGGAAAGTAGTCAATAATTTTTAGAAAAGAAGCTAGAATAATAAAACAAATTAAAAAAATAAATATTGTTGATAAACCACAAGAAACATTTTTAAACTTAATCATTGAGTTTTTTTGAAATAACTACTACACCTATATCTCCAAAAACCGCTTGATATTTAATTCCTTTTATTTTATTTACAGGTGTATAAATTAAATAGCTTTTATATTGATAAACATCTTGCTTGTCGGCCAAATTTAGATGATAAGCATATATCAAATATTCAAAACCTACTTTAAAATTATCTTTAGAAAAATAATCAATTAAAATTGGTGCTCCCTTAGAATCTTTCTTGATAAATTCTATTACCTCTTCTGTCACCTTCAAACTTCTATTATTTTTAATTTTAGGCAATTCTCCAAAATTAATAAATGCCATTAAAATAAGAAATATCATTATTAAAAATCTAAAAAATTTTAATTGCCAAATAAATGCCAAAGATGAGGCAAAAATTAGAATAAAGATTGGAAAATTTAATAAAAAATAATAATCCCGACTTGATTCAGAATAAAAACTAAATAGAAAAATCGGAAAGAGCAACCAAAAAATAAGAATTTTATAAAGTTTTAAATCTCTTCGCCAAGTCTTTTTCAGAAAAAAAATAAATATAAAGAAGAAAGCAAAACTGCCTAAAAACCATCTTGATCTTGGAGATAATTGTTCTGAAGCAATTATTTGCCAAAAATTATTAAAAACAATTAAAAAGTTAAAATAAAATTTTTGAAAAAAATTAAAGGTTATACTGTTACTTAATTGAGCGACGAGATTTTTAATACTTCTCGTAATTATAAATTGATGTCTTATATCAAAAAAAAGCAAAGGGATAAAAGCAAGCCCAAAACCAAATATAATTAGCAAAATATTTCTCAAGATTTCTGGTATATTTTGTTTATTTTTTTCATAAATAAGATAACTAAAAATAACCATCGGAAAAAAAGCAATCGCCGCAAAATGAAAATGTAAACCTAGGCCAGCAATCAGGCCAATAATAATCAATAACCGCTGTTTTTTTCTTCTTTCTTTCTGAACAATGTTTTGAAGTAAAAGAAGAATTAATAAAGAAAAAGTCATAAGAGGTGGATCATTGCGGCAATTTCGATTTAAAAAATTAATATACAAAGAGAAAATATAGATAAGACTAGCAAAAAAACCAATTTTAAACGAGAAAAATTTTTCGCCGGCAAAGTAAATCAAGATGAGTGTAGTTAAACCAAAAAAAATAGCTGCCCAGGCGCCACCTAAAGGAGAAAGTTTAAAAAACCAATAAAATGGGACTAAAGAATAATAAAAAAGGGGTCCGTAAAAAATACCATAAAAGCTTGATTGCGGCCCGATTAGCGTTAATTTGTGATCGACAATAATTTTTTTTACTACCCAAGCATCACGATACTGATCAAAACTAAAAGTATAAAGCTCTGCCAAGCGATAAGCTCTAGTAAGAAAATAGAGAATTATTAACAAAAAAATGAGAAAGAGTTTAAGTTTATTCATTATCGTTTATAATTAATTTTAATACACAAATATGAAGTTTTTTAAAAAAATTATAATTTTACTTGCCTTTTTAATTTTTCTTTGGCTTTTAGCAGAGATTTTATTAATTAGTGCTCCTCCTCTTTTAGCATTTCTCAGAGACCCTAAAATATTATGGGGAGGACAAAAAGATAGTTATAAAATTTATTGTCTTGGAGATTCTTTCACTTATGGCATGGGTATGAAATCGGAAAAGGCTTATCCTGCGATTTTAAATCAAAAACTTCAAGAAATTTATCCTGATAAAAAAATTGAAGTTTATAATCTTGGTAGACCTTCTTATGGTTTATCTTATGTTTATTACACCATTAAAGAATTTCATGAAAATAGAAAAGATTTAAATGCTGTTTTTTTAATCTTGGGTGGTTGGAATGTATCTGATTATGATTTTAGCCGCTTTGATAAAGAACAAAGTTCAAAAATTGAGGATCGACTTAAATTATTTCTAAATAAATTTCGCACTTTTCGTTTTATTAAAAGTTATCTGCTCTTCAAAAAACTTTACTACCCTTATGGCCAGGAAGATTATGTTCCCCCTTTCTGGGCTAAAACTAATTATAATTTTATTAAATACCAAAAAATTAATCTAAATTATTTGGAAAAAATTGCAAAATATGCTCAACAATACAAAATTAAACTAGTCCTTCTAAATTATCCTCAAAACCTACCCCCTAAAAACCCTTATACGGATAAAGAAGTTAATCATTTCATGTTTTCTAAAGAGGTAATAAAAGACGAAGATTATCTTATAAAAGACCGAGACAAGAATGAAATTGCTATCAATTCAATCATCCGTTTTATTGCCAAAAAATATAATTTTCCCTTAATTGATATTAATAAAGCTTTTCAAGAATCAGAAAAATCATCAAATGGGCTGTTTCAAGAAGACTATTATCATCCTACCGAAGAAGGTCAAAAAATTATCGCCGAGACTGTGTTTCGCTATTTAGAACTGAATTGGCCCTAATTGTTCTTAGGTAGACTTTCTCCGTCTGTTTAGCAATTTCTTTCCAGTGATAATTTTTTAATATTTTTCTTCCTTGTTTAATTAAATCATAAGAAAGTTTTTTATCCTTAAAAATTTGAATTATCTTCTTGGCTAAATCTTGAGCATTATTTATTTCAAAAAATAAACCGCCTTTACCCTTGGTTATTTCCTTATTAATAGCATTATCTGCAATGATAAAAGGCAATCTACAAGCTAAAGCCTCAATAGTTGCTAAGCCAAAACCCTCAATCCTTGAGGGAAGACAAAATAAATGGCTTGATTTTAAAGACTTAATCAACTCATAATAACTGAGGTCTTGTTTAAAAGTAATTCTTTGATCAAGCATTAATTTTTTTGTTAATTTAAACAATTTTGCTTTTTCTGGCCCTTTACCAATAATAAGACATTTAATTTGAGGAATTTCTTCCTTAACGAAGTTAATTGCTTTAATTAAACAATCTATATTTTTATAAGGTACCATTCGCGCAATGCAACAAATGGTGGGCTGAGAATATTTTTTAATTTTAAGCTTATCAACAAATTCAATATCTACGCCACCATAAATAACTTTTATTTTTTTAGAATTAATCCCTGCTTTTATTAATTTATTCTTAGTTTGTTTAGATAAAGCAATAACTGCTGACCAAGGCAAAATCAGACCAAATTTTTCTGTCAACCAACCAAATAAAGCAGTGAGGAAAAAAAAATTCTTAAACCATTCCTGTTCATAAATATCTGGATACCAAGCAATTACTGGTTTCTTTTTAAAAAGTCCTGCAAAGTAAGCCGGAATTAAGCAAATAAAATTAGAACCTTCTACTAAGTCAAAATCTTGTTTTAGGGCTTGAATAAAGGCGTTAATAAGAAAAAGAAAGCGGGGAAGAAGAGAGGAAAAACTTGCTTCTACTTCTTTATTTTCCTTTCCCAAACGAATTATTTTTAAATTAATTCCTCTTTCAATCTTCTGCTCATTTTTTTTTCTTCTAGAAATCACGATCAGTTTATGTTTTAAAGTTAAGTGTTTAACTAAAAAATAGGTTCTTGCCTCAACTCCGCCAGAAAAACATTTATTTTTATTAGGGAAAAATTCCGTAATCAGCAGAATCTTCATTTGTTAGAGGTTTTTTTTGGTTTTCTTATTTTTTTAATTGAAATTACTGTTGACAGTTTACTAATTTCATGACGGACATTTTCTAACATTACATTAGTTCTAAAAATAAGATAAAAAAGAACTATAATTGAGGCGTAAATTACTACATCTGTTCCTCTACCAATACCAATAATTTTAGCTAAATAACTTGTAAATTCTGGCTTGAGAATAGAAATAATCGCTAAAAGCCATAAACTAAACCAGAACAGAAAAGCCCCAAAAGTTAAATTTCCCTCTCTTACTCTTAAGAAAACGCGAGATAAAGCAAAGATTAAAAATATTAAAAAAATTATTTGTATTGGCAAAAAACTATTCATTTTATCTTGCTAATCTTAACAATAATTTTAAAAGAACTTTTATTGAATTTAAATTACTTTGCCCTTTTTTTCTTGAGTAGGAAGTATATATTACTTTTATCGGAACTTCAAGAAATTTTAATTTATGTTTTTTTATTTCTGAAAAAAATTCTGAAGAAACCTCCATTCTTTGGGTTTTAATTTCAATTTTTTCAATAGCCTTCTTATTAAAGCCTCTAAAACCAGATTGAGTATCATTGCACCAAACTCCAAAAAGTAAAAAGGTTAGAAGACTACTCAAAAAGTTAATTATCATACGATCTGGTGGCATTTCAAAAATATTTCTTTTTCCGATCACAACATCAATTTTTTCTTTCCTTAAAACCTTCATAATTTTTTCAATATCTAAAGGATCATGTTGCCCATCACTATCCATGGTAATTAAAAAATCAACCTTTTTGAGGCGAGCGAATTGAAAACCGGTCAACAAAGCCCCACCCAAACCTCGATTAATAGGATGCCTTAAAACCAAAGCACCAAACTTTTGAGCAATATAACTCGTCTTATCGAAAGAACCATCATCCACAACCACAATTTTTGATTGCCATGATTTAAATTTTTTTAAGTTTTCCTTAAGTTTTCTTAAAACTTCACCAATGGTTTTCTCTTCATTAAAAGCAGGTAAAACTATCATTAATTTTTTTTTCATTAGTGTTTAGCTGAAACTAAAGTATTTCTTAAACCTTCTTCGAGGGAATACGCTGGCTGCCACTTTAATAATTTTTTTGCCCTCGTATTATCTAAAATATTTTTTTTTATTTCACCGACTCTTTCGTTAACAAATTGATAACTAATAGGCTTTTTGGTAATTTTTTTAAGTAATTCTAAAAGCTGAAAAACTGAAGTTGGCCTACCGGTAGAAATATTAAAAATGTCACTTTTTTTTGATTTCAGACATTTAAGGTTAGCATTTACTACATCAGCAACAAAGATAAAATCCCTTATTTGTTCACCGTCTCCGTAAATTTGACAAATCTCCTTATTTAAAATTTTATGAATAAAAATGGAAACTACACCACCCTCGCTGCTTACATCCTGACGCCATCCATAAACATTACTATAACGCAAAATAATAATTATAAAATCTTTTTGATAGAGGTTTAAGTAATATTCTGCAGCCCATTTACTAATTCCATATACTGAAAGAGGATTTAAACTTACCGTTTCCTTTATAGGAAATAAGCGCTGTTTGCCATAAACTGCTGCTGAAGAGGCAAAAATAAATTTTTTAATTTTAAAATCTCTTGCAAGTTTCAATAAATTTAAAGTTCCTAAAACATTATTTTCAAAAATGGAAATACCCACCTTATTTATACTTGCTTCTGCCGCATGATGATTAACTATCTCTGGTTTTTCTTGTAGAAAAATTTTTCTTAGAAGTGAGTAATTTCTAATATCGGCCCGATAAAATTTAGCTCCTTTTAGGATTTTTTGAAAATTTTTAACAGGATGAATCAAATTATCAACAACAACTATTTTATTTTTTTGCTTAATTAATGCCTCAACTAAATAGCTACCAATAAAACCGGCACCACCAGTAAGAAGAATTTTCATGACACCCAATATCCCCTTGTAAACAAAATTGTAGAAATCGCAAGTAAAATGAAAGAAATTAAATAAAGGAGTCTTTTAAAGAAAAGTTGTTGAATCGTTCCCAAAACAATAAAACAAGGAAATAAAACCAGTACATAGCGAGGCATCGAGGAAAACGTGCCGGTAAAAGTTGGCAAAAAATAGGCAGGAACAGCAAATAGAAGATAGATTTTGTTAATTTTTTTAAAATAAACCCAAATAAGCAAGATTAAAAATATTAGTCCGGAAAAAAATTCTAAAAAAAGAGTAAAATAAAAAAATTTATCTAAATTAAAAGTAAAAATCATTTTAAAATAACGATAAAAAACTTGATATAAAAGAATTAATTTATCTACTGAGCGCGAAGCACCCCACGTGGCTTGCGCATGAATAAAAAATAAAGGATCACCATAGTTTTTATTTAAATAAAACATATAGCCTAACAAGGCCAAAATTGGGAAAAAAGAAAAAATAATTTTTTTTAAAAATTCTCTATTTTTCATTTTTGGTTTAATTTTATATTTTTTATAAAAATAAAAAAATAAAACTGGTGTCAAAAAAATACCTATTAATTTAGTCATAGTAGCAAAAAAGGCGATAAATGAAGCCTTAAAAAAATTATCCCTCCTTAAGAAGTAATAAAAAGAGGTTAATAAAAGAAAAAAAAGCGACTCCGTATAATAAGCAGCAAAGAAAAAGGAAGTAGGAAAAAGTAATAAAAAGGTAATTGTGGCCTTAGCAATTTTTTTACTATAGTCAATAAATATAAGTTTATAAAAAAGTAAACTTGCGAAGAAAAAACTTAGGTGACTTATTATTAAACCACTAATTAAAAAATTTCTAAAAAACAAATTTAAAAATCTAATTAGTAAAGGATATAAAGGAAAAAAGGCTTGAGTACCTTGAGCAATATAACCTTTTTGAGCAATAAGTAAATAGTGAACACCGTCAAAATTGGCCCAGGACCAAAGTAGCTCGTTACCATATGGTTTTAAAATATGCTCCACATACGGAAAACTATATTTAAAAGGTAATAATTTTATTCCAAGCCAGCCTAAGAAAAAAAGCCAAAGTCTCCACAAAAGAAAAACTTTTACTAGCCAAATAAAATCTTTCTTGTTAAGTGAATAACTTTTAGGTTTCATTGAGAACTTTTCTATATACTGCTAAAGTTTGTTTCGCAGTTTTTTCCCAGGAAAAATTACATATTCGCTTTAAACCTTTCTCCTGAAGTTGTTTCTTTAAAGTTTTATCAAACATTATTTTTTTTATTCCCTCAGCAAGAGTGTGAGGTTGATGAGGATTTATAAAAATTGCCGCTGTTTCGCCAATTTCAATCAGACTAGAAGTGCGGCTACAGACCACCGGACAGCCACAGGCCATCGCTTCTAAAACCGGTAAACCAAAACCTTCATAAAATGAAGGCTGACAATAACAAAAAGCCAAGTTATACAAAGCCACCAAATCTTTCGTAGGAATAAAGCCTAGAAAAATTATTTTTTTTTCAAGTTTTAAATTTTTAATCAAGCGGGCCACTTTTATCCTTTCGACTAAATCTTTCTCTAAAAATGCCTTACCAACCATCACTAAATAAATATCTTTTTTATATTGACAAAGCTCATTAAAAGCTTCGATTAATCCCGGAACATTTTTATTCCAGTTCAAATCACCCACGTATAAAATAAATTTTTTGGGCAAATGATACTTTTGAGAAATCTGTATAAGTTCTGCTTTGGCTAAAGGCTTAAATTGTTCATCGGCAGCAAGATAAATAACATGAATTAAATTCTTGTCAATACCAGTAATTTCTATAATATCAGCTTTAGAATTCCAAGAATCGGTAATTATTGCCTTACTCCCTTTTAAAGAAAATTTTTGTATTTGCCATTTAAACCACCCTCTTAATCCCTTAGGAAAATGATTGGGAAATTTTAAAGGAATTAAGTCATGAACAGTAACTACCGTAGGTTTAATTTTATTAATAGGTAAGGTGAGGAAAAACGGATCAAAGTAGGGATAATGAAAAAGAGCATATTGTTGGAGATTTTCTTTATTAAGTTTTCTTAAATTTAAAGATTCAAAAACAATTCCTTCGTGGTTTATTTTTTTTAAAGAATCAATTAATCTTTGGCTATAAAAACCTATCCCTCTCAAGCCATATTTTTCAGAAATTGGTGAATTATCTATAGCAATTTTAAGCATTCATTTTAAAAATTTTAGGCCTTAAAATTTTTAATTGATAAAAAATATAAAGTAAGAGAAGCCAAAGAATTCCCAAACCATAACGCACCGAACTAAAAAAATTTGCTGAAGAAGCTTCGGGAAAATATCTTACCGGTACAGGAATTTCGCCAATCTTAAAACCGAAACTGACAGCAGAAACCAAAATTTGTTGATCAAAAACAAAATCATTAGAAAAACGCTGAAAGGGAATAGTTTTCAAAACCTTTCGGCTGTAAGCACGAAAACCCGTGTGATATTCAGAAAGGTTCAATCCTAAAACAACATTTTCTAGAATTGTAAGAAAACGGTTACTGAAATATTTCCACCACGGCATTCCCCCAGCTAAAGCTTCTTTTCGAGTGCGAATCCTCGAACCCAGCATAATATCAAAACGACCATCAATAATCGGTTTAACTAGCTCTGGTGTAAGCGTAGCATCATACTGATAATCAGGATGAATCATAATCACAATATCCGGATGATACTTTAAAGCCTCCCAATAACAAGTTTTTTGATTACCTCCATAACCTAAATTAGCCGGGTGCCTAAAGGTTTTTAAACCAAGTTTTTTGGCTATCTTCACGGTAGTGTCAGCCGAGGCATCATCAACTACTAAAACTTTTGAGGCTAAGCCTTTGGGAATATCATTAAAGGTTTTTTCAATTGTCTTAGCGGCATTATAAGCCGGCATGACAATTATAATTTTTTTCTTCCTGGCCATGTTAAAAAAAGTAAAAGGAATATAAAACTTACCAAGCTGATTAACTCGGCAAACTGGCGAGTTTTTGTCTTGGTAAATTTTACCACGACTTGATGTTCACCGCTAAAAACTGGATAAGTGATTAATCCTCTCCAGTTAAGATCATGAGGATTTATAAAAACTTCATCTCCATCCACCCATACCTTCCAACCCGGAAAATAAAGGGTATTGTCAACAATTTGGCTCTTTTCCCTGACTTTAATTTTATAACGATGTTCTTCAAAATCCCATTTTTCAATAATCACTTCATCTAAGCCGCCAGCAACTAATTGGACTTTTTCTTTTGGATATTCTTCTTGGAAGCGTAAAGCCCAAATTGGAGTACTCTCACCAGTCTCGGTAGTACCGGTATATTTTTGAATTAAATCTTCGTCTGAATAATTCTTTTCACTCCCTTGAATTCGCCAATAACTGCTTGTCGTTAACAAAATTAATAAGGTAAAAAAAATTAAACTTTTAAACTTAATCTTAAATAAAAAAATAAGGTAAGCAGCCAAAATACTGATGATAAACAACGGAATTGCTAAAAAACGCCAAGGAAATTGAAAATAATACACTAAGGGTAGAAATTTCAATAAAGGACGAGATAGTTCGATGCTTAAAAATAAACCAACCGCACAATAAACAATTAGCAACAAAACTAACCTTTTTTCTTTATTTTTCTTGATAAATAAAGTAATAAAAGCAAAAATAAAAACTAACCATTGAAACCAGCTCAGGGAAACTAAAAACCCGCTAGTTTGATCTTTATAAGAAGAAAAACCATAGCCCCATTTAGAAAAAAATAACTCCTGCCATTTTAAATAATTATTGGCGAAAAACTCTCTGTTGGCTACCCTTTCTCTCAAGGTATATTTACCCTCAATAAATGCCGGCAACCAATAGAAAGCAGAAAGCATTAAACCTAAGAACAAACTCCAGAAAAATAAAACCCAGATTTTTCCTTTTTCTCTAAGAGAAATTATTAATAAAATTCCGTAAAGAAAAATAAAAGGCAAAAACATTAAACTGAGAGCATTATGGGCCAAAAAAAGCATCGCTAAACCTATAGCTGTCCAACCAAAATATTTAATTTTTTTATCTTTAATGGCTATCGTTAAAAACCAACAAACTAAAGGTAAAAAGGTAAAAGCCAAATGTTCTCCTAACGCAGCTCTCACATATAGTTCCACAAAACGATAAGGCGCAAATAAATAAAAAACGGCCGCAATAAAGCCACTTTCTTTATTCCATAATTTTGCTAACCACAGAAACATAAATAGGCCAGAAAGAAGATAAGATAATCCAAATAAAATTTTTATACTATCAATAATATTAAAACCGAGAAAATGAATTAGACTACCTAAATAATTCGTTAAAGGATATAAAAACATCAGTACGGGATGACCATACCCATAATTAAGATTACCACCCCACCTTGGAATAAAATTTCCCTGCTTTAAAGATTCATAAAAGGAAGCTAACCGCGCTGCATGTTCAATAAAGTCATGAGCTTTATAAACGCCTGGTTTTAACAATTCTTTTAAAGGTAACAAACCTATAAAAATTAATAAAAAAATCAGGCTTAATTTTTTACTCATAAACTAACTATTTTAAAAGCATTTTTGCCGTTCAAAAAGTTGATTTCTTTAACGACGTCACTGTTATTAGGAATTTCATCTCCCGTGCCTATTAAAAGAACACCGTTTAATTTATTATCTTTATCCCAATCAATAGGACGGAATTCTAAATTAGCAAAACCCTTATAAAATTCACCATTATTGAAGATGATTTTTGGGAAACGGGTATAAAAAAGAAAATAAATATAGGGTTGATCGTAAGCAGTGGTGACAATTATTTTTTGATATTTTTCTCTGTTTTGATTAATATACATCACTAATTCTTTATAGCCATAAAGCCAAGCTTGTGAATCTTCAATAGGTCCATGAAAATAATACATATGTAAATAATAAAAAAAGCTTAAAAAACAAAAAACAAAATTTAAAAATATAAAAGAAATTTTTAAAAAATTTTTTTTAATAATTTGAAAGAGTGAAATTAAACCGTAGCTAGTAAAAAATTGAAAAACTGGCAAAAAGAATAATGCTCTCACAGCGTTAGGAGTATCTTTAGTTAAAGCCGAAGCCGTTGGCGCTATTAAAAACCACCAAAAAATTAAAAAATTAAATTTAAATTTATTTTTAAATAAAAAAACAATTCCTGCAATGACAAAAGGAAGCTCCCATAAATAGAGTTGAGCTAAAGCCGGTGGATGATGTCTAGTTTGGGGATCACCAGTAATAAATAAAAAATTAATATCATAATGACTAAGATAACTACTAAGAATGTTTTTAATTATCTTAAAATAATGATTTTGCTCTTTTAAACTCGTTGTCGAAAAAAATCTTGAAGCCCCTCCTAATTTAACACTGTAAATCAATAAAATTAGGAAAATTAAAGCAATAATTAAGGAAGAAAATAAATATTTACGTTGCTTAAAAAAGTTATTATAACGTAGCAAAATGCCGAGTAAAAAAATAGGAACAATAATTTTGGGAGAATGATAGGCAAAAAGAGACAAGCCAAATAATAAAATACTGAGGGGTAAAAAAAGATTTTTTTTAAAACTTAAAACTAATAAATAGATAGCACCAAGAAAAAGAAAAAGGGATAAATTAGCTTCAAAAGCTACCCGACTAAATTGTAAATGCCAAGGAGAAATAGCCAAAAATAAAGCGGTTAATAACCCTAAAATTTCTTGCTGGCTAATTTTTTTAAATAAAAGATAAGTAATAA
>Ga0136652_1000871_pt1 | contig 13633 bp, 10 predicted proteins | sample ConPoolayeEmetaG_FD_94864 | JGI IMG/M metagenome (GOLD analysis project Ga0136652, IMG submission 94864) | Hot spring microbial mat communities from California, USA to study Microbial Dark Matter (Phase II) - Cone Pool mat layer E metaG... ...
GCAGCACGGCGGTGGCCTCAAAGCCGCCGGCCGCGAGCTCCTGTCGGCGTTGTTCGAGGTAGGCCCGGTCGGCCCGGATTTCCTCGGAGTCTTCGAGGTTCAGCTCCTCCTGGTTGCGGGCGGCAAAGCCATCAGCTACGTGCGCCAGCACCAGTCGTCCGCCGGTGAGCTGCGCCAGCCCGCGGATGTGCTCCAAAATGGTCGCATCCGCAGGTGAATTTTCCAGCGGAACCAGAATCGTCCGGTACATGGCAACCCCGCTTGCCGACGGTCAGGATCCCAGCATTTTCCAGAACGTATCACACAACAGCCAGGCGTTCAACCCGATGATAGCTGCCGCAGTCGCCCAAGCTGCGACCTGAAGCCAGCGCCGATTCGCGAACTCCCCCATCTTGAGCCGGTCGCCGGTGAAGCGCACCAGTGGCACCACAGCAAATGGAAGCTGGATCGAAAGTATCACCTGACTCAGAATCAGCAGCTCCCCGACGCCGCGCTGGCCGTACAGTAGCGCTACCACCAGCGCCGGCACGATCGCCACCAGTCGGGTCAGCAGTCGGCGCAGCCAGGGTCGCAGCCGCAGCGAAAGGAACCCCTCCATGACAATCTGACCGGCAAGCGTACCGGTCAGCGTGGAGTTCTGGCCGGAGGCCAGCAGCGCCACGCCGAACAGCACGCTCGCCAGCGGCGCTCCTAGCACCGGCGAGAGCAGCTTGTAAGCATCGTGAATGTCGGCGATATCCTGATACTCGGTTCCATGAAACGCCCGGGCGCTGACGATAAGTATCGCCGCGTTGATGAAAAACGCACAACCTAAGGCGGCAGTCGAGTCGATGGCGGCATAGCGGATGGCCATCCTCTTACCCGCCGATGTCCGCTCGAAGGCCCGCGTCTGAACGATGCTCGAATGCAGATAAAGGTTGTGCGGCATCACGGTCGCCCCCAGGATGCCGACCGCGACGTAAAGCATTCCCGGGTCGAATACGATCTGCGGCTGTGGCAACAGGCCGCCCAGGATGGGGCCGAGGGGCGGCTGGGCTACCGCCAGCTCGTACGCAAAGCAGGCCCCGATCGTAACCAGCAGCGCGGTCACCACCGCCTCCAGCCGACGAAAGCCGCGATGCTGCAAGTAAAGGATGACCATTACATCCAGCGCTGTGAGCACAACGCCCAGCGCCAGCGGCAAACCAAAAAGCAGATTCAGGGCAACCGCCGACCCGATGACCTCGGCAAGGTCGGTTGCGGCGATGGCGATCTCGCAGAGGACCCACAGCCCGAGTGCCACCGGTCTTGAATGGTGGTCGCGGCAGGCCTGGGCCAAGTCACGCCCTGCCACGATCCCCAGCTTGAGTGCCAGGTACTGAAGCAGAATCGCCATCAGATTGGAAATCAAAATGACCGAAAGCAGCGTGTAGCCGTAGCGTGCACCGGCGGCAAGATCGGTGGCCCAGTTGCCCGGGTCCATGTAGCCGACCGCCACCATCAGCCCTGGACCCGCAAATGCGAACAGCTTCCGCCAGAAGCTGCGCGTGTGCGGCATCCGGACCGTCGCGTAAGCTTCGGGCAACGACGGCATGTCCCGCTCACGACGCCAGCCACTACAAGCCGGCGCAGGCTTGTCTGCCAAAACGCTGGTTGCAGGCGGATACGTCGCGGCATCCTGCGGCGGCTGTTTGTGCGCCTGCCCGTCCTTCTCCACGAGCGGCTCCCTGAAAAAGTGGCTCGCCGAACCAACTCGCCGTCCGGACGCCGTGCTGCTAACTTATCAGACCTCGGGCACTACCCTGACCAGCCCGGAATCTGAGTGCAGCACCCGCTGCCGGAGGCCTCTTGCGCATGCACATCAGTGCCGTGATTCTAATCGTCACCATGCTGGCAGGCTGCCTGTGCGCCTTTGCCAGCCCGACCCGTCGACTCACTGGCCGCAACCCGCGCCGGCGTACTCACCCATTCAATGTGCACGACCTGTGGGCAATGCAGCGCATCAGCGAGCCGCAGGTATCGCCGGACGGCCAAAAAATCGTTTTTGTCGTCCGGCAGACCGACTTCCAGGCAAACTGCGGCCGCGACGATCTGTGGCTCATCAACCTCGACGGCAGCGGTCTGCGTCAACTCACGACGCACCCTTCCGGCAGCCGGCAGCCACGCTGGTCGCCCGACGGCAAGTGGATCTACTTTCTGTCCGCCCGCGATAGCTCCACCCAGATTTTCCGCATCTCCGCCGATGGGGGCGAAGCCCATCAGGTCACCAGGTTGCCAGTGGATGTCCGGTGCTTTGCCATAGCACCCGATGGCCGACACCTGGCGGTAAGTCTCGAAGTTTTTCCCCAGGCACGCTCGCTGGCGGAAACTGCAAAGCGCCTCGAACAAATCAGCAAGCGTCAGGCGACCGGGCGAATCTATGACCGCCTCTTCGTGCGGCATTGGGACGCTTGGAAAGACGGTCGGCGCGCGCATCTTTTCAGTCTCCGGCTCGGCGCCGCCCTGCCGGTGGAAAACGCCGCTGACCTCACGGCCGGAATGGACGCCGACGTACCGTCCAAACCCTTCGGCGGACCCGAGGAATTCACTTTCACACCCGATTCGAAAGGCCTGGTATTCGCGGCCCGCAACGTAGGCCGTCAGGAAGCCTGGTCGACACAATTCGATTTGTACTACGTCCCGCGGGATGGGTCGGCCGCACCGCGGCTGCTGACCCCCGGAAACCGCGCAACGATCACGCAGCCCGTCTTCAGCCCCGACGGGCAGTACCTGGCCTACCGGGCGATGGTCCGGCCCGGCTACGAATCGGACCGCTTCCGCATCGTGGTCCGGCGCTGGCCTGCCGGAAAACCGCGCGTTCTGACCGAAGACTGGGACCGCTCGGCGGCAACTATCGTGTGGTCACCGGACGGGCGAACCATCTACACCACCGCAGACAACCTGGGCCAGCACTCGCTCTTTGCGGTGGACGTCCAAACTGGGCAGGTGCGCGAGCTGCTGCACCAAGGGCGCGTCAGCGACGTCGCCGCTATCGCCGACCGACTGGTATTCGGGTTGCGACATCTGTGCAGCCCGGTCGAACTGCACACTCTGGAGATTGCCGGCTCGGCCCGTCGCAGCCGGCCCGATCAAAGTGTGCCGCGTCAACTGACGCGCATCAACGCCCGAAGGCTGGCGACCATACGGTTTGGAGAGCCGGAGCAGTTCACCTTCCGCGGCTGGAACGGGGAGCAGGTTTACGCGTACATCGTCAAGCCCGCGGACTTCGACCCAAGAAAAAAGTACCCGGTCGCACTGCTGATCCATGGCGGCCCGCAGAGCTCTTTCGGCAACGACTTTCACTACCGCTGGAACCCGCAGATCTATGCCGGGGCGGGCTACGCCGCTCTCATGATCGACTTTCACGGTTCGACCGGCTACGGACAGCGCTTCACGGATTCAATTAACGGGCACTGGGGCGACCGCCCTCTGGAAGACTTGAAGAAGGGTTTGGCTGCGGCGCTGCGCCGCTACCCCTGGACAGACGGTCGGCGCGTCGCGGGTCTGGGGGCTTCTTACGGTGCGTATCTGGTCAACTGGATCCACGGGGTATGGCCGGGCCGGTTCCGCTGCCTGGTCTGCCACGACGGCAACCTCGACGAGCGAATGGCCTACTACGAAACTGAAGAGCTGTGGTTCCCCGAGTGGGAGCGTGGCGGAACCCCCTGGGAAAAACCCGGCGCCTACACCCGGCACAACCCCATCGAGCACGTCCACCGCTGGCAGACCCCGACGCTTGTCATACACGGCGGACGCGACTTTCGCGTGGTCGATACGCAGGGGCTGGCAACGTTCACCGCGCTGCAACGCCGCGGCATCCCCAGCCAACTGCTTTACTTCCCCGACGAAAACCACTGGGTCTTAAAGCCAGCCAACAGTATCCAGTGGCACGAAACGGTGCTGAGCTGGCTTGACCGCTGGTGCCGAAAATAGCGGCGGCGCGACCGAAACCATCAGTCGCGCCGCAGATACTGCCGTTCAGTTTGCACCGGCGCGCGCCTTCGAACCGCCGGCAGCGACCGGTACAGCGCTTGCCCTTCAGACCTTAGCCACGGCCGCCTGTGCAGCCGGCCGCTGGCAGTAGCTGCGAACCAGCTCCTGAAGAGCGCCGTCCACCGTCCGGGTCGGCTGCCACGAAAGTTCGGCGCGCAGCTTGGTTGAATCGCCGACGTAGGCCGACACGAACTCGCCGTTAGTCGGTGTGCCGCTCTCGGTCAGCCGGATCGGCACCCGGGCCGCCTGGGCCATTACCTGGATGATCTCGGCAAGCGTACGGCCTTCTCCCGAGCAGACGTTGTAGACCTCGTCCGGCTTGCCGTCGAGCAGCAGCCGCTCGTAGGCGTCGATCACATCCTGGACGTGGAGCAGATCACGCCGACAGCCGAGCTCGGGCAGCGCCCACTCCTGCTCCCCGGTCGCCGGCTCCCAGCTTGCCAGCCGTCGGGCCGCCGACGCGTAGAAGGAGTTTTCCGGCTGACCCGGACCGACATAGTGGAACGGCCGCGCAATCGTCAGGTTCAAATGGTACTTCTTGAAGAAAGTGTGCGCGATCGACTCGGCAGTCAGCTTGAGCGCCCCGAAGGTGCTCACCGGTTGTGGCGGCGTGTCTTCCCGCAGGTTCTTTCCGTCCGCGCCCGCCGCACCGTAAACGTCGCAAGCGCTCACCAGCAGCACCCGGGCGCGCGGGACGATCCGGCGCACCGCGTCGAGCAGGTTCGCCCAGCCGCTGACGATCGACTGGTAGGCTTCCAGGGGCTCGCCGACTGCCGCACGCGGATCCGAGGGCCCGGCCAGATGTACAATTCCATCGGGCTTGAGGGCGGCTACGGCCCGGGCCACATTGATCGCGTCAGCCACGTCGCAAACGATGGCCTTTCCCTGCCGTCGCTCGTACGCCAGCTTGCGCGCACGATTGCGGACCCCTGCCACCACCTGATAGCCGCGCTCACAGAGCTGTCGAGCAAGCAGCGAACCGGCGAAGCCTTCGGCACCGGTCACGAAGATCGTTTGCACGGCGTTCCTCCTTTGAAGCGTAACCCGGTTGTCCGTCGGCGATCTAATGCAGGCGGACGAGGCTTTTGACCCTCGCTCCGGAACTCACCGGTGCTATCGGCGTATCCGCAGCGCCAGTTGCATAACTGGCAGGCCAGCGGTTGCCGCACGTCCTGAAACTTGAGACCCCTTCGGCCAGCCGATATCTTCATCCGGTCTGCGGGGCGATAACCCCGCCGGTCAGGAGGTCCGTCGATGCCGATAAGCGCCATCCTCAAAAAGGCCGAAGAGGACATGAACCAGGCCGTCGAGTTCTTAAAACAGGAATTCCGTTCCGTTCGCACGGGCCGCGCAACGCCGGCACTCGTCGACTCCATCCGCGTGCAAGTCGAAGCCTACGGTTCGACCATGACGGTCAAAGAGCTGGCCAACATCACCGTCACCGCGGGAAACGTCATCGTTATCAAGCCCTACGACCCGGCAACGCTCAAGGACATTGAGCGGGGCATCGAAAAAAGCGGCCTGGGAATCAATCCGCAGAACGACGGCAAAATGCTCCGGCTACCGGTCCCACCGCTTTCAACCGAAAGGCGCAATCAGCTCGCCAACCACATCCGTCAGCTCGCAGAACAGCAGCGGGTGGCGATTCGCAACGTCCGGCGCGATGCCAATAAAGCTCTGGATGCGGCCAAGAAGGCCAAGACATTGAGCGAAGATGATGCCGAGCGCGGCGAAAAAAAGATCCAGGAGCTCACCGACGAGTTCATAAGAAAGGTCGACAACCTTACGGAAGAGAAAACCAAAGAGCTCCTGGAACTGTAGCCCTTCGGCCCACGCCGAGCCGGTCCATCCATGTTCCATCGCGCGCGGCGCTTATCTTGCTTGGGGTTTGCTCAGCCGCGCTACCAGATGACAAGCAACAAGGTGCCCACGGGCCAGGTCGCGGCGCCCTGTCAGCGGCGGAGCCTCGGCCCAGCAGATCCGCTCCGCGCTGGGGCAGCGTGCGGCGAAGTTGCAACCCTCGGCAGGCTCTTCCAGATCCAAAGCTTCTACCGGTACTAACGCAGCCGTCGCCAGGTCAAGCCCATCCATTCGCGGCGCCGCTGCCAGCAGCACACGCGTGTAGGGATGCTGCGGCTGCTCGTAGACCGCTTCTGCCGGCCCGTACTCAACGATCCGCCCGCGGTACATGACCGCAATGCAGTCGCTACAGTGGCGGATCACCGCCAGATTGTGAGCAATCAGCAGGTACGACAGCCCCAGTTCCGCCTGGAGATCATTCAGCAAGTTGAGAATCTGCGCCTGCACAGAAACGTCCAAGGCAGAGACCGGCTCATCGCAAATGATCAGCTCCGGACCAACCGCCATTGCTCGGGCAATTACGATCCGCTGCCTCTGGCCACCCGAAAACTCATGCGGGTAGCGCCGACACGCCTCCGGCGGCAACCCCACCAGCCGCAGCAGTTCCACCACCCGCTCGGTCCGCTGACGGCGGTTTTCAACCAGACCATAGACCTGCAGCGCCTCGCCGATCGCCTGCTCAACGGTCAACCGCGGATTGAGGCTGCCGGCAGGGTCCTGAAATATGATCTGCATTCGTCGCCGCAGCCGCCGAAGCTCGCGAGCCGGCATGGCAAACACGTCGGAACCGTCGAACAGCACCCTCCCGCTGGTGGGCGGGACGAGCCGCAGAATTGCGCGGGCCAGCGTCGTCTTGCCCGATCCGCTTTCGCCCACCAAGCCTAGGGTTTGCCGGCGATTCAAGGTGAAGGACACCCCGTCAACGGCGCGGATCAGGTTCGGGCTTTCTGGGCTAAGCCCGTTTATTCGCAATAACTTACGAGCTGTGCGTACGGGAAAGTATTTCCGCAGCTCTTGCACCTGCAACAGCGGCTTACTGCCGGATGCGTCAGAACTCATCGAATCGCATTGTTACTCGTCCGCCCGGCGGTGCAAAGCGCACCGTCTGCTCGCGCCGGGCCGCGCGCTATGCACCCGGGGACTGTAGAACGGGTAATGGGCGGACACCACGCCATGAGGACTGACGCGAAGGCGAAACTACGGAGTCGACGCGGCCGAACAGCGTCAGCGCCGAGGCTGACTCGATCTGTACGCTCACCAGCGCTCCGATCAGATCGGCCGACCCGTTGAACACGACTATGTGGTCGGTCGGAGTGCGCCCGACGAGCTGCAAGGCCGGTTCGGCAGGCCGCTCCTGACTGCGGTTTTGCTCATCAGCGGGCGGTCCGCAGTGGCCAGCCTCAGCGCGCAGCGCTCCGGTACCGCGCGGTGTGCTTGCCAGCTTCGACCGTCCCTCGACGAGCACCTCGACCGTCCGGCCCAGGAATCGCTGGTTACGCCGACACGAAATCTCTGCCTGCAACGCAAGCAAGTCGTTGTTGCGCCGGGCCTTAACATCGAAGGGCACATCGTCAGCGAACCTGCGTTCTGCCACCGTCCCCGGCCGCCGAGAGTACTTGAAGACAAAAACCCGGTCGTACTCTACCCGGCGCAGGAGGTCGACTGAGGCCCGGAAATCTTCTTCGGTCTCGCCGCAGAAACCCACGATAAAGTCGCCTGCCAGCGCGATGTCGGCCACGTACTTGCGGGCAGTGTCCGTCAAATCGAGGTACTGGGCGACGGTATACCCGCGGCGCATCTTCCGCAAAATGCCGTCTGAGCCGCTCTGCGCCGGTATGTGCAGGTATGGCATGATCTTCGGATAGTCGCGCATTACGCGGAAGATGTCATCGTCCCAGTCCGCTGGAAAGTTGGTGACAAACCGGACCCGGTCAATGCCGTCGACCGCCTGAACACGGCGAAGCAGCTCGGCAAACCGGACCGGTCGACCGCTTTCCTCGCTTTCGTAGGAATTGACGGTCTGGCCCAGCAGCGTCACCTCGCGGCAGCCAGCCTGCGCTAGTCGCCGGACCTCCTCGATAATGTTCTCTGGGGGGCGGCTGCGTTCCGGCCCCCGAGTAAATGGGACCACGCAGTAAGTGCAGAACTTGTCGCAGCCGCGCTGGACCCGCACGTAAGCTTGGAAAGGGCCACTTCCGTCGCCGATGCACCGGGACTGGTCGAGAGCTTCCAGGGGATCGTCGGCTGCGCTCCGTAAGGCTTTGGAGCGGCGGGACTTACTGCCGGAAAGCGCCGCGATCTTTTCGTGCCGATCCCAGACCTCGGCAAGCAAAGCTGGGAGTCGATCGAGGTTGCCTGGACCACACAGAAGATCGAGGTGCGGCACCTTCGCGAACAATCCCTTCCCCTCCAGTTCGGCCATACAGCCGATGAGCCCGATAATCGTCTCCGGCCGCCGCAGCTTGCGGGCCTTCAGACCGCCGAGGCGCGACAGAACCTTATCCTCGGCGTGCTTACGGACGCTGCATGTGTTGAAAAGAATGATATCGGCCTGGCGGTGGTCGGTTACCCGCTCCAGCCCCAGCCCACGGAGCTGGCCTTCGACAAGCTGGCTGTCCAGCACGTTCATCTGGCAGCCGAAGGTCTCCAGGTAGTACTTGGCACCTTTCACCGGCTCTTACTTCTTGTCGACGGCCAGGCCGGCACGACACCCGTCCGGCCAGTTGCCGCCTGTGCTCGGCCGACCCTGAGTATACACGGCACTCGGCGCGCTGGCAGCATGCGGAACGCGCCGTGGCGGTAGCCTGCGGGCCGGTATTTGCTGTGGTTTGACCGGCACGCGCCGCAACCTATATCGGCTCTAGCGAGCGCCAGGCGCGCGTGCAGAAAAACCCCGAGCGCTAGTCGTTTGTGCTGAAGCTGCACCGATAGAAGCCTTGAGAGGTATCACGATTTCGGCCTGGATTTGGGGCGGGGCGGTTGCAGGTGAAGGGCTGCCCGGATATAAGAAAACTTGCAAGGAGGCTGGTATTTTCGAGCGAGGGACGGCTGGTGAGTAGCGATGCGCGTAACACGCGGGTGGTGGTGTGCCTGATACTGGCGATGACGGCAGGTGCCCGGCTTTTACTGTGGCTCGAACCGCGTCCGACTTATGCGAACGCGATGCGACCGCTGACCGCCGTCGGAGGTCAGCCAATTGAAAGCGTGCTGATTGAGTATGTGCCGCCGGACGCGCTGCCGCCTGCTTCCGCCAGCGTTATTCTGCTGCCGGATGGGCGGTACCACTGGGATCGGCTCGGGCCGCAAGTTCAGCTTGCAGTTATCGGGTCGGAGGAGTCCCGGCTGCCGATGCGCCAGAAAGCGGCGCTTTTGGCGCTTTTGCAGGGCATGAGCTGGGGGCGTGGCGCCGGGGGGCAGTATGTGGTACCTGTTCGGCTGGCGGAGCAGTCCGACCCGCGGCTGACCGCCACGCTCGCTCCACAGGCTCACGATCTTTTCCAGATGCTCGCCGCAAAGCAATTCCTCCAGTAGCTTGACGCTTTCCGACAAGCTGCTGCGCTTGGCGAAGTCCAACGATCGCGAAGATAGCGCAACTGCCGGCTAGAATGTGACGATAATCCCGCAGCGGGGTTGAGGAGTTTGCGGGGCCGACCGGGTTGCATGAGCAGCATCCCACAGTTGCCGGATTATGAGATCCTTGAGCGGATCGGACGCGGCGCCGGGGCAGTGATCAGTCTGGCCCAGCATCGGCAGACGCGCCAACTGGTGACGATCAAGCACGTAAGCCGGCGCGTCCCGGAGGATCACCGCTTCATCGCGCAGGCCGAGAACGAGTATCGCGTCGGCCGGCATCTGGACCACCCCCATCTGCGCAAATGCTACGAGCTGATCCGCATCCGCCGGTGGCTGACCACCCGCGAGCTGTTCCTCGTCATGGAGTATGTGGACGGCGAACGGCTTGAAGAAAGCTGCCCGTCGCGCCTGGACCAGATCATCCCCATCTTCATCAAGATCGCCGAGGGGCTGCACGCGATGCACCTTGCGGGCTATGCCCACACCGACGTCAAGCCGAATAACGTTCTGCTTACCAGGGACGGCGGCCTTAAAATCATCGACTTCGGCCAAAGCTGCCCGCTGGGTTATCGCAAGACGCGGCTGCAAGGCACCCCGGACTTCATGGCCCCGGAGCAGGTACTGCGCCGCCGGCTGGACCACCGCACCGACGTTTTCAACCTAGGGGCCACCATGTACTGGGTGGTAACCGGACGCTGGTATCGAACCATGATGCCGGCGGTCCCCGCGGCCACGCGAAAGATCCAGATCGAGTCACGCCGCGCCGCTGAGCCGCCGCACGTGCTCAATCCACTGGTTCCGCTGGCACTTTCGCGGCTAATCATGGAATGCTGCCAGGAGAGCCCCGAACTGCGTCCGCAGGATATGCGGAAGGTGATCTTACGGCTGGAGGTCGTGCAGCACCTGTTGGAGCGGTCCGACGGTCCGGCAATAATTCGGCCAGCAACGCTGGGCGGAGTTGCGGAGGCAGAAGGCAGGTAGTCTGTGGTCGAGTTGACGGACGCCAAGGCAGCCAGCGAGTACCTGCGTCGCGCGGCCCAACTGATCCGCGAGGACCCGATTCGCCGAGGCGCGCTGCTGAACTTTCCTGCCGCCGGACAGCTTGTTATGACCGGCGACCTGCATGGAAACGCCCCCAATTTCGAGAAGCTCCAGCGCTTCTGCTGCCTGTGGCGCTGTCCCGGCCGACGGGTCATCCTGCATGAGCTGATCCACGAGGACCCCGAATTCGGGGGTTATGACCTTTCCATCGACCTTTTGGTCCGGGCGGCGGCGTGGAAGTGCGAGTATCCGGACAACGTCTACTTCCTTCAGTCAAACCACGAGCTCTCACAGCTCCGCCGGCAGGAAATCACCAAGGGCGGCCGGCCGGTGGTCCAGGACTTCGAGCGCGGCGCACGATACTGCTTCGGGCGCGGCGCGGATCTGGTGCTGGAAGCTGCCGATGAATACATGCGCTCGCTGCCGCTGGCGGCTCGGGCAGCAAACGGCATCTTCCTCTCACACAGCCTGCCCGATCCGTACTCGATCAGCACCTTCGACCCGTCCTTCCTGCTGCGCGAGCCGACGGAGCAAGATCTGGAGCCCGGCGGATCGGCCTATGCGCTGCTGTGGGGCCGGTTCCACACGCCCGAGAGCCTCGACCTGCTGGCCGAAATGCTGGGCGCCGATCTCTTCGTGGTCGGTCATACCCCGCAGGATGAGGGCTATGCCGTCATCGGCCGCATGATCATTCTGGCCAGCGACCACCAGCATGGGACGTTTCTGCCGATCGACCTGCACCGGCGTTACACCATCGAGCAGCTCGAAAGCAACATCCGCAAGTTCGCCTCGGTAGAGTGACGTATAATCACGCGCCTGGTGAGCGGAGCGGAAGCGGGCCGGAGACGACAGCTTCATGCACCTGATCGTCGCCAAGCCGCGCGGCTTCTGTGCCGGCGTGCAGCGCGCCATCCGCGTGGTGGAGCTGGCGCTAGAGCGTTACGGGCCGCCGGTCTACGTGCGACGCGAAATCGTGCACAACCGCCAGGTAGTGCAACAACTGCGCCAGCGCGGCGCCATCTTCGTCGACGAGCTGGACCAGATCTCGCCGGGCTCCGTGGCGATTCTCTCAGCCCACGGCAGCCCGCCGGAAGTCTACGCACAGGCACACCGGCTGCGTCTGCGGCTGATTGATGCGACCTGCCCGCTGGTAACCAAGGTTCACCGCGAGGTGCACCGGTACGCCGCCCGCGGATATTGCATCGTCCTGATAGGCCATGCCGGTCATGACGAGATCGTGGGAACAATGGGGCAGGCGCCGCAGCAGACGGTGCTGGTCGAGAATGTCGCCGACGCCCGGCGGATTGACCTACCTTCGGACCAGAAAGGTATCATCCTGACGCAGACCACGCTCAGCCAGGACGATGCGCGCCAGATCATCGAGGTGTTGCGCCGGCGCTATCCGCATCTGGAGCTTCCCCCCAGCGATGACATCTGCTACGCGACGCAGAACCGCCAGAACGCAGTGAGAAATCTCTGCTCACGCATTGATTTGCTGCTGGTGGTCGGGTCGGTGACGTCATCTAATTCGCGCCGGCTTGTGGAGGTAGCACGGGCCGGCGGCGTCGAAGCCCAGCTTATCGACGGCCCGGAGGACCTGCGGCCCGACTGGCTCCGCGGCCGCCAGTGCATCGGCATCACCTCCGGGGCCAGCGCGCCGGAAGAGATAGTCCAAGCGGTAATCTCACGACTGCACGAGCTGGGGGCAGCTTCCACCGAAGAAATGGACGCGCCCGATGAGCACGTCACGTTCGCGCTGCCACCGTTGCCATCGTGCGCGGGCGATGCCGGCACGGCCTAGTTCTGAGCTGGTGTTATCGGTCCACCCTCGGGCTTTTATGTCTGTCGGCGTCGGTTTTAGATATAATGCGTGTGAAGCTCGCGCGCCGGCGAACCGGCGCTGCTTACCCGCCTTGGGATGGAACCATCATGAGAAAAACAGTGCTCGCTCTCCTCATCGTACTGTTGATCCCACTTTCCGCGTTCGCCGCGCCTGATCCTGTTCTCGAACTCTTTCACGCCGCTCGAACCGGCGACGTCCAACGAGCTGCGGCCCTGCTGACCGCCGAGCCTGCCCTGGCACGGCTGCGCACGCCTGACGGTGAGACGGCACTCCACGCCGCCGTCGGATTCCGTCAGGCGGAGCTGGTCGAGCTACTGCTTTCGGCCGGAGCTGATCCGAATGCGCCGGACGCGGCCGGACGGACGCCGCTGCACGTTGCCGCGATGACGGACGCCAAGTTCGTTCGGCGGTTGCTTGAGGCGGGAGCGAATGCAAATGCCGCGGACGAGAACGGTGAAACGCCGCTGCATGTCGCGGCGCGGCGTGCAGACGCGCAGAGCATGTCCGCCTTGCTTGAGGCCGGGGCGGAGCCGAACGCGCGCAATGCCCGGGGCCAGACGCCGCTGCACGTGCTGGGTTTTGCCGTGCGCGAACCCGAGGAAGTGCACGAGCTGGTTGAGGCGTTAGCAGGAGTTTTGATCGCTTCCGGAGCCGAGCCGCAAATTCTCGACCAAGACGGGCTGCGCGCCTGGCCGCATCCGAAGCTCGAGGAGCCCGGGCGTCCCCCATCGGGATATCCGACCTGGGCACAGGTCGAGCAAACACTCCAGCAGCGCGCCAGCCAGTACCCGCGGCTCTGCCGGCTCTATGACCTGGGCGTGAGCGTTCAGGGCCGGCACATCTGGGCCCTCAACATCAGCGACGACGCCGGGACGGAAGAGGATGAGCCCGAGTTCCGCTGGATCGCCAACATGCACGGCGATGAAGTCACCGGCCTGATGCTGCTCATGTATATGATCGACTATTTACTGCAAAACTACGGCACCGACCCGCGCGTTACCAGTCTGGTCAACTCCGTCGATATCTGGATCGTTCCCAGCATGAATCCCGACGGTTACACCAACAATACGCGGTCAAACGCGCGCGGCGTCGACCTGAACCGCAACTTCCCCGAGGGCACCAATGGCGAACCGAACAGCCCGGCCGGACGCGAACCGGAAACCGCGGTGATCATGAACTGGTGCTTCGGCCGGTCGTTCACGCTCTCGGCGAACTATCACGGCGGCGCGCTGGTCGTAAATTACCCCTATGACAATGACGGGATGGGCTCGGTCTATTCGCCGACGCCGGATGACGACCTGTTCA
>Ga0136652_1000876_pt1 | contig 13574 bp, 17 predicted proteins | sample ConPoolayeEmetaG_FD_94864 | JGI IMG/M metagenome (GOLD analysis project Ga0136652, IMG submission 94864) | Hot spring microbial mat communities from California, USA to study Microbial Dark Matter (Phase II) - Cone Pool mat layer E metaG... ...
GATAAACCCAACCCAATAAATGTTTATGGAAAGAGTAAATTGAAGGGAGAAGAATTTATTAAAAATTATGAAAAAAGTTTAATAATAAGAACATCAAGAATTTTTGGTAAAGATGGTAAAAGTTTTGGTTGTAAATTGCCTAAAATTTTGAAAGAAAAAAAAGAAATTTTTTTAACAGACGATATTATAAACTGTCCAACTTATGCTTTTGACCTTGCAGAAAGTATAATAAAATTGATTGAAAAAGGTATATATGGTATAATAAATGTTTGTAATAATGGCTGGTGTTCATGGTATGATTTTGGGGTTAAAATGAAAGAAATTTTAAAAACAGATATAGAAATCAAAAAAGTAAGTTTTGATGAATTTTCAAAAATTTTTAATATTGTTGCTAAAAGACCAAAATTTTCTGCACTTTCTATTAATTTGCTTAATTCTTCAAATATAAAAATGAGAAACTGGAAAGATGCAATTATAAGTTTTTTAAATGAGTAGATGTGAATAAGATTGATTTTTTTAGAAAAACCATATAAGGAGGATGTATGGAAAAAATTAAAATTGGTTTTGTGGGATGCGGTAGTTTTGCCAATACAGTTCATTATCCATCCCTTAACGAAATAAAAGATGTAGAAATTATTAGCATTTGTGATATTAACCAGGAAAGATTGAAAAAAACAGCAGAAAAATATAAAGTTGAGAAAATATATACTGATTATAAAAAAATGTTTGAAGAAGTTAATTTGGATGGAGTTTATATAATCATGCCTCCTCACCACTTATATGATATTGTTATAGATGCATTAAAAAGAAAACTTAATGTTTTCATAGAAAAGCCACCTGGAATAACAACATTTCAAACAAAAAATTTTGCAGATTTAGCAGAAAAAAATGGATGTAAAACAATGGTAGGATTTAATAGAAGATTTATTCCTCTTTTAAGAAAATCAAAAGAAATAGTGGAAGAAAAAGGACCTATAATTCAGGCAGTTTCTACTTTTTATAAAAATACATATCCAGAGTTCCTCTATTATAACGGAGCAATTGATATATTAACCTGCGATGCCATACATTCAGTTGATGTTTTAAGATGGTTATGTGGAGAAGCCAAAAATGTAAAAAGTGTTATAAAATCGTATTTTTCAGATGTTCCAAATGCTTTTAATTCAATAATTGAATTTGAAAATGGTGCTACAGGAATTTTATTAACAAACTGGACAGTGGGTAAAAGAATTCACACTTTTGAAATTCATTCAAAAGGCATTTCTGCTTTTGTTGACTGTAATGATAAAGCATTAATTTTTAAAGATAATAAAGATGAACCTGAAATTCTATCAGTATCTGAAATTGCTGGAAGTAATGAATACTATAAATTCTATGGTTATTATTACGAAGACAGACATTTTATAGATTGTCTTAAAGAAAATAAAGAACCCGAATGTAATTTTTCAGATGCTTTAAAAACTATGGAACTTGTAGAAAAAATTTACAGAAATAATATATCCTTATAAAAAGGAGGTCTAATATGAAAGAATGGGAAAAGGTCAATGAAGCAGTAAATTTTATAAGGAGTAAAATTAATATTCAACCCGAAATTGGAATTATCCTTGGGACTGGATTAAGTGGTTTGGGAGAGAAAATAAAAAATAAGGTAGTTATCCCATACAAGGAAATCCCTCATTTTCCTGTATCAACAGTTGAAACACACCTTGGAAATTTAGTTATTGGGAATCTTGGAGGTAAAAATGTTGTTGCTATGCAGGGAAGATTTCACCTTTATGAAGGATATACTCCATATCAAGTAGTTTTTCCTATAAGAGTTATGAAATTTCTTGGAATAGATATATTAATTGAATCAAATGCTGCTGGTGGATTAAACCCTCTATTTAACAGAGGAGACCTTGTTATAATAGTTGACCATATAAATTTAACCGGACATAATCCTCTTGTAGGAGAAAATGATGAAAGATTTGGACCAAGATTTCCTGATATGTCTTCTCCCTATAACCCAACCTTAATAAAAATTGCTGAAGATGCAGGCATTGAAGAAAAAATACCATTAAAAAAGGGAGTACTCGTTGGACTTCTTGGACCAAATCTTGAAACAAAGGCAGAATACAGATTTTTAAGACTTATAGGTGCTGATATGGTAACTATGTCTACTGTAATAGAAGTAATTGCTGCAGTTCATGTTGGTCTTAAAGTTCTTGGCATTTCTGTTATAACTGATATGTGTTTACCGGATGCCCTAAAACCTGTTTCATTTGAAGAAATAGTTGAGGTTGCAAATTCTGCTGAACCGAAGTTGACAAAAATTGTAGAAAAAATTATAATAAATTTATGAAAAAAATGGAAAAGAAGAAAAAAGTTACTATAAGATGCAGAAAATGTTTTATGGTTGATTCTTATGTAATTGAAGAAGGAAAAGAAGTTAAATGTAAACACTGTGGTAGTAAAATTTATCTAATAGACGCTATTTAAAAAAATCTAAAAGTGAGGAGGTGATTAATATTGGTAGCAAATACACAAACTAATTTTGAAAAAATTTTTAAACAATTTAAAAGGGAGGTAGAAAGAGAAGGTATTATAAAGGAAATGAAGGAAAGGGAATTTTATGAAAAACCAAGTGAGATAAGAAAAAGAAAAAAGATGAGAAAATATAGACCTCATCCAAATATCCCGAGATAATAAAAATGTCCTCTTTAATTTATACTGTTTCTTTAAATTGTAGTATTGACTTTACTTTTTATTTAAAAAATATAGTTGAAGAAGATGTAAACAGAATAGAAAAAATAAGGGTTGACCCTGGAGGAAAAGGAGTAAATGTTACAAGGATGTTAAAAAAACTTAACGAAAATTCTTTAGTTATAACATTTCTTGGCAAAAATAATGGAAATTTTTATAAAAATTTACTTGAAAAAGAGAAAATCAATTTTATTCCTATTGAGATTGATGGAGATATAAGAAAAATTTACAATTTTATATCTCCGGAAAAAGTTTTAAGATTTAATGAAAAGGGGCCAGAAATTAAAAAAAATGAATTAAAAAACTTTTGGAATATCCTTCTAAACATAAATTTTAAAAAAAATGATTTTATTGTTATGTCTGGAAGCATTCCACCCGGGATTAAAAAAAATATTTATGCAGAAATAATAAAAAAAACGAGAAATTATGGAACACTTGGAGTTGTTGATGCTGATGGAGATGTTTTAAGAGAAGCAATAAAAGAAAGACCTTTTATTATAAAACCAAATTTAAAGGAACTTGAAAGATGTTTTAACGCAAAAATTGAAAGTTTTGAAAAATTTAAAAATATATGTAGTTATCTGATAAATAATGGAGTTTCAATTTTACTCATTACAAATGGAAAATATGGAGCAATATTATTTACAAAAGAGAAAATAATTTATTCAAGACCACCTGAAATTCAGTTTAAAAGCAGTATTGGATGTGGAGATGCTTTTTTAGCAGGTTTTTTATATAAGTTTAAAAGAAATAGAAATTATATTGAATCTTTAAAATTTGCAGTAGCAGTAGGAAGTGCAAAAGCAGAAGAAGAAGGAACAAAAATGCCATCTGTTTCAAAAATAAAGAAAATCCTTCCTTCTGTAAAAGCATATACAAAACCAGAAAGTTTTAAATATTTTTTTAATCCTTTCTAATTTTTCTCCCTGTGCGAAAAATCAGGAAAATAAATCCTCCTATAATGCTATTTAAAATTACACTTAAAAGAGATAAAATTGATAAAGCATATGCATTCTCTTTCCCAATAAAACTGGAAAATAAAAAAATAGATGAAAATTCTCTTACTCCAAGTCCTCCAAGAGATGGAATTAAAGTAGATGTCCAGATTAAAGGAATAAAAATAAAAAATGGGATAATTCTTAATTTTTGTTTAACCACCGAAATACCTATAAGATATTGAGAAAAAATAGAAAGTATCTGGAGAAAAAAACTTACAAAAATTGCAAGATATAGTTTCCTTTTGTTTTCTGTAAAGTAAAAATGAATTGAATTATATAAAAGCAAAAGTTTATTATTTAAAAATTCAGGGATAAATTTTTTAAAAGGTGAATACAAAAATCCTGCTAATCTCCTGATGGAAAAAAAACAAAAAGCAAATATCAATAAAAAAAGAAATAAAAAAATTAAATATTGAAGTTTTCTGCCCTGTGTATGATAGAAAAAAATAGAAATCGCACCCATTGTCATAACAGTTAAAGAACCTATATATCTATCAATTAAAACAGAAATACCACTCAAAAATTTTTTTTCTTCATCTTTAACCACATAAAAAATTTTTACTATATCTCCACCTGCAGATGTAGGAAGAAAATTGTTGAAAAATAATCCTATCATCGTTAATTTCCAGATAAAATATAAAGAAAACTTTTCTTTAAAGTAAATTTCAAGAATATATTTGAATCTTAAAGCAAGGGGAATATTTATAAGAAAAAGTAAAGTATAAGCAAGGGATAAAATTAAAAGATTGGTCTTTCCAATAATTTGAGAAACTTCATTAAAATTAACCTTTTTTAAAATCCAAAAAATAAAAAAAGCGCTGATAAAAATTCTCAAAAATATAAAAATATTCTTTTTCACTTTTTAAGAAGTTTAAGGATTGTATTTCCAAATTTTTCTGCCGCCTCAGGTCCACTCCCAGTAACTATATTCCCATCTACCTCTACTTGACTCCCCGTATAAATTGCTCCATTTTCCTTTAAAATATCAGAAGCAGAAGGATAACATGTCGCCTTTTTCCCTTTTAAAATCCCTGATTTTGCTAAAATCCCAGGAGCAAGACATATTGCACCAACCATTTTTTTGTTTTTATAAAAATCCTGGGATAGTTTTATAGCATAGGGATTGGTAAATAAACTTTCACAACCAGTCCCACCAACAAAAATTATTCCATCATATTTTTTCTCATCAATCTTATCAATTGTTAAATCAATATTTACTTTACCCCCAAGCATTCCTCTTGCAATACCTTTCTTTAATGATGCTATATCTACTGTAATCCCATTTCTTTCAAGTATACTTTTAGGAGTAAATAATTCCTCATCTCTAAAATTTTCAAAAGCAATAACCATCAAAACTCTTTTCTCTTGCCCATATAAAAATAGAAGAAACATGAACGAAATAAACAAAATTTTTTTGATATAATTCATTTTTTACTCCTTTTTTTCAAAAATTTCTTTAATTTTATTTAAAACACCATTTACAAATTTTGGTGAATCTGCATCCCCATATTTTTTTGATAATTCAATTCCTTCGTTGATACTGACAGCATATGGTATATCCTCTCTAAAAAGAATTTCATAAGTCCCAATCCTTAAAATATTTCTATCAATATAACCCATCCTATCTATACTCCAGTTTAAAGAAGCCTGTGATATAACCCCGTCAATCTTATCAATATTTTCCAAAACTCCTTTCACTATTTCCTCTGTAAATTTTTTCACTTCCTCTTTTTCATCAATATTCTTAAGAAATGCTTCAAAAACAGAGGAATCTTTTTCTTTTCTTATATCCATCATATACAAAATTTTCAAAGCATATTCTCTTGCTTTCCTTCTCATTATTTTAATTTTACCATTTCAGAAATTAAAAAGAAAAGATTAATGGGTATCAACCCATGTTTTATAAAATCTCCAGTTTTCCTTCAAAAATTCATCATTATGCCATATAAGAACTCCATTATATCCATTCTCCCAGATTTTTGTAAGTTTATTTATCAAATCTCCTGGTTCGAGTTCTCCAACAATTACAGGTCTATCAAGAAAAAGATTGTACAGGTGATTTTCCAGAGAAAAAATATTTTGAAAACTATCGTAATGGTGAAATTGATAAAAATCAAGATTAAATTTTTTATAATGTGGGAGATAAATCCCAGAAAGCGCGCCTACTGTAATATTTTCTTTTTTTCTGTATTTTCTAATTAACTTTATAAATGAAAAAATAAAATCATCAACTTTCTTCCTTTCTATTTTTAAGTGTTCCGGCTCATTTATTATATCCCATCCATAAATAACATTTTTAGTATCAATTTTTTTGAAAAACCCTTCAAAAAGTTTCAATAACTTTTTCTGAATATCTTCATTTTCAAAAATTTCAGGATGTTCTCCCACAGGTATCCCATTTTCAGAACTCACTCCGTCTGCTATTGTATAATCAAAAATTACAGGTAAAATCTTAATATTTGTTTCCTTTGCAACTTCAATAAGTGAGTTAAAATCCTTATAAACATATTCATCAAAAATACAATTTCCAAATTTATCAAAAATTACACCACTTCTTAAATCACAGAATAAAAAAACTCTTATTACATTTGCTCCCATATTTTTAAAAAAAATAAATTTTTCTAAAAGAACTCTTTTATTAGAGGAAAAACCACCATGATTATTTTCTTCCCATGGATTTCTTCCGATATCCCATCCATAGTTTATCCAAGGTAGATTTACTCCAGAATTGTTAACAAAATCTGTATTCCTTAAATTTATCTCTTCTATCTTTTCTCCATCTTCTGAAAGATATAACTTCCTTCCATCTCCATCAAAAACCATATAATGGTAATATCCACCTATTACTACTTTTCTTAAAATCTGCCCTGAATAAATTTCATAAAGAGATATTATAGAAGAATAATTTTTATGATAAATCACCCCTATTACCATACTGTTGGGATGCCATGCAATACTTTTTAAATCATTCTTTTCATTTTCTTGGAGTGTTTTAATTATATTAAAAATTCCGCCATTTTTAAAAAATATCCCGATTTTTCCATAACCATATGGTTCAAGTTCTTTAACATAAAATTTATCATCCGGAGAAACTGCAATACTTTCAGGATTAATACTTCCTTCGAGTGAAAAAATGGCATCTTTTCTATTTGAAAAAATAGATGTCTGTTCTTTTACAACAGAAACTTTAGGAATACAACCCGAAAGAATTATTAAAAATAATACAAAATATTTTCTCAATTTTTATTTCTTTTTTTCTTTTTTCTCAAGAACTAACTCATACTCTTCATAATCTTTCAAAAGTTTTATAATTTTCTGGGCTTCTTTTGGCACAGGGACCTTCTTTTTAAACAAAATATCTCTCAATCTTATTCCCTTTTTTCCGTAAAATTCCTCATTCGCTTTATCGTCAGCAAAAAGAACCCCTCCTTCAATAGCAACTCCCCCAAAAATTCCCTTACTCTTTCCATAAGCAAGAATACCTGCTCCAGGAGCCACTTTCCCTTCAAAATCTCTTCCCACAGGACCTACAGCAATTCCAATGTCAGTTCCAAGTTTAACTTTAGAGGCAAGCAACATATTTAATCCAACTTCATTCATAATTAACAATATTAAATCTGTTCTCTGAACTCCTGCCTGCCATCCAAAACTGAGTTGAGCAGATGCTACAAAACCGGGAGCGCTCCACTCTTTTGTTTCCTTATCCCTTGCTAAAACTATTCCTTCTCCTCCTTTACCTGCAAGAAGAAAACCACCTTTATACTGTCTCAAGAATATTATCCCGTGACAACTTTTAATGAGTGATAGAGGAATGGCAACATCTGGTTGAGTTAGCATATATTCAAGAAGATTTTCTGCTATTTTAAATCTTCTCAGATATTTCTCAGTATTCTCTCCAAATCCAGAAAATACAATTAAAAAAAATAACACAAAAAATAGTTTTTTTATCTTCATAAAACCTCCTTTTTTTCAAAACAATTTTATAACATATTGATTTTTAAGGCAACCCTTCCACTGCTATAAATGTATTCTGTGGTGAAAAAGAAATTCCTTTTTCTTTTTTCATTATTTCACATTTAAGAATATTAAATTTTTTATCAAGATAATAAATTTTTATATCTTCTTTTACAGAACCATATCCCTGGTTTTCATTTGTAAAAATAACTCCAGAAGGAACATTTGGGAAAATAATAATTGTATTTTCCATTTCTTTTAAACTTGCTCCTGCAAAACCCTGATTTGAAAGTTCTGAATTTGCAATTAAAACTCTTACATTTTTAAATTTCATTTGAGGCCATTTATCAAATTCAATTCTTTCTTTTTTGGATGTGCATAAAATTCCTGATATAAAACCTATAAAAAAAATGAAAATAATTTTGCTTTTCATATCTATTCCTCCCCTGATATTGCTATAACATCAATTTCAATAAGAACTCCTTTGGGTAAATTTGATACTTCTACTGTTGTTCTTGCTGGTTTATTTTTAAAATATTGGGCATATATATAATTCATTTTTTCAAAATCTTTTAAATTTTTCATATAGATAGTAATCTTTATAACATTATCAAGGTCAGCACCTGCTTCAACCAAAATATTCCTTATATTCTCTATAACCTGTCTTGTTTGAGAAGTAATATCTCCTTCAATAACTTTATTGGTTTTTGGGTCTATTGGTATCTGCCCTGAAAGAAAAATAAAATTTTTCCATTTAAGTGCCTGTGAATACGGACCAACAGGTAATGGTGCTTTTTCAGTTATAATTCTTTCAAACATTTTTCAATTTTCTCTTTTATTTGAAAAATATTTTCTTCAACTTTTTTACCTTTCACTTCCAGTTTCCCTATTATCTTTCCGCCTTTTTCAAAAACAAGTTTTTCAAATTCTTCCATTGCTCTACTCTTTCCCAGTCCACTACCATAAGTTGTAAATAAAAAAATATTCTTATTTGAAAAATCAACTTCTTTTATAAAAGACCTGATAAGAGGTGTAATTCTACCTGCCCAGACAGGACTACCTATAAAAACAAAATCATACTTTTCCAATGCAGGTATTTTTTCAATATAAAAAGTTTTTCCTTTTATTGCCTCAAAACAATTTATTAAAAAACTTTTTCTTTTTTTGTTTTCCAGTTCAAACAGATCAACTTCAAAATTTTTTGACCTAAGTATTTCATATATCTTTACTGCAAGTTTTTTAGTATTGCCTGTAAGAGAAAAATAAACTATAATTATTTTCATTTGTTAAAATAATTATACCATACAAAGGATAAAAAATGGAAAAAGAATTTTCTTTTCAGGAGTTTTTAATGTTATCAAAAGAAAAAGAAGCATCTGACATTCATTTACAGGTTGGCTCAAAACCAATGTTAAGAATTAAGGGAGAACTTATTAAAATAGAAGAATATAAGAAAATAAACGAAGATGATATCAACAAAATAATATTTGAATTTTTACAGGAAAGAGAAAAGAAAATTCTGGAAGAAACAGATAATATTGATACTTCTGTGGGATTCCATGATATAGGAAGATTTCGTATTAATATTTTCAGACAGAGAGGAACATTTGCTCTTGTTGCAAGAAGAATATCTTCTTTTATCCCAGATTTTGAAACATTAAATTTACCTGAAAGTACAAAAAAAGTATGTGATTTTTTAAATGGGCTTGTTCTTGTAACAGGTCCCACAGGAAGCGGCAAATCAAGCACTCTGGCTGCAATAATAAACCGGATAAACAAAACAAGAGCATGTCATATTTTATGTATTGAAGACCCCATTGAATATCTTTACAAAAATGATAAGGCAATAATAACTCAAAGGGAAATTGGAATAGATGTTAGAACTTTTAAAGAAGCATTAAAATATGCAGTAAGACAGGATCCTGATGTTATCCTTATAGGTGAAATAAGAGATGAAGAGACAGTTGAGTTTGCAATCCATGCTGCAGAAACAGGACATCTTGTATTTGGAACATTGCACAGTCAAAATGCCACTTTAACAATAGGAAGAATTTTAAATTTTTTTCCTGAAACAAGACAACCACAGGTAAGAAGAGATTTAAGTTTACATTTAAAATGTGTAATATCACAGATACTTCTGCCATCAATAAAAGAAAATGTCCAAAGAGTACCAGCTGTAGAAGTTATGTTTGTCAATCCTTTAATTTCTCGTTTAATACTTGAAGGTGAAGATGGGAAAATAATTAAAGCAATAAAAAGCGGGAAAAGTGAAGGTATGCAGGATTTTGAAGATTCTCTTTTAGACCTTTATAACAGAGGATTTATAGATAAAGAAACTGCTTTAAAATATGCTGAAAATCCACAATCACTTGAAATGAAAATGAAAGGAATATTTCTTGCTGAAGAGGGAGGAATTGTTATTTAATAATCTCTTAATTTTACTCCCGTTTCAACAAAAATTCTATAATTTTCTATATGCCTTGGTAATAACTCCGGCCATGTATTTGGACCAGAAGTGGGACATAAAATAAATCCACCACCAGGTTTTGCTTCTTCTATAATTTTTTCTACAAGTGTTTTCATTTCTTCCGGTTTTAAAGTATCAAAAGCACCATCCTCCACTCCTCCTTCAAGACACATTTTTCCATTACTTATTTCTTTCATTTTTTTCAGTGTTATTTTTGATACAGGAGGTGGTTCAACAGGATTCAAACAATCAACACCCATTTTTATAAATTCCTCTAAGACAGGAGCCATATCACCATGACAGTGAACCCAGACAAGTTTATTTTCATTATGGATTAAATCAATTATTTTTTTATCATAATTAAAGACAAATTCTTTAAAATCTTTTACAGAGGCAAGAGGAGGAATACATAATTCAGGTCCAACATATCCAAATCCATCTCCTATCTTTTTTGATAAATAATATTTCACAAGTTTTTCAATTTTTTTAAATTCTTTTTCTATCATTTTATGAAGTATATCTCTATAATCATAAAGGAAATAACTGAATGTCTCCGAACCCATAAATCTATGAACTGCGTACATTGCCTCATCTATCCCTATCAATATTAAACCCCTTTCTCCAACTTTTTTCTCAAATTCAAAATAAGAATCAATTTTTGGCATTTCTTCTGTTTCTATAATTGAAAGGTATTTTTCTGCATCTTTTAAATCCTCTATAAAATGTTTTATTCTTCTTCCAGGAGAACCATCTAATTTATATTTAAAAATCTGAAATAAATCTCCTTTTGGTGTTTTAATTTTTGTAATAATTTCTTTTGCTTCTTCTTTCTCTAAAATTTTTTCTTCAATTTCCATTTGATATGGTACTGGTGGGATTTCTTCTTTTGCAGGACTCCAAAATTCAATACTTTCAAGATCATATTTCTTTACAAGTTCGCATAATGGTTTAAATCTTTCAGAAGGAAAAACAGGACTAACTCCCCATATTCTTATAGGCATTCTGTCAATTTCTTTACATTTAAAAACTCTCTTCAATCTCTCTCTATGAGTCATTTAAATAAATTTCTGTATTTAGGAACAATATCAGAAACAAATTTTCTCATACCTTCAGAAGTTTTAAAATGAACAAGCATATCCTTTAAAACATAAAATGGAATTGTTGCAATATGTGCACCTGTTTTAGCAATTTCTCTTACCTGTCTTGAATTTCTTATAGAAGCAGCAATAATTTCAGTTTTAAAGTTGTATTTATTAAAAATCTCTACTATTTCCCTGACAAGATTTACTCCACTTACAATTCCTTCATCATTTATTATTTCTTCTTTAAACTTTACTCCATTTTCAGGATAATATTCATCTTTTTTAAAATCCTTCCATCCCATCTTTTCACTTCTTAAATAATCATCAATTCTTCCTACAAATGGACTTACATATCTTGCTCCTGCTTTTGCTGCTAAAATTGCCTGTTCTACTTTCATAATTAAAGTTACATTTACTGGAATCCCTTCTTTTGAAAGTTTATAAATTGTTTTAAGTCCATCAAAATCTGCTTTTTCTTCTAAGGATGGATTTATGGGAATTTTTATAACAACATTATTTGCGATTTTGTTAAATTTTTCATAAAGAATTTTCGCCTCTTTATACATATCATCAAAATTTGTTCCTATAACTTCTAAACTTACAGGAAAAGGTTTTGCAACTTCCAGAATTCTCTTTATATACATCTCCATATCTATTTTTTCTCCTTTATTCATTAATTCATCACATGCTGCTTTTATTAAAGAAGGATTTGTTGTAACTCCATCCATTATTCCCCAAGAAAATGCTTCTTCTATTTCATTTATCTTTGCAGTATCAATAAATATTTTCATGCTTCCTCCTTTTTAAATCCGTTCTAAAGAAGAGTACGAATCGGGGCACTCGGATTGTTTCTCCATACTTTAGTTTCTTCTATATACCTTTATTTTTTCCCTTTATCCTCCATTTTTCTTTTGCCTAATTTTTACCGAAACCATCCGGGTTTTCAAAGCAAGATTGCAAGTCGGGGCGCTCGGATTTGAACCGAGGATTTTTCCCCTCAGCCTGACCAGTTTAACCGGACTGCGTTATGCCCCAAATTTTTCAAATTATACTTCAAATTTTTCAAAAAATCAATTATAATCTTTTTATATGACTTATATGAAAATAATTGTCGCTCCAAATTCATTTAAAGGATGTTTGAAGTCAACAGAATTATTTAAAATAATTGAAAAGGAAATTAAAAAAATTATACCTTTTGCTGAAATTATAAAATTTCCCATTGCTGATGGTGGAGACGGAACTCTTGAAGTTTTAAAGTATCTGATAAGCGGGATCTATGTAAAAACTGTAGCAAAAGACCCACTTGGAAGGAAAATAAAAACAAAATATTTAAAAAAAGGCAAAATTGCTTATATTGAGATGGCTAAAGTCTCAGGTCTTGCACTTTTAAAAGAAAATGAAAAAAATCCACTTAAAACATCAACTTATGGACTTGGAGAAATTATAATTGATGCTATAAAAAGGGGATGTAAAAAAATATATATAGGAGTTGGTGGAAGTGCTACAAATGATGGAGGGATTGGATTTTTAACTGCTTGTGGTTTTAAATTTATTGATAAAAATGGAAATATCATTTTCCCGGGGAAAGGAGAAGACCTTTTAAAAATAAAAAAAATTGAATATCCAGAAAATTACAATGAATTGAAAAAAATTAAATTTATAGTTCTTTCAGATGTTGAAAATCCTCTTTATGGTAAAAATGGTGCTACTTTTGTTTATGGACCTCAAAAAGGTGCTGATATAAAAATGGTAAAATTACTTGATAAAGGATTGAGGCATTATGCAAAATTGATAAAAAAATATACTGGAATTGAAATAAATAAAATTAAGGGTTCTGGTGCTGCTGGTGGAGTTAGTGCTGGTTTTATCTCTTTTTTAAATGCAGAAATTGTTTCAGGAATTGAAGAAATTTTAAAAATAGGGAAATTTGAAGAAAAAATTAAAAATTCAGACCTAATAATTACAGGAGAAGGGAAAATTGATAAACAAACTTTATATGGAAAAGCAGTTGGCGTAATTCTAAAATATTCAGAAAAATATAAAATCCCTGCAATAGTTCTTGCTGGAATAGTTGATGAAAAAGTTTATAAATTTTTAAAAAATGATTTTATTTCAATTTTTAGTATTGTTCCGGGTCCTGTATCTCTTGAAAAATCAATTAAAAATGCAGAAAAATATATAAGATTTAAAATAAATGAAATTTTTAAATGGGTTATGTTTGAAAATAGCCACTTAAAAATGTTAAAATGTGGCTATGGATAAAGTAAAGTGTCCAAGATGTCTCGGAAAAAAATTCTGGAAAGTAAGAAGAGGGAAATTAAGATGTAAAAA
>Ga0136652_1000878_pt1 | contig 13561 bp, 15 predicted proteins | sample ConPoolayeEmetaG_FD_94864 | JGI IMG/M metagenome (GOLD analysis project Ga0136652, IMG submission 94864) | Hot spring microbial mat communities from California, USA to study Microbial Dark Matter (Phase II) - Cone Pool mat layer E metaG... ...
CTTCTAAAGATAAGAGTAAGACCTTATTACATTTATCACTGCGACCCTGTAAAAGGCGTATCCCATTTTAGGACATCCTTATGGAAAGGAATTGAGATAATGGAGAGGATGAGAGGGCATATTTCAGGTCTTGGTGTTCCAACCTATGTTGTTGATGCTCCTGGAGGAGGGGGTAAAATACCTATTAGTCCAAATTACATTCTTTCCTTTACTGAAGAAACTGTTATTCTTAGAAATTACGAAGGAAAAATTTTTAAATACCATCCCAATGGAAAAGATTCCAACATTTCCTCCCTACCATTTCTAAGACAGGAGAAGGGAATTCAAATTTACATTAGAAGGAAAAGTTGGAGAAAGAAGAAAGAATGAGAATCGGGATCGCCTTTGATTTAAAAGATCAGTATAAATTTTCATCGGATCTTCCAGAGGATATTTACGAAGAATTTGATATTGAAGATACAATAATCTCAATTGAGAATGTTCTTAAATCCTTGGGTCATGAAGTTGTTAGACTTTACGGAGGGAAAAAATTTCTTGAAAATATAATTTGTGAAAAGGTGGACATTGTTTTTAATATTGCAGAGGGTTTTGGAACAAGATCAAGGGAGGCTCATATACCTTCGATTCTCGAGCTTCTTGGAATTCCCTTTACAGGTTCAGACCCTCTAACTTTGGCTCTTACTCTTGATAAGACAATGACAAAAAGGGTCGTCCAATCAGCAGGAATTAGAACTCCTGAATTTTTAGAGATTGGGCCATCTCTTCAATTTAAGCCAGAAGCCCTTAACGGCATGAGATTCCCTCTCATTTTAAAACTCTCAAGAGAGGGCTCGAGTATTGGTCTCAGGAGAAATTCCAAGGTCAAAAATTTTGAGGAGTTAAATTCAAAGCTAAAAGAACTTTCTATTTACAAACAGCCAATTCTTGTAGAAAGATTTATTCCAGGAAAGGAGATTACTGTTGGAGTTATTGGAAATGGAAATAAAAAAAGGGTAATAGGAATGATGGAAATTGCACCAAGAAATATTCCAGGGGAGGATTTTATTTACTCCCTTGAAGTTAAAAGAAACTGGAGGGAAGAGGTTTCATACATTGTGAATCCTGAGATTCCAGAAAAAACAAAAAAAGAGATAGAAAGGCTCTCTTTAAATATTTATGAGATTCTTGGTTGTAGAGATATTTCAAGAATTGATTTCAGACTTGATTCTGATTTCACTCCCTATTTCCTTGAGGTCAACCCTTTACCAGGATTGAATCCTGAATATTCTGACCTTCCGATGATTTCAAGGGGTTATGGGATGAGCTACGAAAATTTGATTGAGGAGATTCTTAATTCTGCTCTCGAGAGATATGGTATTAAAAAATAAACTTAAAATAGCAGTAACATACAATGAAATTTTTGCAAAAGATTTACCAGATATAAAGGAGGTAAAGGATACAGCTGAGATAATAGGAAAAGTTCTTGAAAATGATTATCAAGTTGAAATTATACCTTGCGGTAAAGATATATTTACCTTTATAAAGAGTTTGAAAAAGCTTCTTCCAAATGCAGTTTTTAATCTCTGTGAAGCTTTTCAAGATAAAAGTATCGGCGAAATGTTTGTTGCCTCTATTTACGAGCTTCTTGATGTTCCATACACAGGTTCCCCTCCTCTCACAATTGGAATTTGTCTAAACAAAATTTTAACGAAAAAATTGTTAGTCTCTCATCACCTTCCAACGCCACCGTGGTTTTTAAAAGATGAAATTGAAAAAATAGATGATGATATGTTCCCTCTTATTATTAAACCTATCTCTGAAGATGGCAGTTTAGGAATTTTCAGGGAGAATGTAATTTTTGAGAAGAAGGAATTGAAAGAAAAAATCGGAAGGATTTTTGAAAAAACAGGTGTTCCTATTTTTCTTGAGAAATACATTGATGGAAGAGAGTTTAATGTTTCCTTCCTTGGAAAAGAACCAATTTGCATTGGAGAGATTGAATTTAAAATTTATCCAAGAATTTTGACCTATGATGGAAAATGGAAAGATAATTCTGAGGATGACCTTGGGGCAGTGCCGAAATATCCTGCTGAATTAAATGAGGAAGAAAGAGAAAAAATTTTAATTATTGCAAAAAAAGCTTTTGAAATTTTCGATTTGAGAGATTATGCAAGGATTGACATGAGAATGGACGAAAAAGGAAATATTTACATTATTGATATAAATCCTAACCCTGATTTATCCATAGATGCTGGATTTGCAAAGGCGCTCAAGGCTAAAGGAATAGATTACAGTGATGGGATGAAGAGAATTATTCAATTTGCATTGGAAAGAGGAAATGCTCTCTCTTGAAATAAGAAGTTTAAAAAAAGAAGACAGAGATGAGATTCTAAATATTCTTGAAAGCTGTAATGTTTTTAGTGAAAAGGAAATAAAGGTTGCAATGGAGCTAATTGATCTTTGCATTTCAGGTTCGCCGGATTATTTAGTTGATGTTCTTTCTGATGGAAAAAGACTTATTGGATATGTTTGCTACGGAGAAAATCCCCTTGCTTTTAAAGTTTGGGATCTTTACTGGATATGTATAAGCCCAGATTCTCAAGGGAAAGGATACGGTGAGATACTTTTAAAAAGAGTGGAAAAGAGCGTAAAGGAGTATGGTGGAAATTCTATTTTTATTGAAACTTCCTCTTTACCATCGTATGAGAGGGCAAGAAAATTTTACGAAAAGTTTGGATATAAAATCGCCTGTGTAATTAAGGATTATTATAAACCTGGGGATGACAAAATAATATATAGGAAGGACATCTTATAAATATTAGTTTAAAGAGAGACTGTCTCTCATCAAAAAGTAGCTCTTAGTCGCCAGCAAAAGGGGTTCCGAAAATGCCAACCGCAAGTTCTGCCCAGATTAGGAAAAGTAATAAGAAAAGAAAAACGATAGCTATTATTTTACACTTTGTCGTTTTCACATTCCTGAAAATAAGTTCTAATGTTAATCCAGTGAGAAGCAGTAGGATACCTGCTGTAATAAAATCTATCGGAGTCCATTTTACTTCATCAGTAAACTGCATTGCTATTAGGGGTATAAGCAGTAAAAATGCTATAGTAATTAAAATGCCAAAAAGTCTCTTATTTGTCTTGATTGTTGATATTTTTCTCTTGTCCACTTTTTAACTCCTTTTGTGACTTCTAATTTTATCTAAATTAAAAACTAAGCAATCATTAGCAAAAATCGAGTTGATTTTAAAATTTTTAATTATCAATTTCAACCTTTTCATTTATGACTTTAATTATTTTTTTGCCATAAATCAATAGTATCCTCTTTCATTCATAATTTACCTTTTCAGCCTAAGCTCCACATAAAAGTGCTCAAAAAGACCAGGAAATGATGATGGGTTTAAAGAGCCTATTCTTTCGGATATGTCTTGGGAGTTGTTTCCAATATAATGAAGATTGTATTCTCCATCCCATATTTTATCCTTTTCCGTCCATATAAGAACCGCTTTAAAACCATTTATCTTCATTTCAATCTTTGAGCCATCAATTTTAAAATCTTCAACTTTTAAACTATGATCGGTAAGAGGGTCTCCCAGCCCGGAAATCTTTTCAAGATAAAGAGTCCCAACACCACTGACAATTTCAAGTCTTGCTTTATACTCACCAGCCCATTCAAATCCTCCCTTTGCTGAGCCAGAATCATTTGTGTAGAAAGAACCTTCAAGTTTAGCTTCCTCAATTTTCTCATTGCAGGAAAAGATGCAAAGAGAAAAAGCCAGAATTAAAATTTTTCCCTTCATCAAGATTAATTTAAAATCAAATCCTTTCTCTGTCAAATTTTACAAAGAGGAGAATATCCTATATAATTTTTAATTTCAGGAGGAGCTATGTTTGGAATTGAAGGAAAGGTGGCATTGATTACAGGGGCTTCAAGGGGTATTGGAGCTGCGACTGCAGTATATTTTGCAAAGGCAGGTGCTATTGTTGTAATTAATTATAAACAAAGGGAGGAAGAAGCAAGAAAAGTTGGTGAGCAGGTAGAGAAGGAAGGAGCTAAGTTTCTTCTTGTAAAGGCTGATGTCGCCTCAAAAACTGATGTGGAAAGAATGGTGAAAAAAGTTCTTGAAAATTTTGGAAGAATTGACATACTTGTCAACAATGCAGGTATATGGACATATGGAGAGATAGGGAATATGCCTGAAGAAGTGTGGGATGAAACCATGAATGTTAATTTAAAGGGAGTTTACTATGTGACAAATGCAGTTGTTCCAATAATGAAGGAGAAAAGATATGGAAGGATAATAAATGTATCATCCACAGCTGGTGTAAGAGGTGAAGCCTTTCACTCCCATTATGCGGCGACAAAGGGAGCTTTGATTTCCTTTACTAAATCTTTGGCAGTAGAACTTGCTCCTTACAATATTCTCGTAAATGCAGTAGCTCCTGGATGGGTGGATACAGATATGTCTGCTGAACCTCTTTCTGATGAAGAGCAGAAAAAGGAAATAATCTCAAAAATTCCATTAAGAAGGGTTGCAACTGCTGAAGATATTGCTGGTCCAATACTTTTTCTCTCCTCTGACCTTGCAAGACACATAACAGGAGAGGTTTTAAATGTTAATGGAGGTTCTGTCCTCTGTGGTTAAAAGATCTTATTTTTTGTTTCTTTTAATTTTTTCCTTAAGTCTTTTTGGTGATGATGGAAATGTTGACTGTTCCTACTACCTTTCTCAGGATAAATTCCCTTTAGGCTCTAATGGTAAGATTGCAATAGCTTGTAAAGTTGAAGAAGGTTATCACATAACAGACCCTTCCCTTGGACTTTTCAAAGTTGAATTTCCAAAGTTGGAAGAGCTACTTTTTTCTGAGCCTGAGTATCCAAAGCCTGAACCTTATAAGGATACTTTTATTTACAGGAACCTAACAATCTTTGCTAATTTTGCAGTTAGTAAATATTCAAAGATTGGAGAGATTCCAGTTGAGATAAATTTTAGATACCAGCTTTGTCAGGAGGAGCCAGAGGAGAGATGTCTTTTGCCATCAGTAAAGAAAATAAAAGTTTTGATTCCTGTTGTTTCAGAGGGAAGTTCTTTTAAGTATATCAACAAAGAGATATTTAAGGGCAAGATAAAGTTAAAGCCTGAGATCGACTCTTTTTCTTTCCTGAGTATCTTTTTAGTTTTTTTCTCAGGAATTTTGACAGGATTAACTCCTTGCATTTATCCCCTCTATCCCCTTGTTATTGCCTTTGTTGGGGGAAGTGAGCTTAGGAGAAGGATAGATGCCCTAATACTTTCCCTTTTTATAATTTTGGGTCTCTCCCTTTCCTTCTCATCTCTCGGCTTTATATCAGCAAAAACTGGAAGTGCAATGGGAGTAATTACTCGTTCTCCAATTTTCCTCTCCTTTGTTGCTATTATATTTTTTATCATGGCTTTAAGTATGTTTGGTGCATTTGAATTCAAACTTCCTAATTTTATTCTTTCAAAAATCCAGAAAAAAAGGAGTGGAATTCTTGGAGCTTTTTTTATGGGATTAATTTTTGGGTTAATTGGAATTCCATGTGTTGGTCCCCTTCTTGTCTCCCTACTTACCTTTGTGGCGAAATCTCAAAATCCTTTTCTCGGCTTTGCCCTTTTATTCTCCTATGCCCTTGGTATTGGAATAATATTCATCCCCCTTAGCCTTTTTGCAAGTCTAAGAACTCTTATATCTTCAACTGGAGAAATTTCCTCACTGATAAGGTATCTCTTTGGTTTGATTTTACTTTCAGCTTCCTTTTATTTTTTCAAGGATGCAATTCCTGAAAATATTTATTTTCTTATCCTCGGGATAACTTTAATCTTTCTTTCTGTATTTGCAGGGGTTTTTAGAAGAGAGGAAGAGGGATTAAGAGGGAAGATATTAAAAGGTGCTGGAATTTTAATTCTTATTTTTGGTATATTCTATTTACTTCTTTCAATGATTCTTTTTCACAAAGAAAAATTCCCTCTTACCACTGTTTCTTCTGTTCCCCAAAAAATTGGGGTTGAATGGCTATCTTCTTTTGAAGAGGGGATTGAGATGGCAAAAAGAGAGGATAAATTTTTGATTCTGGACTTTTATGCGAACTGGTGCACTGTTTGCAAAGAGCTTGATAGAAAGACATTCTCTGATGAAAGAGTAATTGAAAAACTGAAAGACTTTGTCATTGTGAGAATTGATGTATCAAAAGGAGATAATGAAAAGCTAAAAGAATTCGATGTATTAGGAATTCCAACAGTTATTTTTCTTGATAAAAATGGAAATGAATTGGAAAGATTTTCTGGTTTCAAGAGTCCAGAAGATTTTCTTTCTATAATAACAAGGATAAAAAAAGCCCTTCATGAATAAGGGAATTCAAAAAATATTCTCACAGATTCCTGATAAATATGAGATTGTCAATCATATCTTAACTTTTGGATTAGATATTTACTGGAGGAAGAAAAGCGCAAAATTAGCTTCTAAAGAAGGGTCTCTCCTTCTTGATGTTTGCACAGGAACAGGTGAGATGGCTCTAAATTTAGTAAGAAAAGGGAAAAGGGTTGTAGCTCTTGATTTTTGTTTTCCAATGCTTGAGATGGCAAGAAGGAAGGATTCTAAAATTAATTTCATTATTGGAGATGCAGGAAGATTGCCCTTTCATGATGAAACCTTTGATGTAATAACAATTTCCTTTGCGACAAGAAACATAAATTTGAATAGAGAAAATCTTTTGAATTGCTTCAGGGAATTTAGAAGAGTTTTAAAGAGAGAAGGGAAATTTTTTAATCTCGAGACAACCCAGCCATTTGGAAGGCTGTGGAGATGGATTTTTCATTTCTATGTAAAGGTATTTGTTAAAAAGATAGGCTCTTTAATTTCAGGCTCAGAGCCAGCTTATAATTATTTGTCATACACAATTCCAAGATTTTATGATTCTGAAGAGCTTAAAAGTATTCTTTACCAATCAGGATTTTCCAATGTATCTTACAAAAGATTTTTCCCATTTATTGTTGCCCTTCATATTGCTGAAAAATAAAAATTTTTTGGAGATAAATTATGAATTTCTCGATGTGGAGAAAGGCTTTAAGGGTTATACCAAGAATGGAAAAGGAGGAATGGGATAGACTTGATTTCATTTCCAAATGGTTAATTTCTACAAGATCAGCAGTTCTTGTTATGACATTCATTTCAGCGAGTATTGCTGGTATTTTCGCAATACAAAGTCAAAAATTCAACCTTGGCTTATGGTTTCTACTTTCCCTTGGTTTAATTCTTGCCCATGCAACTAACAATCTTTTCAATGATTTGACCGACCATCTGAAAGGGGTTGATAGAGATAATTATTTCCGTGCTCAGTATGGGATTCAGCCTTTAGAGCATGGATTTTTGAGCATCCGTCAACATCTTGTCTATACTATCTTTACAGGTTTTCTTTCTCTTATCTCAGGGATCGTATTGATTTATTTAAGAGGTGGTCTCACCCTTCCTCTTCTCATCGCAGGTGCATTTTTTGTGCTATTTTATACATTCCCCCTTAAATACATTGCCCTTGGAGAGATTTCTGTTCTTTTAGTATGGGGACCTCTAATGGTTGGTGGTGGATATTATGTAATAACAGGAGATTGGAGCTGGAATGTTGTTATTGCAAGTCTCCCTTATGCGATTGGAGTAACAACAGTAATTTTTGGAAAACACATAGATAAATTCAAATTTGATAGGGAAAAAAGAATTTACACTTTACCTGTTCTTATAGGTGAGAAAGCTTCCCGCTATATAGTAATATTTATGACAATTTTCCAATATCTATTTGTTTTATATCTCGTCATAAAAGGTTTTTTCACTCCGCTTACTTTAATTGTCCTACTTGTTTTGAAAACATTTTTTAAATCTCTTTTACCCATGTTTCACAATCCTAAACCTGAAGCTAAACCAGAGGATTATCCTGAGGAAGTTTGGCCCCTATGGTATGTTGCGGGCGCATTTTATCATAATAGAAGGTTTGGTATTGCTTATCTTTTAGGCTTGGTAGCAGACACAATGTATAAATTGATCTTTTAATGAAAGAGGTGAAAGATGAAACTGAAAAAATTTCCTTTATTATTTTTAATAATTCTTTTATTCCATCCTTTACTGGCTGAAGATTATGAGGCTATAGCCCAGAAGATTCTAACAAAAGGACTTGAAGAGAATGGTGCTTATAAAATTCTTGAGAAACTTACAAAAATAGGACCAAGGCTTACAGGATCAACTCAAGCTGAAAAAGCAGTTAAAGAGATGAAGAGGTTAATGGAGGATATGGGAATAGAAGTAAGACTTGAGCCAGTAAAGGTGGGAAGATGGGTAAGGGGAGAAAAAGAAGAGGGAAGAATTGTTTCAAAATTTTTTGGAAAGATTCCAATTTCTATCTGTGCCCTTGGCGGAAGTATTCCTACTCCAAAGAATGGTATCTCTTCTCAGGTTGTAGAAGTGAGTTCCTTTGAGGAGCTTGAAAAGATGGGTAATTCCGTCAAAGGGAAGATTGTTTTTTTCAATAGGAAAATGAATCCAGCATTTCTTGAACCCTTCAGGACTTATGGTGAAAGTGCTTGGATTAGACATAATGGAGCTATTGAGGCAGGTAAATTTGGGGCAGTTGCAGTTATTGTTCGTTCCCTGACCCTTTCCATTGATGATTATCCCCATACAGGAATAATGGAATACTCTCCAGATGTTCCAAAAATTCCAGCAGTTGCAATTAGCACAAAGGATGCTGAACTGCTTAGTGAATTGCTTAAAAAAGACCCATCATTGAAGGTTTATATTAAAATGAATTGTAAAGAACTTCCACCTGTTATATCCCACAATGTTATTGGAGAGATAAAGGGAAGGGAAAACCCTGAGGAAATTGTTTTAATTGGTGCCCACATTGATAGCTGGGATCTTGGAGAGGGAGCCCATGATGATGGAGCAGGATGTGCCCATGTTGTTGAAGCTTTAAGACTTCTTAAAGAACTTGGTTTAAAGCCGAATAGAACTATCAGGGGTGTTCTTTTTATGGATGAGGAATCAGGTGGAACTGGTGGAAAGGCATATGCAGAGTTTGAAGGAAGGGAAAAGGAGAGACACATAATTGCAATTGAATCGGACAGAGGCGGATTCTTACCTTTATATTTTGGAGTGAGAGCTGATAAATCCGTCATTGATAGGTTAAAGAAATGGGAAGATATTCTACGTATTGCAGGAATTATAGGTATAAGGGAAGGTGGCGGTGGAGCTGATATAGGTCCCCTTGAGAGAAATGGAACAATTCTTTCCGGTCTCATTGTAAATTCCCAAGCCTATTTTGACTATCATCACTGTGCAAGAGATGTTCTTTCAGCTGTTCATCCCAGGGAATTAGAGCTTGGTGCAGTTGCAATGGCAATATTTTCTTATATTCTGGCAGAGGAAGGCATTTGATTTTTTATAGAAGGAGTATGGGATGAAATTCATCGATTGGACGATTATATTTCTTTATTTTGTTCTAAGCCTTTTTATAGGAATTTACTACTCCAAGAGAGCTGGGAAGAGCATAAGTGAATTCTTTCTTTCGGGCAGAAATCTTCCATGGTGGCTTGCAGGGACATCAATGGTTGCTACAACCTTTGCAGCTGACACACCCCTTGCTGTAACCGAACTTGTTGCAAAGAATGGTATTGCTGGAAATTGGCTATGGTGGAATTTCCTTTTTGGCTCAATGCTTACTGTTTTCTTTTTCGCAAGATTATGGAGGAGAGCAGGAATACTTACAGATGTTGAGTTTGTTGAATTGAGATATTCAGGGAAACCAGCTTCATTTCTTAGAGGTTTTAGAGCCCTTTATCTCGGGTTATTTATAAACACTGTGATAATGGGGTGGGTTAATGTTGCTATGGCTTCTATACTTGTTGGAATGTTTGGAATACCATCTTCTCAGGTTCGATTTTATATTTTTGGTTGTATGGTTCTTGTTGCTCTTTATTCAGCTCTCTCGGGTTTGTGGGGGGTTGCTGTAACAGATGCTATTCAGTTTGTTATTGCAATGACAGGAACCATAGTTCTTGCAATTCTTGTCGTCAACCTTCCCCAGGTTGGAGGGATTGATGGTTTGAAGGATAAACTTCCCGATTGGGTATTCAGATTTACTCCTCAGATTGGTTTGTCTGATATGGGTTATGGAGGTATTCTTTCCCTTACAGTAGGAGCTTTTATTGCTTATATTCTTGTTCAGTGGTGGGCATGCTGGTATCCTGGAGCCGAACCTGGAGGGGGTGGATACATTGCCCAGAGAATAATGTCTTCAAAAGATGAAAAACATTCTCTCCTGGCAACCCTCTGGTTTACAATTGCCCATTACTGCATAAGACCCTGGCCCTGGATAGTTGTTGGACTTACAACTCTTGTCCTTTATCCATCCCTTGGTCCTGATGAAAAAAGATTGGGATATGTTTTTACAATGAGGGATTTTCTCCCAGCCGGTTTAAAGGGGCTCCTTGTTGCAGCATTTTTTGCAGCATATATGTCAACAATTGCAACACAACTCAACTGGGGAACATCTTATGTGATAAATGATTTTTACAAAAGATTTGTTAAAAAGAATGCTTCTGAAAAACACTATGTTTTAATTTCAAGAATCACAACCCTTGCAGTTATGGTAGCCTCTATTCTTGTAACCCTTATAATAACAACCATATCTGGAGCTTGGCAGTTCATAATTGAGGCAGGAGCAGGGCTTGGACTCGTTTTAATTTTAAGGTGGTACTGGTGGAGGATTAATGCATGGTCTGAAATTTCAGCAATGATTGCTCCATTTTTCGCCTATGGATACATAAAATTCTTTACCAAAATAAAATTCCCAGAGTCCCTCTTTTTTATTGTTTCCTTTACAACAATTGTCTGGATTCTCTTTACATTCTTGACAAAACCAGTGCAGAAGGAGCATTTGATTAATTTTTACAGAAGAGTCCATCCTGGGGGAATTGGATGGAAAAGGATATCATCATTGGTTCCAGATGTTAAAGGAGACTCTGGTTATGCAGGATTATTTTTAAGCTGGATTTGTGGAATAATTCTTGTCTATTCTTCCCTATTTGGGATTGGGAAAGTTATTCTGGGAGATTATCTATCAGGTGCAGTTTTTATATTTACTGCCTTTTTATCAGGAGGAATGATTTACTACATCTTCTCAAAAATAGGTTGGGCGAGAGTATCTACTTAAATTACCTCACCCACCCAGGGTATCCGCCCTCTTTTCTCACTTTATCTGGTAAGCTTTCAAGTTCAATCCTTAGATCTTCTGCCTCTTTCTTTGCAATCTCAAGTTTTACCTGAAGTTCGTCTATCTTGTTCTGGAAAAAACCCCTTTCATAAAATACTTGCCCATATCGAAAAGATGTTGGTCTGAAGGAGTAGAAGTCCATGTAAAGTTCAGAAATTTCATTCTCCAATTTTCTAACCTTTTCCATTGCAGACCTGTATTTTTGCTCAAGTTCAGCCTTGTAGGCTCTCCAGTAATTTTCCCTCTCCTTCATATCAACCTCAGGCTCCTTTGTCTCAGGAACTCCTTCCTCTGTCTCTTCCCTCCCAGAAATCGAGAGATCCCTTTTTATGTTTCTCAAAGTGTTATTAGTTACCACCTCTACCTTCTCACCCTTCAATTTCTCTCTTCTTTCTTTCTCCTTTTCAGCCAGCTCTGCGAAACTCTGGGCAAATAAAGGGGAGAATAAGAAATATATAGGAACTAAGATTATCAGTATTCTCATACTTTTATTATATTAATGCAAAAATTAAAATGCAAATTAAGGAATTTTTATAGAAGAATTGATTTTTAAAACTTTATTTTTACTTAATCTTTATGAATTCTTTTTTTCCTTTATTTCACAGTCCTTTCAGGAGGAGATGGTATTCCCTCTCTTATCTTTTTCTCCTTCGGAGGAGAATAAAGCTTTGCACCTTCTCTACCCTTTTTGATTCCTAACATTCTAAAAATGGTTTCTCTTTTAAGAAGCTGTATGGCAAGGGCTGGATCAACTCCCTTTGGACAGGCTTGGGTGCAGGCAGATGCATAGTGGCATCTCCAGCATCCATGGGGAGAATCAACAACTTTCAATCTTTCGTTAAATCCTTCATCCCTTACATCTGCCATGTATCTATAAGCTTGAGCTAATGCCTGAGGTCCAATAAATTCAGAATCAGTAGCATAGGTTGGACAAGCTGAGAGACAGCTTCCACACTTTATACAATATGTAAACTGAGAAATTTCCTCAAGCTCCTCAGGAGTCATTCGATATTCATTTGTAGGATTTTCCAGCTCCTTTTCATCCTTTCTTATTATAAATGGCTTTATCTCTTTGTGCTTACAGAAGAATGTTTCAAGATCAGGAACAACATCCCTTATTATCTCATAGTTTGGAAGTGGCTTTATCTCAACAGTTTCCGAATTTAAATGCAGAACCTGAGTTTGACAGGCAAGAGCAGGAAGACCATTTATAAACATCCCGCATGAACCACAAACTCCCATTCTACATGAGTATCTAAAGGATAATGTGGGATCGAAGTTTTCCTTTATAAATATTAGAGCATCAAGGACTGTTGTCCCTTTTTTAATTTCAACTTTATATTCCTTTATTTCAGGTTTTCCATTATCGGGATTGTATCTTAGAATTTTAAAATTTATTAGTTTAGATTCAATTTCAACCTTCTTCATCTTAGCCTCCTAAAATTTTTTGACATAAATACCTATTGTAGCGTAGGAACCATAAAGGAAAAGAATAATTCCAAAAAAAGTTATTATCAAACCCAGTATCTTACCAAATTTTTTTGCAGGGATAGCCTCTATGAGAATGTTTCTCAAACCATAAAGTCCATGGAATAGAGCAGATCCAAGGAATATTATGTTTACAACAAGAAAAGCAACTTGCTTACTCCTGTGGAGAACTGCTTTCCAGTCAAGAGGTTCAACTCCTGAGACTTTACTTATAAATCCAAAAATGTCCTCAAGATGCATTATTCCCATGTGCATTGTGAGGAGAAAGAGGAGAATTGCACCTGTTAGAAATTGTAAAAACCATAATCTTGACTCTTTCATTTTCAACCTCCAATTTTAAAATACTCGATTGTAGCAATTACAATAAAAATAGCCCCAAGAATCATCAGGATGAAAACAAAGGGTCTCTGCTTGTGAATGGATGTGATGTAAGGATATTTTGGCTGGGCAGGTTTTCCAAGGAAGACACCAAATTCAAGGAAAATCAATCTAAATCCATTAATTGCATGGTAGATGAAGGCAAGGAGCAAAAGATATTCGAGGAAATGAAAAATAGGAGTTTTCAGAAATCCCATAATTGATTCCCAGGCTTCACTTCCCTTTGCCCTTTCCCCTGTTACAAAAACATGGAGGGAAAGATAGAAAATAAGGGCAAAGCCACTGATTCTATGAAGGATGTAAGCATATCTTTCAATCCAGTATTTCCCTCCATAGAACCAGCCCAAAATACCAAGACGATTTTTGTATGTTTTCTGATTCATTATTTCCTCCTTTCCCATTAATATTTTCTTTCAACAGGTTTCCACATTGTTATTC
>Ga0136652_1000884_pt1 | contig 13537 bp, 10 predicted proteins | sample ConPoolayeEmetaG_FD_94864 | JGI IMG/M metagenome (GOLD analysis project Ga0136652, IMG submission 94864) | Hot spring microbial mat communities from California, USA to study Microbial Dark Matter (Phase II) - Cone Pool mat layer E metaG... ...
GCTCTGTTTAAGAATATATTATTCTATTATTATATTTATTATATTTTAAAATTAGAACAACTATAATTTACTATTCAATGTTCTACTTGCTATCTGGTGAGAAATAAATGATTTCTATTTCTACTTTTAATATTTACTTTTATTACTTAATTTTTAACTAATAATTTAAATATTTATTTAAGTTTAAATATTTATTTAAATATTTAACTATTTAGCTTGCCTCTTCCTGCTCTTCTTTTGGAACGTATTCTTCCTGCCAAACTTTATCTGCAATCCTTCCATAGGCGCAAGAATACTCATCAAGCTGCTTTGCCAAATCAGTAATAATTGTTTCAGCTCCTGGGTGCGTTGGATATGCGCCAGTTTCAGCAACTATTTCTCTTAAAACATGAGGGTTATCTATAATACTGCATGGTCTTAAGTGATTTTCCGTATAAGGCTGTCTTTTTCTAAAAGCCATAAAAAATGGACTTGTTAAAACTTCTGCCAAACTTTTTTCTTTTATGTTATCTGCTGCAAAATGAACAAAAACACATGGTTCAACATCACCATTTACGTTAATATGGAGATAATTTTTACCACCTGCCATGCATCCATTTACCAAATTACCATCATTCCAAAAATCTGCAACAATTATATTTTTAGTTTTTCTTATTTCTAAAATCCTTTTTCTTCTATAATCTCTCTGCTCAGGAGTAGGCATTAGGTCAAGATTTGGTTCTCTACCAATTGGAATATAGTTAAAATACCAACCAATAAAACATCCCTTTTCTATAAAGAAATCTACAAATTCATCACTAACAACTAGTTCATTGTTATGTCTTGTTGCTGTAACCGAGTATCCAAATAGAACACCATTTTCTCTTAAAGCATCCATTGCAGACATAATCCTCTGCCAGGTGCCCTCACCACGTCTTGCCATTGTTTCCTTTTCAAAACCTTCAACACTTATACAGGGTACAGCATTTCCAAGCTGTGCAAGTTTTTTAGCAACTTTATCATCAATCATTGTTCCATTTGTATAAATTTGGAAGAAAGAGTCGTTATGTCTTTCTAAAAAGTCATAAAAATGCTCCCAAACAAAAGGTTCTCCACCAGTAATTACAAAGAAGTACAAACCAATATCATTTGCTTCATCAATTATTCTATTACAAACTTCATATGGCAAATCATCTTTTTTAGAATACTGCCATGCATAACAGCCATAACATTTTAAATTACATTTCATGGTTGGGCTAATAACTAAATGATTTGGAGGTGTTATTCCATACTTTTCTGCAAAAGCTCTTCTTTTTGGCTGCCCCTGAATCATTGCATTGTTAATAAGATTTAACACAACTTTATTTCTAACTTCAGGAGCCATTTTTGCAGCTGCTTTTTTTAAATTTACAAGCAAGTTCTCTAAAAAATCTCTTTCTTCTTTTTTTCTTAACTTATATACCCGACCTTTTACAAGTGATAGCCACCTTTCATCAGAAATTTTTGGAAGAACTTTAACAACTCCCTTTATAGCTGCTGATGTTGTATATAATCTTACCTTCTCTTTGAGCGTCATAGCCAACTCCTCTCATAAATAAATTCTTTATAAATCAATTCTTAATAATTCTTTTTAATTATTAATTATTTATAATTGAAAAAAACTTATAAATGCTAAAAACAATTATAATAGATTATTATTAAAAATAAAGAGAAAAATTAAAAAACAATTTTTAATGTATTGTTAAACATTTCCGACTTTATAAACTAATAAAAATATTAGTAATTAGCAAAATTACTATTAGTAACTAGTACTATTAACTATTACTAACATTACTATTAGAAAAATTAATTAGTTTATGCTGAATAATTCATTACTTTGTAAAAAATTTGAATTAATTAAGCACAAAATTTTTTAAGTTTTTAAATTTTAATCAATTATTAAGCAAGAACTAATTAAATTTTTAAAAATAGCAAATTTAAGGTTTAATTTAAAGTCTAACTTAAGGCTTAATTTTTTTATTTTCTATTACATCTTGCAAAATATCTAAAAACTTATCAATAGTTATCTCTTTTAAGTCCTGAGTTTTACCTTTATTTTCAAAAGTAAAACTTAATTTTTTTCTAATTGTTATTGTATTGGTTTTAATTTCGTTTTCCCCGATAACAATCATATATGGTATTTTTTGCATCTCTGCCTGTCTGATTTTTTTATTTAATGATTCAATTCTATTATCAATTTCTACCCTGTAATTTTTTTCTTTTAATTTATTATATATATCAAAGGCATATGCGTAATATTTATCTGAAATTGGTAAAATTATTACCTGAACAGGCGACAGCCATGGCGGTAAGTTACCACTGTAGTGCTCAATTAAAATACCAATAAAACGTTCAATACTGCCAAGTACAACCCTATGAATCATTACAGGCTTATGCTTTTCATTATCTTGGCCTGTATATTCAAGGTCAAATTTTTGAGGCATTGAAAAATCAAGCTGTATAGTCGCACACTGCCATGTTCTGTCCAAGCAGTCTTTTATATGAAAATCAATTTTTGGCCCATAAAAAGCACCCTCACCTTCATTAATTTTATAGCTTAAATTCTTAGTTTCAATTACACTTTTTAAAGTATCCTCTGCTTTATCCCATACATCATCAGAACCAATTCTTTTTAAAGGCCGTGTAGAAAGCTCTACATGATAATCATTAAAGCCAAAAACTTTATACATTCTATCTATCAATTCCATTATTTTTATTATTTCATTTTCAAGCTGTGATTCTAAGCAAAAAATATGAGCATCATCTTGAGTAAAACTTCTAACACGAAATAAACCATGCAGTACACCTGATTTTTCATGTCTATGTACTAGCCCAAGTTCCGCAAACCTTAAAGGAAAATCCCTGTATGAACGTTGTTTAGATTTATATATCAGTATTGCTCCAACACAATTCATTGGTTTTATTGCATAGTCATTTTCATCAATTTTTACAAAATACATATTTTCTTTATAATTATCCCAGTGACCAGAAATTTTCCAAAGCTCATTGCTTAAAATAATTGGAGTTTTTATTTCATTATAACCTTCTTTTTCATGTTCGCTTCGCCAATATTTTAAAATTTCATTTTGGAGTATCATGCCCTTTGGGTGAAAGAATGGAAAACCAGGTGCTTCATCATTAAACGTAAAAAGTTCAAGATTTTTACCTAAGACTCTGTGATCACTCCTTTTTGCAAGTTCTAATTTTTCAAGATAATCTTTTAAATCTTCTTTTGAATAAAAAGCAGTACCATAAATTCTAGTAAGCATTTTATTTTTTTCATTGCCTCTCCAGTAAGCACCAGCAATATTTAATAATTTAAAAGCCTTAATTTGACTTGTCGATTCTATATGCGGTCCAGCGCATAAATCAGTAAAGTCTCCGGTTTTATAAATACTAACATAATCATCATCTATTTCATTAATTAACTCAATCTTATATGGATTATCTTTGAAAAGTTCAAGTGCCTCTTTTTTTGAGATTCTGTTCTGTTCAAACTTAAAGTTCTTATTTATGATACTTTTCATTTCTTTTTCAATTAATACTAAATCATCAGGGGTTATTGCTTTATCTAAATCAAAATCATAATAAAATCCATTTTTTATAGAAGGACCAATTGCAAATTTTACTTGGGGATATAACTTCTTAATTGCAGAAGCCATAACATGTGAAGTACTGTGATTTAAAATATCAAGATTTTTATCATTTGAATTATTATTTAAATTATTATTTGAATTATTAATTAAATTACTAACCGAACTATTAGTTGAATTACTATCATTTAGTTTATTAAATTCCAAATTATTAAGTTCCTTATCTAAATTTTTATAATCAATTGTTATTTAATTGTTATTATAATTATTTATAATTATTTTTTATTGGTTATTTATTATTTAAACTTATTAAAAATTTTAATAAAATGTAACTTATTAAATAAAGGCAAATATTAAATTAATAAAAGATATAAATTAATAAAAGATAACTATTAAATATACATAAATACACATAGAAATATACATAAAAAATATGCTTAAAAATTACAAAAAAAGTACCTTTAAAAAAATGGAGCGGAAGACGGGACTCGAACCCGCGACCCTCACCTTGGCAAGGTGATGCTCTACCAACTGAGCCACTTCCGCTTAATATTCTTATAACATGTTTATAACACAGCTATATTAAAATCTAAAATATAATAAATTTGCATTTTTTAATACAAATTTTTATTTTATATCTACAAACCTGCAAAATTATAAAAAACCTTCAATCATGGTATGCAATATATCCAAGCCTCGCTTGTGACATATCCAAACTATTAAAATTAGCCAATATCAATTCATTATTAATATAATTAAATTTTTATAATTGTCAATATAATCAGCAAAATAAATAATGTAAAAAATATATTCTATTTAATAAACTGCAAATTATTATTTATATTTTTATTTCATAATTTTTATTTAGATATAACTAGATTTAGTTTTATCTAAAAACTAATTATCTATTTAATTAAAAAATTTAATTAAAGTAAAAAGCTTAGAAAAGTAACAGGCTTAGTTTAAAAGTATAAAGCTAAATAATTTGTAATTTAATTTACACTATTAGAATGTTAAATTATAAAATAGTGCAGGATTTTGAAATAATATATCCTCTATATAATTTAAACCATTTTTAATCGCACCATATAAACCTGCTTTTTCCTCAAGCTTAGAGTAAACTATTTCTCTTTTATATGGGGTTATTTTGTACACTTCATTTTTTAAAGTTTTTAAGAAATCTTCCCCTAATGAAATTATTTCGCCATTTATAACTACAAGTTCAGGGTCTAATGTAATAATTAATGTAGAAATACCAAGTGCGAGAGTTTTAATTATATCATTATCTATAATATTTTTAATTTCTTTATTGCTATTATATAAAGCACCAACTGCCTTTATATCAATATCAATAAACTCATTTTTCTTTTTAATATAATAATCCTTTACAACATTAGTAATACTGGAAATATCGCATTTAGATTCAAAATAACCTAAATTTTTATTACTTTTTATTATTTCACTATATGATAATTCTTTAGCGATAGGTAAAAAAGCTATTTCACCCATATAACCATTCTTTCCTTCTCTGACTTTCCCATCAATAATTATACCTGCACCAATTCCCTTAGTTACAACTATATATACTAAATTAGAAACATTTGGAAAACTTTGCCACTGCTCACCAATTGTTTCAAGCTTCACATGGTCTTTTATAATAACTTCTATGTTATATTTATCCATAAAAATAGATTTTAAATCTATACCAACCCAATCTCTTATATATGGTGCCCATTTAATTATACCTGTACGGACATTAAAGGTTTCGGGAGAACCTAAACTAATCAAACGAATTTTACTTTTGTCAATGTCGCTAATAATTTCATCTGTGTTTCTTATTGCAAATAAGATAACATCCTTTGCACTTGAAACATCATAATAAGCCATTTCCTTCATTTTTAATATGTCACCATTTAAATTACATAATGCGCTCAAAATGCCTTGAGGTCTAATTACATTTGCTAAAAAATAATAATATTCATTATTGAAATATAATAAAGTTGGCCTTTTACCCAAATTACCTTTTACTTTTTTACCTTCAATTATAATATTTGCACTTACTAATTCGTTAATTATTTCTGAGATTGTTGAACGTACAAGACCTAATTTTTTAGAAAGCTCAGCACGTGACATTGGACCTTCATCTTTAAGCGTTCTTAAAATAAGACCTTGATTTCTTAACTTAATATACTTTTGGTTAAACTTACTTTGATTTGAAATCATAAAAACAAATTAAATTTAAATTAAATTTAAATTAAATTTTTAAATATATAATTTAATATCTAATTATTCCTATACCTATAAATCGACAATTGATACAAGTTTTAAAAGCACTGTAATCTAACTACTTACAAAAATCATAAGCAGTAAGAATCATTATCTTTATTAAATTAAACCAACTGTCAAGTTCCACATACTCATCAATACCATGTGGATTTTCTCCCTTGGGACCTATAACTACAACTTCAGTATTGCTTACTTCTTTAAAAGCAAATGCATCCATTGCTAATGGAATTCCCTTTTCTATACATGGTAAATTTAAGCATTTATAAGCTTTTCTTAAAGAATTCATAGCTGGATGATTTATATTTGTTTTATGTCCATGTAAAAATCTAATTACATTTTCAACTTTAGGGAAATATTCTTTAAAATCTTCATAATCTTTTAAATTATCACTTAAAAAATTTATAAAGTTATTTTTAACATCATTTTCAGTCATATATTCAAACAATTCAAGCCAAAAATATATATGGCCTTCTATTGGAACAGAGCCTGATTCTGCATAACATGAACCGCCTGAATAAAATTGATATGTTAATAATCTTAGTCGCATATTTTTATCAAAAGTTGGCGGTGGTAGTATTTTTGACAAAACTTCTTTATCATATTTTTCCAGTGCTAAAGCTATTTTAGATAATTTATAGATAGGGTTAGGAAGTTCAATATTTGTTCCAATGCCACCTGGCCCTTTTTCCACTATGGAAACTTTCCAATCACTGCCTCCTATGGTTTCTATCCCAACCTCTAAATTTGTTGGTTCAGCAAGTATAGCAAAATCAATATTCTTATTTTTTAGCCTGGCGGCAATTGTTCCGTTTACACCTCCATTTTCCTCATCAACCACACTTTCTGCAAAAATATTTCCACTAAGTTTATAATCTAAATCTTTAAAAAATTTTAAAGCTAAAAATCCTGCAAGAGTCCCTGCTTTCATATCAAGGGAGCCCCTTCCATAAATTTTATTATCTTTTACTTTGCCACTAAAAGGATTTTCAAAGACTTTCCATTTTTCACTCCCGGCTGGCATTGTGTCCATATGACCAGAAAAACAAATATTCGGACCACTGCCTACACCTTCTAATTTTGCAACTAAATTAGGTCTATCTTTATAATCTTTCTTAACACCTTCTACAGTATCAAAAAATAAGTGATTTTCTTCGATGCCTGGCACATCTAAAACATCAAAAATCTCAATATTTTGCTCAGGTAAAAATTTTAAAATCTCATTATAAAGATACTCTTGTCCCTTTTTTTCATTGCCTCCAGGTGGTAGGTTTTCTGTTCTTATCTGAATTAGTTTAGATAAAATTTCAACAAAATTATCTCTATTTTTATCTAGCCAGTTTTTAATATCTTCATTAATATCCATAAAAAAATTATACTCCTTTTATAAATTTAAAATTTTTTTAATCTTCTTTAATTATTACTCTACAAGGAAGTCCTGTTGTGTTTAGTATATTTAAAGGACAAATATAAAGTTTAACAATTTTCTTTGTAATTTTCTCTAAATTTACTAGTGGTGCCACTAAATAAATATTATTACTATAGACAATTTCCCATAAGCCTTGCTCATTATCAACATTGTCTAAAGAAGGAGTATCCATTGCCAAGATAAAAGGTTTTTTCTCAACTACAAACTCTATTGCATCTCTTTTGGCAAACCAACATTTAGTTAAAAAATCCGGTTTATCCCAGTGAGACCCCCACCCAGTTGCAAAAATAATGTTTGAATTCTCGGGAATATCAAAATCTATCTTTTCTTTTAATATTTCTAGTGAAATGTAAGGTCTTCCATCTTCTTTTGGAAGGGTATTTAAATCAAACTTTAAAACATATGCATCCACATCAAATAACTTTTCTATAGGAACTTCATGCAAAGGAGGAGCTTTTTTTAAACCTAAAGCATGTGCTGGCCCATCTATATATGTTCCAGTTAGCATATGAAAACCTTCAAATGCCTGTGAGTATGCTGTAAAATCTACCCAATCTGGATTTTCGAGTTCAATTAATTTAAACTCTGGAAAAGGCGGTCCATAATTCCACATACCCTCATATATTGGCCCAGAAGCATCAATAATTTTCATTTTGCACCTCTTTTCTAAAAGTTAAATTAACATAAAGAGTTATTATATATGATAATAATACAATTTTGCTTATAAATTAAATTTTTATTCAATTAATATAGAAATTAATTATCATTTTTATTAACTAAAAATAAATCACAAGTTATGGTTAAAATATAAAAAAATAAGATATAAGCATAATGTCTCTAAAACTATATTCATTTAGCAGTGAAACCACCATCTACGGTTAAAATTAAACCAGTTATAAAAGAAGCTTTTTCAGATGATAAAAAATAAATAGCATTTGCTATTTCTTTTGGCTCAGCAAGTCTTTTTAAAGGATGCATTTCTGCTTCTTTTTTATATTTAATACTGTTTTCGAAATTATCATTTTTTATACCTAATGCATTAAATAAAAGAGGTGTTTTTGTTGAACCTGGACATATACAATTTACTCTAATATTGTGTTTAGCATAATCTACTGCCATTTGTTTAGTCAAACTTATAACACCACCCTTTGATGCAGAATACGCTGCATAATTAGGCCAACAAACAATTCCAGATATTGATGAAATATTAACTATAGAGCCATGGCTATTCTTAATCATTAAAGGTAAAATATACTTTGATAATAAATACACACCAGTTAAGTTTACTTTAATTACTAAATCCCAATCTTCTTCTGAAATTTTATCAACAGAACCAATAATATTTATACCAGCGTTATTAACCAACACATCTATTTTTCCGTCAATATTTTCTATAGTTTTAGTTAAGCTTTTAATTTCATTAGAATTTGAAACATCAATACCAAAAGTTTTAAAATTATTACTAATTTTACTAAAAATTATTGATGTTTCATTTAATTTATCGCTATTTTTATCAATTGCATAAACATAATAACCTTTTGATAAAAATAACATTACTGTTTCCTTACCAATACCAGAAGCTGCACCACTAACTAGTACTATTTTTTTATTATTTTTTCCCATATTTTAATGAAAAAACCCCAATTTATTTACTTTATTTAAATTAAAAGATAATTTAAATTAAAATAATTCAAGTAAAGACTAAAAAATTTTTTTAAATAATATTTCTTGGTCCAAAAACAGTATAGCCACCATCAACCGTAATTACTGCTCCAGTAATAAACGATGCTTCTTCAGATGCTAAAAAAAGTGCAACATTTGCTACCTCAGACGGTTTACCTATCCTTTTTAATGGTGCCATATCCTGAAAAATCTTTAATGCTTTTGAGGGATCTTTTTGTTTATTTAAATAGTTCTTAAACATTTCTGTTTCAATAAATCCTGGACAAATGCAATTTACTCTAATATTTTTAATTCCATATTCTACTGCAAGCTGCTTTGTTAATAAAACCATGCCACCTTTAGATGAACAATAGGATACTAAATTTGTTGCACCTAATAATCCGCGTATAGAAGAAATATTTATTATAGAACCAGCACCTTTTTTAATCATAAAAGGCAAAGCATATTTTATTGTTAGCAAAGCTCCTTTTAAATTTACATCTAAAACTAAATCCCAATCTTCTTCTAAAATATCAATTGCATTATCATTTGAATTTAAGGTACCAGTTCCTGAATTATTAACCAAAATATCTATAGACCCAAAAACCTCAACAGTTTTTAATATTAAATTCTTGACTTGACAATTTACTGATAAATCAGCCTTAATGGCTATTGCCTTTACTTGGTTGCCATATTTTTCATTAATCGTGGAAGCCAATTTTTCAGCACCTGATAAATTCTTATTTGCATTTATTACTACATTTGAGCCAGCTTCAGCAAAAAGCTCAGCTATAGCTTTTCCAATACCACTACTAGCTCCCGTAATTAAAGCAGTTTTACCAATTAAAACTTTTTTATTTTCCATTTGACTCTATTTTCAGTCTGTTAAACCTAAATGAAAAAATTCTTGAGAAAGACTCATAACTAACAACAAAAATCATTATAACTCCTAGAACAATCAAATTCCAAAATGGGTTTATTCCTAATATATTAAAAACATTTACTAATAATATCATGGTAAATACACCTAAAAAAGAACCAAAAATAGACCCATCACCACCAGATATCAATGTTCCACCAACTACAACTGCTGTTACAACTTCAAGCGGTGTATATAGACCAGTATTTGGTGGAACTGAATTTGTTCTTGTTGCAAGTAAAAATCCACTTATACCTGCTAAAAATCCACTTAATGAATATACCAAGATCTTTAGCTTATTTATATAAATACCAGAGCAATATGCAGCTAACTGATTCCCACCCATTGCATAAAGATACCTGCCAACTATAGTTTTTCTCATAAATATATTAGCTACTATGGAAATAAATACAGCAATAATAAATATTACTGGAATTTTAGAAATACTTATTTCTGAAATATTATTAAAGCTATCAGGAAAACTTGTTACAGTTTTACCAGAAGTAATACCATATACTATACTCCTAACAATTTGAGCCATGGCAAGTGTTACAATAAAGGGATCTAATTTTACCCTAACAACAAAAAAACCATTGGCAAGCCCAATTCCTATACATGCTAAAATTCCTATTAGGAATGCCAATGGAAATGGGATACCAATTTTATAAATTATCCCAGTTAATGCACCAGAAAGAGCCATAATTGAACCAAAACTTAAATCAAAACCACCACTTATAAAAACAATTGTTGTCCCAACAGCAAGAACTATAACTTCACTAGATCTTTTAAGTAATTCTAAGAAAAAACCATAATTCATTAACTTTGGAGATAAAATAGCTAGTATTAAAAAAAGTAATATAATTATAATAATTAATATTAAAGATATTTTATTTTGCCTATTTAAAAAATTTTTTCTCATCAATTTCTACCTTTCAATCAAATTCGAATATTACTTTTTTCAGACAAAAATCTTATTGAATCAATAGATATAGCAAGAAGTATTAATCCACCGATAAAAGCGTCTTTCCAATAAGGATTAACTCCTAACATTGTTAATCCATTTAAAATTATACTTATAAAGAATGTCCCTAGAACAGTTCTTGCAATACTACCTGACCCTCCCCAAATGCTTGTACCTCCAACAACAACAGCAGCTATTGCATCCATTTCATAGCCAATTCCAACTTGTGGCTGAATAAAACCTGATCGACCTACAAAAATTATACCTGCAATTGCTGACAAAAAAGCACTGATTAAATAAATAAAAAACTTATATTTAACTACAGGAACTCCTGAAAAAGATGCAGCTATTTCATTACCACCAATTGCATATAAATTTCTACCAAATTTCCAAAATGTATTTATAATTATGAAAATTATAAAAACTACAGCGAGTGTTAAAAATGGTATATAGCTCTTACCAACAATTAAAAACTCTGGAGGTATTGGCGAAACCCATTTTCCGTTTGTTATAACCATTGCAATACCACGAAATACATTCATGGTTCCTAAAGTAACTATAATTGGTGGAGCCTTTAATTTGCTTATAAAAAATCCGTTAATAAAACCCATAAACAAAGAACTAATAATTACTAATGGATACACTATTTCTAAAGAATAACCATTTTTAATTGCTAATCCACCAATAGTAATAGATAAAGCTAGAATTGCTCCAACAGATAAATCTATTCCACCAGCAATAATCGCAAGCGTCATACCAGTGGATAACAACCCTAAAGTAGTCATTTGTCTTGAAATATTATCAAAATTTTGTTTAGCAAAAAAACCAGGTATCTTTAAAGAGAAAATAATAAATATTAATATTAATAATAAAAATACTAAATTATTCCTAAATAAATTTAAAAATTTCTCACTAATCTCACTTTTTGTTTTTAGCATTTTTAATATTTACTACCCCTCTACTAATTTTTTCATAATTATTTCAGCATCAAAATTATTTTTTATAATTTCACCAACTATCCTACCTGATCTCATTAAAATGATCCTATCAGATATACCCATAAGCTCAGGTAACTCTGATGAAATAAATATTATACTTTTACCTTCACTTACCAAATCATTCATAATATTATAAATTTCAAATTTTGCACCAACATCTATACCCCTGGTCGGTTCATCAAAAATAAATATATTCGCATTTGTAGATAAAAGCCTTGAAATAATTGTTTTTTGTTGGTTTCCTCCTGATAAATTACTCACATTTTGTTCCAAGCTCGGTGTTTTTATCATAATTTTGTTTATATAAAAATCAGCTAAATTTTTTTCCTTTTTATTATCTAAGTAAAATCCAAAATTTACACACCTTAACAAAGCAGAAATAGTTATATTTTCTTTAACACTTAACAAATGAAAAAGACCCTCTTTTTTTCTATCTTCAGGCAAGTATGCAATCCCCTCATTTAAAGCTTGCCTTGGATGCTTAAACACATAATTTATTAATTTATTCTTTTTGAAAAAATTAACATAACCACTATCAAAATCAAAAAATCCAATTAATGCTTTGCCAACTTCGCTTCTCCCTGCACCAACTAATCCGGCAAAACCTAGTATCTCTCCCTTTTTTAAATCAAAACTAATATTTTCAAAAAATCCTTTCTTTGTTAAATTTTTTACTGAAAATATAACATCACTTGGTTTTGTATCTCTAGAAGGATATATAAAATCAACTGATCTACCAACCATCATATTAATTACTTTATTTTGATCTGTTTCCTCTTTTGGAAGGCTACCAACTAACTTACCGTCTCTTAAAATAGATATTGTATCACAAATTTCAAAAACTTCCTCAATTCTATGCGAAACATAAATAATTGTTTTTCCAGACTCTTTTAATTTTTTTATCTGGTCGAATAAATTTTTAACTTCAGCTTTTGTAATTGAAGCTGTTGGTTCATCCATTATTATTATTTCCGCATTTAATATTAATGCTTTACATATTTCAACCAATTGTTGATTTGCAATTGATAATTTTCCAGCAATATCTGAAAGTTTAAAATTACAGCCCAAAAAATTTAAGATTTCTTTACCTTTTTGTGCAATAATTTTTTTATTGATAATTCCGCTAATTCTTGTTGGTTCTCTACCTAAAAATATATTCTCAGCAACAGATAAACCTGGAATTATTGTTAACTCTTGAAAAATAACTGAAATTCTTTTGTTCTGAGAATCATGCGGTGAAATAATTTTTACTGGTTTCCCAAATAAACTGATTTCACCATCATAATCAGGATAAACACCTGCAAGTATTTTAATTAAAGTCGATTTTCCAGCACCATTTTCACCAACTAACCCATGAACTAAACCACTTTTTAATGAAAGTGAAACACTATCTAATGCTTTTACCCCTGGAAAAGATTTTGATATATCTTTAAGCTCTAATGCTAATGACATATAGCTACCTTACTAAAAAATTGTTAATCAAACATTAATTATTAATGAATAATTATTAAATTAATGATTATTATTTTCTTTATTAGATTAATTATAAGATACTAAACCATTTTTGTTAGTTTTCAAATAAAGTACTTGATTTTATTTAAATAAATTTTAAATTTAATTGAATAATTTACTTTAATTTAACTTATCATTCCTAAAATATTAAAAGTATTATAA
>Ga0136652_1000885_pt1 | contig 13535 bp, 10 predicted proteins | sample ConPoolayeEmetaG_FD_94864 | JGI IMG/M metagenome (GOLD analysis project Ga0136652, IMG submission 94864) | Hot spring microbial mat communities from California, USA to study Microbial Dark Matter (Phase II) - Cone Pool mat layer E metaG... ...
AGATAAATTCTCTTCTATTCGTGATATTTAACAATCAAAGTTTGACAAATTGAACTACTTCTTAGATAATATATTATTATAAAGTTTTTATTCTGGTGTTTAATGGGACTAATAACTGATATAGAATTCATAAAAATTTCAAATAAACCCATTATTTTTAAGGAGGTTCAATGGGATTGGACTATTCTCAGATAGTAAATGGAATAATAGAAAAATATAATGGGAGAAAAGAGGCTATTATTCCCATTCTGCAGGATGTTCAGAGCGAGCTCCGATGGCTTCCTCCTGAAGCTATATCATTGATCTCTAAAAGATTAAAAATTTCTGAGAGCAATATCTACAGTATAGCCACCTTTTACAAGTCTTTTTATTTAAAGCCAAGGGGAGAACATGTTGTAACAGTATGCATGGGAACCGCATGCCATGTTAGAGGAGCTCCTAAGATTCTTGAAGAATTCGAGAGAAAATTAAACATAAAAGAGGGAGAAACAACAAAAGACCATAAAGTCACCCTTGAATGTGTTAACTGTGTTGGTGCGTGTGCTCTTGGTCCTATTGTAATTGTAAATGAAGAATATCATGGCCAGATGACAAAGGTAAAGGTTGAAAATATTCTTGAAAATATTTTGAAGAAGGGGTGAAAGATGCCAAGGATAGAGAATTTTGAGGAATTAGAAAGGGCGAGGAAAGAAATTCTGGAGAAAAGAGTTTCTGAGAAAGTTACTATAACAATATGTAATGGAACAGGTTGTCAGGCTTACGGATGTAAAAAGCTCACCGATAGCTTTCTTACAAAAATTAATCAGAATGGGCTCAGGGATAAGGTTGATGTGAGAAAGACTGGTTGTCATGGCTTCTGTGAAAGAGGACCAATTGTTGTTATTCAACCTTATGGGATTTTCTATCAGAGAGTGAAGACAGAAGACATTGATGAAATACTTAAAGAGACTATAGAGAATAAACGAGTTGTAGAACGTCTTTTATACGAGAATCCAATTACAAAAGAGAAAATAGAAAAAGAGAAGGAAGTCCCTTTTTATAAAAGACAATTGAGAATTGTTTTCGGGAAAAATGGTTTAATAGATCCAACAAACATTGAGGACTATATTGCCATAGGAGGTTATGAAGCCTTGGCAAAGGTTTTAAGGGAAATGAAAGAGGAAGAGGTAATTGAAGAGATCAAAAATGCAGGTCTTAGAGGTAGAGGAGGAGCTGGATTCCCAACAGGTTTAAAATGGGAAATTGCAAGAAAGTCTGTTCAATCCCATCCTTTAAAAATTGGATATATTGTTTGTAACTGCGATGAGGGTGACCCTGGTGCTTATATGGACAGGAGCCTTCTTGAAGGTAACCCCCACTTAGTCATAGAAGGAATGGCAATAGGAGCTTATGCAATAGGAGTAAAAGAGGGTTATATCTATGTTAGAAATGAGTATCCATTGGCAGTGAAAAATGCGACAATTGCTATAGAACAGGCTAAGGAATGGGGCTTGCTTGGGAAAAATATAATGGGAAGTGGATTTGAGTTCGACATTAAAATAGTTAGAGGGGCTGGAGCCTTTGTAAGTGGTGAGGAAACAGCCCTTATTGCTTCCATAGAAGGAAGGAGAGCATCGCCAAGACCAAGACCTCCTTACCCAGCTCAACAAGGACTCTGGGAAAAACCTACCAATATAAACAATGTTGAGACATGGGCTAATGTTCCTATCATTATTTCCAATAGTTCTGAATGGTATCGAAGCATAGGAACAGAAACATCGAAAGGAACAAAGATTTTCTCCCTTGTCGGTAAGATAAATAATACAGGGCTTGTTGAAGTTCCTATGGGAATTACACTGAGGGAAATTATATTCGATATAGGGGGTGGGATTCCTGGTGGTAAAGAATTCAAAGCGGTTCAAACTGGAGGACCATCTGGCGGTTGTATTCCAAAAGAATTTTTAGACCTCCCTATTGATTTTGAGAAATTGACCTCAGTTGGTTCAATGATGGGTTCTGGTGGAATGATTGTTATGGATGAGGATACCTGTATGGTGGATGTGGCAAAATACTTTCTAAATTTCACTCAGGAGGAGTCCTGCGGAAAATGCGTTCCTTGCAGAGTTGGAACAAGACAGATGAAGGAGATACTGACAAAAATCACAGAAGGTAAAGGAACAATGAAAGACCTTGAGACTCTTGAAACTTTAGCCTACACAGTCAAGAATGCCTCCCTTTGCGGTCTCGGTCAGACAGCTCCAAATCCTGTTCTAACAACCCTAAAATATTTCCGCCATGAATACGAAGCCCACATACTTGAGAAAAGATGTCCTGCCCTTGTATGCAAAGAACTTATAAACTACTATATTGATCCTGATAAATGTGTTGGATGTCTTCTCTGCCTTAAAAATTGTCCTTCCAATGCAATTCTCGGTGGTAATAAGATGATTCATGTCATTGTGCAGGAAAAATGTATAAAATGCGGAGCCTGTCTTGAAGTCTGTCCCAAAAAAGTTTCTGCTGTAATTAAACTCTCCGGTGAAAAGAGGGAAGGACCAAAGGAGCCTATCCCTGTTCAGGAATGGAGAAAAATGAGAGGAAAGGAGAGTGAAAAATGAACAGGATAAAGATTAAAATAGATGGAAAAGAGGTAATAACTGAAAAAGGGAAGACTGTTCTTCAAGCTTCTCTAGACGCAGGAATATACATACCAACCCTTTGCTATCATCCATATCTAAAACCCCATGGTGGTTGTAGACTTTGCATTGTCCAGATTAAAGGAATGAAGGGTTTCCCTGTTTCCTGTGCAACTCCTGCTGAGGATGGAATGGAAGTTACGACAAATTCTGATGAGATTAAAAGTCTGAGAAAGGAAACTTTGAAACTACTTTTAACAGAACATCCCAATGCATGTTTAATATGTCCTGAGAGTAAAACATGCAAACTTTTCCAGAAATGCATAAGGAAAGCAGGAGTAACAACAGGTTGTAGATTCTGTCCAAAGGATGGGCAGTGTGAGTTTCAGAAGCTTGTTGAATATATAGGGATTGAAGAAATTGGGCTTCCCTTCAACTATAGATTTCTCCTTGTTGAGGATGAAGATCCCTTCTTTGGAAGGGATTACAATTTATGCGTCCTTTGCGAGAGATGTGTCAGGGTTTGCAACGATGTAAGGGGAGCGGGTGTTCTATCAGTTTACTTCAGAGGAAGTGAGGCAAGGATTGGAACACCCTTTGGAATATCCCACCTTGAAACCAACTGCCAGTTCTGCGGAGCTTGTGTTGATGTATGTCCAACAGGTGCTCTATACGAAAAACAGAGCAAGTGGAGCGGAGTTCCTGATAAGATTGAGGAGTCCATATGTGTTTTATGCGGAATGGGTTGTTCAATGGAATATAAGGTGAAGGATGGGAAATTTGTAAGTTCAAAACCATCAGAAAAGGGTTTTAATGAGGGGCAGGCTTGCGTTAAGGGAAGATTTTTAATCCCCTATATTGTAAACAGCAGAAAGAGAATCCTCAATCCTTATATAAAAATTCATGGAAAACATGAAAAGGTAAATCTTGATGAAGCTCTTGAATTTACTGCAAAAAAGCTTTCTGAATTGAAAGGGAAAGACTTTTCCCTGATACTATCTCCTTATCTTTCCAATGAGGATCTCTATGTGGGTCAGAAATTTGCAAGGAAGGTTATGGGATCAAATTCTGTCGACACAATAGCAAGTCTCTTCTTCAATCCCTTTGAGCTCATAAGAGGTAAAAGAGTAGAAGATTTGTTTAACGGGAATTATAAATCCTTTATTGTGTTAGGTGCTTCACCCCTTGAGACATCTCAGGTACTTAGAGTTTTCTTGAGAAAAAAAATAAAAGAAGGTAAAAAGGTGGCAGTTGTGAGCCCAATAAATTCAACCCTTTCTGAAGAAGCTGATATTTTTGTGAAAATAAATCCAGGAGAAGAAGGAGAATTTATTTCAGCTATTAAAGGAGAATCCAAAAAATTCAAAGAGATAAGGGAACTTTTGAATTCCTTCAAACCATCCCTTTTAATCTATGGAAATGAAATTTTCCAGAACAATCTTGCAAAAGAGCTGATCGAGCTATCAAGCCATATTGATTTGCTTCCTGCATCCCTTCAAGGGAACACTTTTGGAACATTTATCCTCGGTTGTAACCCAGATATTTATCCAGGTCCTTTTCTCTTAGAAGAGGGGGCAAAGAAATTTTCAGATTTCTGGAATTGCAAACTCCCATATTCAAAAGGTAAAGGAATAATGGAAGTTGCAAGAAATTCTGAGAAAATTGGTGTTCTTTACATTTGTGGAGAATTCCCTTCAAACAATGTTCCAAAGGCTGAATTTTTAATATACCAGGGAATAATTCACACTCCAATTTCAGAGATAGCTGATGTAATTCTTCCAGCTACAACATTCATAGAAACAGAGGGAACATATATCAACTTTGAAGGAAGAATTCAAAAAGGGAAGAAAGTCGCAGAGCCGAGAGGGGATTCAAAGCCTGATTGGTTGTTATTCTCGGAAATTGCAAAGAGAATGGGCGAGGAAGGTTTTGACTACAATGAACCCTCGGAAATATTCAAGGAGATTCAAACGACTGGACTGGCTAAACCTTTAGAATATGAAAATCTTGAAAAGGGTATATTCAATATGGAATTCCCCTCTCTGGAAATTTCTCCTTCAGGGGAAAGAAAAATTTCAAAGACAGAAGGTTTCCCCTTTAAGCTTTTCTTCAAACCATTCCACTGGAGCTACAGAGATTACCTCCTTCTTAATGAGATAGCTGATTTAAGAAAAATTGTCAGACCTGATGAGATTCATATAAATCCATCTGACGCTGAAAAACTTGGAATAAAAAATGGAAATCAAATATCAATTTCAGGACATAATGGTTTATTCAAGGGAAGAGCAATTTTAAATGAAAACATACCTGAGGGATTCATATATTCAGCCGCGGATCTATCTTTACTCCTTTCTGAATCCTCCACTTCCACTATGGATCAAATTTTAAATGTAAAAATTGAAAGGGGGTAGAAGTGTATAAAATAATTGAAAAAAGAATGATAGTTCCAAACATTCATATGATGAGGGTCTCAGCCCCTGCAATTGCAAAAAAATGCCTCCCAGGTCAATTTGTAATAGTTATGGTTGATGAGAAAGGGGAAAGGATTCCCCTTTCTATATCAGACTGGGATAGAGATGAGGGAATTATAACAATTGTTTTTATGGAAGTTGGGACATCGACGAGAAAATTGGCAAAACTTAAAGAAGGGGATGAACTTTTTGCTCTTGCAGGTCCCCTTGGCTCACCATCAGAAATCTCAAAATTCGGAACAGTTCTATGCATAGGTGGTTGCTATGGAATTGGAACAATTTATCCAATTTGTAGGGCATTAAAGGAAGAAGGGAATAAGGTTATAACCCTTCTTGAGGCAAGGAGTTCATTCCTTCTCTACTGGGAGGAGAAGCTTAGAGCAGTCAGCGATGAGCTCCTACTTCTTACAAGGGATGGAACATCAGGAATTAGTGGTCATGTTCCCACTGCAATAAAGGAGATTGTCCAAAGAGAAAAAATAGACAGGGTAATTGTTAACGGATGCACCTTTCTTCTAATGGTTGGCTCTGAAGCTACAAAGCCCTTTGGAATAAAGACCATTGTAAGTTTGAATCCAATAATGATAGATGGAACTGGTATGTGCGGGGTTTGCAGAGTTTCAATATCAGGGAAAACAAAATTTGCCTGTGTCGATGGCCCTGATTTTGATGGACATGAGGTTGACTGGGAAACCCTTCTTATGAGAAGGTCAGCCTACCTGAAAGAAGAATTTGAGTCCATAAGGTATTTGCAGTGTGAAGAGATTTTTTGATGGAGGAGAATTATGGAAGAAAAGAATAAACCTGAACTTGAAAGGGTAAAATTAGCTCAGCAAGAGGAATGGAGGAAAGAGCTTAAGAAGAAGATTCCTGTAAAAGAGAGGATGAAGATTGAAAGAATAAAAATGCCAGAAAGGGAACCAGAGGAGAGGAATAAGGATTTCTTTGAAGTAAACTTAGGGCTTTCTGAAGAACAGGCAATGGAAGAGGCAAAAAGATGCTTAGATTGTCCAAACCCCCAGTGTGTTGTTGGTTGCCCTGTATCTATAGATATACCATCTTTTGTAAAACTAATTGAAATTGGTAAATTCAGAGAGGCGGCAAAGAAAATAAAGGAGACAAATTCCCTTCCCGCTGTATGCGGAAGGGTTTGTCCTCAAGAGCTTCAGTGTGAGTCTCAGTGCACTGTTTTCAAATCAACAGGAGTTTCAGTTGCGATAGGAAATCTTGAGAGATTTGCTTCTGACTGGGAAAGGAAGAGCGGACTTGTAGAGCTCCCTGAAATTCCTCCTCCAACCGGGAAAAAAGTTGCAATAATTGGAGCAGGACCTGCCGGGTTAACCCTTGCTGGAGAGATGATAAAATTTGGTCACAAAGTAACAATCTTTGAAGCATTACATTATCCTGGGGGTGTTTTGGTTTATGGGATTCCTGAATTCAGGCTGCCCAAAAGAATTGTCTATGAAGAGGTGGATTATCTTAAGAGAATGGGAGTAGAAATTATAACAAACTTTATAGTTGGGAAGACTGCTACAATTGATGATTTGAGAAGAGAAGGTTATGATGCTTTCTTCATAGGTTCTGGGGCAGGACTCCCAATGTTTATGGAAATTGAGGGAGAAAACCTCAATGGAGTTTATTCTGCCAATGAGTATTTAACAAGAATAAATTTAATGAGAGGTTTTGACTTCCCAAAATATGACACACCTGTTCCAAGGGCAAAAAGGGTTGCTGTAGTTGGAGGAGGAAATGTTGCCATGGATTGTGTAAGGTCTGCAAAAAGGCTTGGGGCTGATTGGTCATGCATAATATACAGAAGAAGCAAAAAGGAAATGCCAGCAAGAATCGAGGAGATAAAACATGCTGAAGAGGAAGGTATTGAGTTTATGTTCCTGACAGCACCTGTCAGAGTAATTGGAGATGAAAAGGGATGGGTTAAGGAGATTGAGTGTATAAGGATGGAGCTGGGAGAGCCTGATTCATCAGGAAGGAGAAGACCTGTCCCAATAAAAGGTTCTGAATTCAGAATTCCTGTTGATCTTGTTGTCAATGCAATCGGTCAGAGACCAAATCCTCTTATTCCAATGACAACTCCTGGGCTTGAGATGGGAAAATGGGGTGAGATAAAGGTTGATTGGAACACAATGGCAACAAATATCCCAGGTGTTTATGCAGGTGGAGACATTGTAAGGGGTGGAGCAACAGTTATCCTTGCAATGGGAGATGCAAGGGTAGCTGCTCGGGCAATGAACGAGTATCTAATGAATCATAGGAGATAGAAATGAAATGGTTTGATGATTATAAGAAAAAGCTATGCAGTGCAGAAGAGGCTGTTTCCCTCGTAAAAAGTAATTCAAGGGTTTATCTCGGAGGAAATGCAGCAGCTCCTTTTCATCTAATGAGGGCTTTAGCAAAAAGGAAAGATGAACTAAGGAATGTTGAGCTTCTCCATGTTCTTTTAATGGGTGAGGATCCCTTTTCAGGTCCTGAGATGGAGGGGCATTTCAAGCATAACTCACTTTTTGTAGGTCCAGCCGATAGAAAAGCTGTTAATGAAGGAAAATCAGAATATATACCTATTCACCTCCACATGATACCGAGACTTCTTAGATCACCGCTGGCAAAACCGGATGTTGCAATTGTTCAGGTCTCCCCTCCTGATATTCACGGTTTTATGAGTTTAGGGGTTGAGGTTCTTGCATCAAAGGCTGCTGTTGAATCAGCAGATATTGTTATAGCTCAGGTTAATGAGTTAATGCCAAGGACATTGGGAGATAGTTTTGTTCATGTTTCAAGATGCACTAAAATTGTTGAGCATACAGAGGACCTTCCAATCCTGAACAAAGAACCCTTCACTGAGGTTGAAGCAAAAATTGGAAAGCACATTGCAGATCTGATAGAGGATGGCTCCACTTTGCAGTTGGGAATTGGAGGAATTCCTGATGCAGTCCTCTTCTTTTTAAAGGACAAAAAAGATCTCGGTATTCACACAGAGATGGTCTCCGATGGAGTTATGGAAGCTATTGAGCAGGGAATAATAACTTGCAGGAAGAAAACCCTTCATCCAGGAAAGGTTATAGCAACATTTATCCTTGGAACAAAGAAACTTTACACTTATGTTGACAACAACCCTCTATTTGAACTTCACCCTGTTGACTACACAAATCATCCTTTTGTTGTTTCAGAGAATGAAAAAATGATTGCAATAAATTCGGCAATTGAGGTTGATCTTACAGGTCAGGTTTGCTCTGACTCAATGGGAACCTATATATACAGTGGATTTGGTGGGCAGGTTGACTTTATAAGGGGGGCTGCCCATGCAAAGGATGGGAAGCCAATAATTGCTCTTCCTTCAACGGCGAAAGGAGGAACAATTTCAAGAATAGCTCCTGTTCTCAAGACAGGAGCAGGTGTTGTCACTTCGAGAGCTGATGTCCATTATGTAGTGACTGAATTTGGGGTAGCATATCTTTTCGGTAAAAATTTAAAGGAAAGGGCAGAAGCCCTTATAAACATTGCCCATCCTGATTTCAGGGATGATCTGATAAAGGAGGCAAAGGCAAGAAAACTTATAAAGTAATGAAAATCATAACTCACATTTGTTTAGATAATTAATGGAAGAGATATGGGAAGAATAGGAACTGATGAATCAGGTAAAGGGGATTATTTTGGTCCCCTTGTTGTTGCGGGTGTTTATATAGATGAAACAGATGAAGGTTATATTAAAGATCTTGGAGTTAAGGACTCAAAAAGACTTTCTGATAACAGAGTGAAAGAACTTGCGAAAGCAATAAAAAAGGAGTTTACTTATTCGGTTGTTACAATTTACCCTGCCAAGTATAATGAGCTATGGAGGAAATTTAAGAATCTAAACAAAATTCTTGCCTGGGGGCATGCAAGGGTAATTGAGAATATTCTCCACAAAGTTGTATGTTCCAGAGCTATAGCAGACAAATTCGGGAATGAAAAATTTATAAGGGAAGCTTTAATGAAAAAAGGGAAAAAGATACACTTGGAGCAGAGAGAGAGGGGGGAGGAAGATCTTGCAGTTGCTTGTGCTTCAATACTTGCAAGAGCTGGTTTTCTTGAGGGGCTTGAGAAAATTTCAAAAACTTATAACATAAATTTAATCAAAGGCTCATCGGAGGAAGTGGTTAAACTGGCAAAGAAAATTATCACTGAATACCCTTCAATTCCTCTTACAGAGATCGCAAAGGAACATTTCATTATAACTAAAAAAATAAGGGCCTAGTCTCCTCTCTACAAAAGCCCTCTTTTCTTAAGGAGTGGTTCTACCTTAGGTTCTCTTCCTCTAAATTTCTTGTAAAGAATCATAGGGTCTTCTGAACCACCTTTTTCAAGGATGTTTTTCCTGAAAGATAAAGCAGTTTGAGAATCAAAAATTCCCTTCTCTTTGAATGCTTCGAAGGCATCTGCATCGAGGACCTCAGACCATATATAACTGTAATATCCAGCTGAATACCCACCCGAAAATATGTGCTGGAAATTTGTGCTCCTATATCGAACAACAATTTCAGGAATCATTCCAATCCTCTTCATGGATTCCTCTTCAAATTTTATGGGATCAAGCTCCTTTGCATCCTCAAGTATATGGTAATCCATGTCGAGAAATGAAGCTGCAAGGTATTCAACAGTTGCAAAACCTTGATTGAATTTCCTCGAGTTTTTAAGCTTCTCAATAAGTTCGGATGGGATTGCCTCTCCTGTCTGATAGTGCTTTGCATAGACCTTTAAAACTTCAGGCTCTAAAGCCCAGTTCTCCATAATCTGAGATGGAAGTTCAACAAAATCTCTTGGAACAGCTGTCCCTGAGAGGGTTGGGTATTTGCATTTTGAAAGGAGTCCGTGAAGAGCATGACCGAATTCATGGAATAAAGTCTCCACCTCTTCTATGCTAAGAAGCGCTGGTTTATCCGATGAAGGTTTTGTAAAATTACCCACATTTACGATTACTGGATGAACCATTTTTCCATCGAGCATTGATTGTTTTCTGAAACTAGTCATCCATGCACCACTCCTCTTGCTCTCCCTTGGAAAATAGTCAACATAAAATATTCCAATGTGGGAACCATCAGCCTCTTTAACCTCAAATACCTTTACATCCGGATGATATTTTGGGATGTCTTTTCTTTCCTCGAATTTTATTCCATAAAGTTTGTTTGCAACATAAAAAGCACCTTCAATGCAATTTTCAAGTTTAAAATAAGGTCTTAACATTTCCTCATCGATAGCATATTTTTCCTTTCTAACTTTTTCAGCATAATACCACCAATCCCAAGGCTCCAGTTTAAAATTATTCCCTTCCTTATAAATCATATCCTGAAGCTCCTTAGCCTCTTTTTTTGCAACCTTCAGTGCTGGCTCCCAGATCTTTTTTAGAAGCTCGTAAACCTTTCCAGGAGTTTTTGCCATATTTTCCTCAAGGATTAAATGGGCATGGGTTTTGTAGCCGAGGAGCTTAGCCTTTTCAATTCTAAGAGCTATTATCCGAGATATTATCTTTTTATTATCTAGCTCATCATCATTGTTTCCTCTATTTATGTATGCCTTAAAAATCTTCTCCCTTAGCTCTCTTTTTGATGAGAACTGAAGGAATGGAATCAAACTTGGTTTTTTGAGGGTGAAAACCCATTTCCCCTCATGGTTTCTTTCCTTAGCTGTCTCAGCAGCCGATTGGATTACTGAAGGTGGAAGCCCTTCAAGATCTTCTTTATTTTCTATAACAAGTTCAAATTTGTTCTCTTCCTTTAAAACATTTTCTCCAAATCTGACAGAGAGGAGAGAGAGCTCCTGGTTTATCTCCATCAGACGAGCCTTCTTTTTATCATCAAGATTTGCTCCACCTCTTACAAAATCTTTGTAATATTCCTCGACGAGCTTCTTCTGTTCCTGATTCAAATTGAGTTTTTCACGGTTTTCATAAACTACCTTAACTCTCTTGAAAAGTTCAGGATTCATTCTTATCTCATCCCTATGTCTTGCGAGCATTGGGGCTACTTCTTTAGCAATTTTCTGCATATTATCATTTGTCATGCATCCGTTTAGAACATAGAAGAGATCCACTACTCTCTGGAGGAGAGAGCCGCTTTTTTCGATGGCTTCAATTGTATTTTCAAAGGTTGGAGGCTCAGTATTTTTAGCAATTGATTCAATCTCCTTTTTCTCAATCTCAATTCCAGCTTTTATAGCAGGAAGAAAGTGCTCTTCCTTTATCTGGTTAAAGGGTGGAACACCATAAGGAGTGTTAAATTCCTTTAAAAGGGGATTTTCACTTTCCTGAGATAGAGCAAATGGAATTAGCAAAAAGATTAAAAATAATGGAATATAAATTCTCATTATAAAAACCTCCTCAAAGCAAAATTTAAAAAAAATTATACTATATTTTTAAAAAAACAAGAAAATAATTTAATAATTTTATGGTTTCCTTGAGAAGAATTGAGATTTTTGATATATTGAAAATTTATGAGTATTATAATGGTTCCAAAAAAGATTTTCTTAACAAAGGGAATGGGAAGGCATAAAGAGAAGCTCGCTTCCTTTGAGCAGGCTTTGAGGGCAGCTGGAATAGCTCCATTCAATCTTGTAAAAACCTCTTCCATATTTCCTCCTGGATGCGAGCTGATTTCTAAAGAAGAAGGTCTGAAGCTTTTAAAACCAGGGCAGATTGTTTTCTGTGTCATGAGTGAGAATTCTACTGATGAACCTCACAGATTGATCTCTGCTTCTATAGGTCTTGCAATTCCAAAGGATAAGAATACCTATGGTTATCTATCAGAGCATCACAGTTTTGGTGAAAAGGAGGAGGATGTAGGGGATTATGCAGAAGACTTAGCAGCTTCAATGCTTGCAACGACTCTTGGACTTGAATTTGATCCTGAGCAGAGCTGGGATGAAAGAAGAGGACTTTTCAAAATCTCTGGCAAAATTGTTAGAACAAAAAACATTACCCAGACTGCTATGGGAAAGAAAGGTTACTGGACAACAGTTATTGCCACAGCAATATTCATTACTTAAATCTTGGGAAATTAGCGGATAACAAAAGGAAGATAAAGAATGGAAATAATGACAGATTTCCAGAAAAAATTGATGGATAAGAAGAAATCTTCAATCAAAAAATATATGGAGATATTTGTTGGAGAGAAAGGATTTTTTTATTTCTTAAAATTTGAGCTAATAACAACCTTTTTTGGTGGACTTGGTGGCTCTTTAGGTCTTTTTTTAAGGAAAATTTTTTATCCTCTTATATTCAAAAAAGTTGGAAAAAATTGCGTTTTCGGAAAGAATATTACTCTGCGTCAGCCCCATAAAATAGTTATTGGAGACAATTGTATAATAGATGATTTCTGTGTTCTTGACGGGAAGAGTCATCATGATGTTAGTATATTAATTGGAAACAATGTTTTTTTGAGTAGAAATTGTGTCCTTTCCTGCCATTTTGAAAAGATAGAGATAGGGGATAACTGTGACATTGGTCCCAACAATTTGTTCCAAGCTGGAGGACCTATTAAAGTTGGAGACAATGTTATCACTTCTGCTTATTGCTATTTTGTCGCATCAACAAGAAAAATTGAAAGGATTGATATCCCCATTATTGCGCAGGGAACAATTTCAAAGGGAATTGAAATAGAGGATAACTGCTATCTGGGAGCCTTTGTGATGGTAAATGACGGTGTCAAAATAGGAAGAGACACTGTTATTGGAGCTGGTTCTATTGTTTTAAAGGATATCCCTGAATTTACTGTTGCCTTTGGAACACCCGCAAAAGTTGTCCGTTCAAGGATTGAAGGCGAAAAGAATTGAAAAGATTCCTTCATATTCTTATAAGATTTATAATAAGTGCCTCTCTGATAATTTTTGTTTTTTCTAAGAGCGACCTCAAGAATGTTTTAAATTGTCTAAGGGAAGCAAATATTCCTCTTCTCATCTTCTCACTCTTCCTTCATTTTGTGGGTGTCCTCCTTGGAAGTAGCAGGTGGAGGGTTCTTCTTGAATCATATGGAATAAATGTACCCCACAAAGATTTATACAGACTTTATATGATAGGCTCTTTTTTCAATACATTTCTTCCCACATCAGTTGGAGGAGACGCTATCAGAATGTATAAGGTTTCAGCCCTCACAGATAAAAGGGCTCAGGCTGTCACTTCAGTTCTTATAGAAAGATTTATAGGAATGCTAATTCTTTACATAATTTCCTTTTTTTCCTTTATTTTCTATTTTGGCTTTAAAAGGGAGAAAGAATTATTTCTCGCAATTGTTATTCTCCTTTTTGCTTCCATTGGATTTATAATTTTCCTTTTCAGTATCCTCTCAGAGAAAATTATAAAAATTGTTCCTTCTTCACTCCTTAAAGAGAAACTTGACAAAATTCATTACTCCTTAAAATATCCTGTTAAGGATCCAAAAAATCTTTTTAAAGTTTTCACCTA
>Ga0136652_1000888_pt1 | contig 13518 bp, 10 predicted proteins | sample ConPoolayeEmetaG_FD_94864 | JGI IMG/M metagenome (GOLD analysis project Ga0136652, IMG submission 94864) | Hot spring microbial mat communities from California, USA to study Microbial Dark Matter (Phase II) - Cone Pool mat layer E metaG... ...
AAGAATAGGAGTGAAGAGCGTTCCATAGAATTGGCCCGTCGAATGAATTTCTACTTTCTCTTGGGCTATGATCTCTCCCTCCACATGACCATTGATAATGATAGAATGGACCCCTATCTTTCCCGTGACCTTCGCCGATTCTCCTACGATCAGGATTCCGCTGTCGAAGATCTCCCCTTTGAATTTTCCTTCCAAGCGAAAAACCCCCTGGAAACTCATCTTCCCCTCAAAGACGCTTTCTTTTCCTAAGAAGGCGCTGATCTCATCGGTTACAGAAGAGGAACCTGTCCCACCTTTTGCGAAAATTGATTTTCCTGCCATGGGTGACTCCTTTTGCCATTTAGAAGAGAGCATAGGACAAAGTCGCTTTTTAAATTTGCCGATATCCCTTATGCTTCGTGGGCTATGTATTTTTTAAGATGGCTTCCACAATTCTTTCCAGATCTTCATGGGAATAGTATTCGATCTCGATCTTTCCTCTTTTCCCTTTTGAATGGATCCGGACCTTCGTTCCAAGATGGCGTCGTAGAGAGTCCTGGAGGCTTGCGAGTTGAAGCTTTAGATCATCTTGAGTTTTTTCTACTGGCTTCTTTTTTGGTTTTCCTGACCATTTTTTTGCAAGGGCCTCTGCCTCTCTGACGGATAAGCCCTTCTGGAGGATAAGTTGACAGAGCTGCTTCTGTTTCTCCTGATCTTCGAGACTGAGAATCGCCCTGGCATGACCCGGGGAGAGTCGGTTTTGAAGAAGATGCTCTTTGATCTCCGGAGGAAGTTTTAAGAGTCTCAAGGCATTGGTAATGGTCGTTCGATCCTTACCGATCCGGACGCTCAGGGCTTCATGGCTGAGATGGAATTCTTCAATTAAACGTTGATAGGCCTCCGCTTCCTCGATGGGATTGAGATCTTCACGCTGAAGATTTTCGATAAGAGATATTTCCAGAGCGGTCCTTTCATCAAACTCCTTGATTAGGACAGGGACTTCTTTCAGTCCTGCCTTCTGAGCGGCTCGCCAGCGCCTTTCTCCTACAATCAATTCATAACCGTCGGAGACTTTCCTGACCAATAGGGGTTCCAGGATTCCTTTTTCTTTAATAGAATCGGACAGTTCCTGAAGTTTGGCTTCGTCAAAGTGCTTCCGGGGTTGATGGGGATTCGGACGGATCTCTTCGATCCCACAATAGATGAGGTTTTTCCCTTCCGTTGGTTTCCATTCAGGGATAAGGGCGTCTAAGCCCTTTCCTAATGCGATTCGTTTAGTCACCATATCGTGTTCCGTTGTCCATCAGTTCCTGAGCCAGTTGAAGGTAACTCTCTGCCCCTTTGGAGTGAATATCATACAATAGGACTGGTTTTCCATGGCTTGGGGCCTCGCTCAGACGAACATTTCTGGGGATCACTGTTTTAAATACTTTGTCCTTAAAGTGGTTCCGGACTTCCTGAGCCACCTGGTGGGAGAGATTGTTTCGAATGTCAAACATGGTTAGAAGGATTCCTTCGATTTCAAGTCTTGGATTAAAGACCTGTTTGATTCGGACAATGGTCTTGAGGAGTTGTCCTAATCCTTCGAGTGCATAGTATTCGCATTGAAGGGGAATAATCACCGAATGGGCGGCCGTAAGGGAGTTAAGGGTGAGGAGTCCTAAAGAAGGAGGGCAATCAATGAGGATGTAATCGTAGTCTGTTTCCACCTCCTCAATCAGGTATTGAAGCCTTCTCTCCCGGTTCTCCTCCTGGATCAATTCGATCTCGGCTCCAATGAGATCGGTATTGGAGATTACTACTTCTAAATAGGGGAGAGAGGTCTTCTGGATCACCTCTTTCAAGCCTGAGCCGCGGAGGAGTGCCTGATAGATGGTTCCGTTTGCGCCCTCCTTGTTTACTCCTAAACCACTGGTCGAATTTCCTTGTGGGTCGATATCGATCAGGAGAACCTTCTTCTCGGCGACGGCAAGAGAGGCGGAAAGATTGACCGCCGTTGTAGTTTTTCCTACTCCTCCCTTTTGATTAGCAATACAAATAATACGAGCCATGAAGTCCTCTCACCTTCACCCTCTCCTCGGTGGGGAGAGGAAATTGCCTCTATAAGGACGACGTCGATATTCCCGCCAGGGTTTATTCCATAATTGGATATGGGGGGCGGGAATGACACATTCATCAGGGATTCAAACCTTAGTATTTTTATAGCACAAAAAAGGAACAAAAGGGAAGATGAATTTTATACCTTAATCAGATGGGGAATAAGCCCGAGAGGGGTATTGGAGAAACCCATTCCGCCACAGGCGCCTGCCTGCGCAGGCAGGGATCCGACTCGGTCGGAAGCGCGGCTACTGCGTTCTTTGGGTTTCGGAAATACTCCTGTCGGGCTTAAAATGATTTCCCCCTTCAGTGATGGATGACTATCTTTCGAAAGAGAAGAAGGGTTCTTCGGATGGAGCTGAAAGGAAGAGAGAAACGGATAATCTTTTCGAGACGACAGGGAAGATTTTCGAATTGGGAGAGATAAGGAAGTTCATTGTCCAGTCGTCTCCCCTTCATGGCTATTAAAATCCCTCCCTGCTTTAAAAAAAGGGAGGCTTGAGGAAGAAATATGGAGAGTGTTGAAAAAGCCCTCGAGATGACCCCTTCGTATTGACCCTTTAAGCGTTCGATTATCTCTTTATTCTCGATGCGGCCGTGGATGACTTCCCAACCCTTTAAGCCGAGAGTCCGAAGGATATGTCTCTGAAAATCGGTCTTTTTCCGAACAGAGTCAATCAAAGTAATGTTTAATGAAGGCCTAACGATTTTGAGGGGAATTCCTGGAAAACCCGCCCCTGAACCAATATCGAGAAGGGTTGAGACCTCCGTGAGATGGGGATGAGCAGAGAGGGAGTCGAGAAAGTGTTTCAAAACCATTTCTCTTTCTGACCGAATAGCCGTAAGGTTCATTTTTTGGTTCCATTTCAGAAGTTCCCGAAGGTAAAGATCAAAAGCTTTCAGTGTGGTTTCATCTAAATCGATTTCAAAGCATTTAGCCCCTTCGATCAAAAGATCTTCGTTTTCTTGTTCCATCTGAATAATTTCTTTACCTTTTTGGGACTGCCTTCCTCCATCGGCTTCCCGTTGTCTTTGGTGAGAAGAAAAAACGGGTTTATCTTTTTCGACTTCCACCGAAAATAGATCCCAGCACTCCTCGGATAATCTGACGTCCCAGTTGGCTTCCAATGGCATGGGCGGCACTCTTCACCGCCGCTCCCAAAAGCTGCTCAGCTTGAGATTTAGGCTCTTTGGTTTGTCGTCTTTGAACGGCCTGTTCTTGAGATTCTGTCCTGAGCTGCTCCGCTCTGGCTCTCAATTTTTCATAGGCCGATTCTCGATCCACTGTTTTTTCATAGTGTCCATATAGGATCGATTCTTTAATCCACCGATTCCGTTCTTCAGAGGAGAGAGGAGCCAAACGGCTTCGTGGAGGAAGGATATAGGCCCGTTCAACCATCGTTGGAGATCCTTTTTCATCCAAGACCGAGAGGAGCGCCTCCCCCACTTCAAGTTCTGTAATGGCCTTAACCACATTCAGTTTTGGATTTAAGCGAAATGTTTCCGCAGCCGCCTTGACCGATTTCTGATCCTTGGGAGTAAAGGCCCTGAGGGCGTGTTGGATTCGATTTCCAAGTTGTCCCAAGATGGTCTCAGGCAGATCCAACGGGTTCTGGGTCACAAAATAGACACCCACTCCTTTGGAACGAATGAGCCGAACGACCTGTTCGATCTTATCGATTAGTATTTTAGGTGCGTCATCAAATAGGAGATGAGCCTCGTCAAAGAAAAAGATGAGATTGGGTTTGGAAGGATCTCCCACCTCTGGGAGCTGCTCAAATAACTCAGAGAGCATCCAGAGAAGAAACGTTCCATAGAGTTTAGGGGATTGCATCAGTTTGTCAGCGCTCAACACATTGATGATTCCCCTCCCGGAGGGATCCGTTTGCATGAAATCCTGAACATCGAGGGCAGGTTCCCCAAAAAATTTATCCCCTCCCTGTTCCTCGAGGGCAAGAAGATTTCTCTGAATAGCTCCAATGCTCGCGGCAGAGATATTTCCATATTGAGTTTTAAATTGCTCTGCATGATCCCCTACAAACTGACCCATCGCTTTAAGATCTTTGAGATCAAGGAGTAATAGACCATTGTCGTCAGCAATCTTAAAGATGAGATTCAAGACACCACTCTGGACCTCATTGAGATTGAGGATTCGGCTCAAAAGCAAAGGTCCCATCTCGGAGATGGTTGTACGTACAGGATGACCTTGCTCTCCAAAGACATCCCAGTAGACCACAGGAAACCCTTCGAAGTTGAAATCCTTCAAGTTAAGCTTCTTTATTCTTTCGACGACCTTTGGGTTTTCACCTCCGGGGAGGGGAAGACCTGAAAGATCTCCTTTGATGTCTGCCATAAAAACCGGGACACCGATCCGACTAAAATTTTCAGCCAAAACCCTGAGGGACACAGTTTTTCCTGTTCCGGTCGCACCCGCAATGAGACCATGTCGGTTTGCCATATGGGGTAGCAAGAAAATATCTTTTTTACCTTTGGCAATCCATAAAGCTGAAGGAGTGCTTCCCATCTCTTCCTCCTTAAGGGATGGATTACAATTCCATATTTAACTCATCATATATTGCGATGATGGGTGTTGTCAATCTCGAAAGGGGTTATCACGTGATTCCTCACTTAGAGGTAGAAAATAAGCCCGAGAGGGATGCTGGACGTTCTATGGGTTTCGGAAATACTGCTGTCGGGCATAAATTTATTTCCACCTTTCAGTGAGGGGATACGTTATAATTTTTTGACCTCCATTGCCCTTTCTGTTAAAATGCCCACAATCTCTTATTCGAGTGTTTGTGATGACCAAAGCCAAAACCCATTTTGTTTGTCAGTCCTGTGGATATCAGACACCCAAATGGTTAGGACGATGTCCTGGATGCCAGGAGTGGAACACCTTCGTTGAGGAAAGGATCATCGAAGAGAGGGCACCGGAGCGAGACCTTCTCGGAGTAGAATCGAGAGCCATCCCAGTTCCCATCACCACTATTGTCCCTGAGGAGAGGGGGAGACTTCAAACAGGGATTCATGAGTTTGATCGAGTCTTGGGAGGAGGAATGGTTTATGGGTCTGTGATCCTTATCGGAGGAGACCCCGGGATCGGAAAATCCACCCTTCTCCTTCAGGCAATGAGCAAGGTGGCTGAGTCAGGAGAAACGGTCCTTTACATTTCTGGAGAGGAATCTATCCAGCAGACCAAGATAAGGGCCGATCGGCTTGGGGTCTCTTCAGAGAAACTTTTCGTCGTCTCTGAGACCTCTTTAGAGAAGATCCTCCAAGATATCCAATCCCTCAGGCCCTCCATCGTGGTCATCGATTCCATTCAAACCATCTATTCTTCAGAGCTTCCTTCTCCTCCGGGTTCTATCACCCAGGTGAGGGAGAGTTCAAACCGATTGATCTATCTGGCCAAAAACCTCTCTATTCCTGTCTTTCTTGTAGGCCATGTCACGAAAGAAGGCTTTATTGCAGGACCCAAAGTCTTGGAGCATATGGTGGATACCGTTCTTTATCTGGAAGGGGAGAGTCACTCTTCCTTTCGGATCCTGAGGTCGGTCAAGAATCGGTTTGGCTCTACCCATGAGATTGGAGTCTTTGAGATGAAAGAAACCGGGATGGAGGAAGTGATCAACCCCTCAGAACTCTTTCTTTCCGGAAGAGGCCAGGCCGCCTCGGGTTCAGCGGTCATTGCCAGCCTTGAAGGAACTCGTCCCCTTCTTGTAGAGATCCAGGCCTTGGTCGTTCCAACCCATTATGGGGTTCCTCGAAGGACAGCTCAAGGAGTCGATTTTAATCGGGTCTCTTTGTTGGTCGCCGTGATGGAGAAGAGATTAGGGATTCCTCTTTCCAATCAGGACATTTATCTCAATATCGCTGGAGGAATCCGAATCGATGAACCCGGAGCAGATCTGGGGATCATCGCTTCCATCCTCTCGAGCATTAAGAATCAATCCATCGAACCCGACTGGGTCATCTTTGGGGAAGTGGGGCTGAGCGGGGAGGTGAGGGGCATCCATCGGGCAGAAGTGAGAGTTCATGAAGCGATTCGATTAGGATTTCGGCGCATCCTTCTGCCGAGACAGAACCGTCAGAAGCTGAAAGGAATCAAAGGGGCAGAACTGGTCGATATAGAAAATATCCGTGAAGCCGTGGAAAGACTGTTTAGAGCTCGTCCTTAAAAAAATTCGAGTAGGTTTGAACGGAATGAATCGAAAAGAAATGTGGACACAACGAGGCCTCTTTAGAATTGGGATTGCCTCTGGGATCATTGGGATCGTTTTAACCTTTTTCACCCTTTCTCTCTCCGGTCAGGAGAAAGGAAGATTGACCGCAGAGCTATACGACTTTGCGATGGAACAGTTTTATCAAGGGAAGTATTCCGAGGCGGTGGAAAGTTTTAATCAGTTGATTCAATCCTTTCCAGAAAGCAAACTCGTTCCCTATTGCCATTATATGATCGGTCAATCCCTTCTAAAAAAGGGAGAGATCGAAGAGGCGATTCAAAAATTTGAATTCTACTTATCTCACTACCCAGAGGGGGCTCGATATCGAGAGGCCCAAGAGGGGCTTCGAATCTCTCAGGAGGAATTAAAAAAGAGAAGAGAGAGAGAAGAGGCTTCAGAGAAATCAAGAGGATCTCTTCCCAAGGAGGGACAAGTCAAAAGACGGATCTGCGCCCAGCTTTCCTATATCGAGGTAAAGAGTTTTGAAGACCTGGAGAAGAGGGTGAAGGAATTAAAGAATCTTGGAGTAGACACGATCATTTTCAAGGTGTTTCAGAATAAAGGGGATAGGGTCTACCGGTTCGTGAACCCCCGGCATGGGGAAGGGGTCTATTTTCAGACCGGCAGTGCTCAAGTGGTCGATGATATTCTCGGGAAAATCGCTGAAATGATACATCGCCAAGGCTTGGAGCTTTTTGCCTGGACGACCACTCGCTACGCCACTTATGGAGTGGATGGAATTCCCGAATTTCGATCCAGAATCTACAATTTTGAGACGAAGCGGATGGAGATGGGGAGGGGATTCAATCTCTTTCATCCCGAGGTGATAAAGCGTCTGGATGGGTTTTTCCGAGATCTTGCCCGATATCCCATCGACGGAATTCTCTTTCATGACGACCTGATTCTGAGACACAATGAAGATTTTAGTATGGAGGCCAATAAAAGCTTTATGAAGGAGCATGGTTTTCTTCCCCATCCTGACCTTTTCTATATCGAACCCTTTAAATCGGAATTGGGTCGATACTATGTGAAGGCCTATTCAGAGCGTTTCTGGATTTGGGCTCAATGGAAGAATCGGTGGCTCATGAATTTAGCCCGAAGGTGGATGAATGGGGCCAGAGAGGTGAATCCAAAAATCCAATTTGCCATCAATCTCTATATGGATGCCGTTCTTCATCCCAATAATGGCCTCTGCTGGTTCTCTCAGACCCTGCCTTCGGCTATCGAGAATGGCTTTGATTACTATGCCATTATGGCCTATCATCGTCAAGCCATGAAAGGCCGGAAGATAGGGTTAAAAGAGGCTATGGAACTGATGACCGAGGTCACCCGAAAGGCGGTCAAGGAAGTGGGCGATCCCTCTCAGGTCATGATGAAGATCTGGATTCTGGATTGGAAATCGAATGAGTCAGTAGACTATCACCTGGCTCCTTTAAAGGAGATCGAAGAGCTCTTAACGAAGATCTTAAAAGAAGGAAAGGTCAGCTTAGCCTTTGTTCCTTATCTTCCCCAGTTTCCACTCCATCTTCTGAAAGAGAAATGGAGTGGGGGGAGATAGTTCCATCAATGGGCTTCTGCCCAATTCTTTCCAGAGCTAAGGGAGACCCGAAGGGGAATAGAGAGTTCCATCACTGACTCCATCTCTTGACGGATCATTGGAGATGCCCTCTCCATCTCCTCCTCTGGAACTTCGAAAACCAATTCATCATGAACCTGCATGATCATTTTCGTCTTAAGACGAAGTTTTTCTAAGCGGTCCTGAATACGGATCATGGCCACTTTGATGATATCAGCAGCGGTTCCCTGGAGGGGGGTATTGATCGCTATTCTTTCCGAGGCCTGCCGGATGCTGGCCGTCGGAGAGTGGATTTCTGGAAGATAGCGTCTCCGCTGGAGTAACGTAGTGACATAGCCTTTTGCCCTGACTTCTTCCAAACTCTTCTCAATATAGGCCTGGACACCTCTATACCTTTTAAAATATTCATCGATATAAGTCTGAGCGATTTTGGGTTCTGTCCCAAGCTGCTGGGAAAGACCGTAGGCACTCATTCCATAGATGATCCCGAAGTTGATGACCTTGGCCTGTCGTCTCATAAGGGGGGTCACCTTTTCCATAGGAACCCCGAAGATCTCTGAGGCAGTGCGGCTGTGGATATCCTCGTCCCTCCTAAAGGCTTCGATCAAGGTTTCATCCTGAGAGAGATGGGCGAGGATACGAAGTTCTATTTGGGAATAGTCAGCCGAGACCATCCACCATCCCTTCTCCGGGATAAAGGCTTGGCGGATGCGGTTTCCTTCCTCCGTCCGGACAGGGATATTCTGAAGATTGGGATCACTGGAAGAGAGACGGCCCGTAGCGGTGACCGTCTGGTTATAAGAGGTATGAACCCGTCCTGTCTCAGGATGGACCAGTTTCGGGAGGGCGTCCACATAAGTGGATTTGAGTTTGGTCAGGTTTCGATAACCCAGGATTTCGAGAGGGAGTTCGTGTTGGAGGGAGAGTTTTTCCAACACCTCTACATCGGTCGAGAATCCTGTCTTCGTCTTTTTGATGACAGGAAGTTTTAACTTCTCAAATAAAATCTTTCCCAGTTGTTGAGAAGAATTGATATTAAAGACCTCTCCAGCGAGCCCATAGATTCTCTCGATCTTTTGCTGGAGTTGAATCTCGATTTCCTTCGAAAATTCTCTGAGAAACTCCGTATCGATCTTTACTCCATTCATCTCCATCTTCGCCAGCACGATCGCAAGAGGCATCTCCACCTCTTCAAAGAGCTTCAGAAGACCCTCCTCTTTCAATTTTGGCAGGAGAAGATGGGAGAGCTGAAGGGTGATATCGGCATCCTGCCCTCCGTAATCCTTTGCCCTTTCCAGTTCGACTCGATCAAACGTCATCCCTTTGGAGCCAACGACCTCTTGATACTCGATCAGCTCCCGATCCAGATATTCTCGGGCCAACTCGCTCAGGTTGTGGTTATGTTTAGTTGGATTGAGTAAGTAGGAGGCAATCATCGTGTCACAGAGAATCCCCTGGAGCTCGACCCCGTAACGCTTCAAGACGATCCATTCGTATTTGATATTCTGGCCCACCTTTTGAACGGAAGGATCTTCGAGGATCGGTTTTAATCCCTCGAGCACTCGAGAAAGAGGGAGCTGGGAAGAGGGGTGAGTAACTTGATGCCCAACAGGGATATAGAAGGCCTGATGAGGATGATAGGAGAGACTGATTCCTACGAGATGGGCCCACATTGGATAAGGGGAAGTCGTTTCAAGATCGATGGCCATCCATGAGGCTTTCCTTAACTCCTCCAGAAGAGAAAGAAATTCTTCTTCTTTTAAGATCAAACGATAATCCCTTTTCCAATCCTGAGGGGATTCTTCCGCAGGGAGTTCTTTTAAGAGTTTGGTGAATTCTAACTCCTTGAAGAGTTCTCTTAAAGTTCGAAGATCAGGAGAGGAGATCATAAAATCCTCTATCCGGAAGGAGAGGGGAAGATCGGTGGAGAGTTCCGCTAATTTACGGCTGAGCCTTGCCTGTTCTCCATACTGTTCTAACTTTTCTCTTAATTTCTTTTGAGGGATCTCCTCGAGGTGGTTGAGGAGGTTCTCGATGGATCCGAACTTTTTGATCAATTCGATAGCCGTCTTCTCGCCAATTCCAGGAACTCCTGGGATATTGTCGATGGGGTCTCCGGCCAGCCCCATCACTTCGATCACCTTTTCAGGTTCCACTCCAAATCGCTCTTTGACCTCCTCGACCCCAAACCTTTTCTCCTTCATCGTATCATAGACCGTGATTCGATCGTTCACCAGTTGAAGGATATCTTTGTCCCCTGTAATGATGACGACCTCCATCTCCGAAGAGGCCTTTTTAGCCACGGTTGCAATAAGATCGTCTGCCTCATAGCCTTCCTTTTCGAGAGTAGGGATTCGATATCCTTCGATAATCTTTTTGATGTAGGGAATCTGGGAGGCTAAGGCCTCTGGCATGGGGGGCCGATTTGCCTTGTAGGCCTCATAGATTTCACTTCGAAAGGTGGGGGCCTTCGAATCAAATACCATAGCGAGATAACTGGGATGATGCTCTTTTAGGACTTTGAGGAGCATCTGGGTGAATCCATAGATGGCATTGGTGGGGATTCCTTTTGAGTTGGAGAGGTGGGGGAGGGCGTAGAAGGCCCGAAAAAGATAGGAGGAACCGTCGATCAGAAAGAGCTTTGCTCGATGAGTCATAGGAGGCCTTATGGATGGGTGTAGATTCGATTCCCACCCGAATTTTTTGCCATATACATCGCATGATCTGCGGTTTTGACAAAACCTTCCAGATCATATTCGTCTTGGAATTCCGCAAGCCCAATGCTGACTGTAATCTTTTCAAAACCCGCCTCTTCAATGGTGGACCGGATTCGCTCGGCAATATTCAAGGCCTGCTCCCGAGTCGCTCCGATGAGGAGAATCGCAAATTCATCTCCTCCGTATCGGTAACCTGAATCCACATTGCTTCGAATGCAGTGTTTCACAATCATCCCTATTTTTTTGAGAACCCGATCTCCTTCGAGATGACCATGAAGGTCATTATACTGTTTAAAATTATCAATGTCGAACATGAGCAGGGAAAGGGAGGTTCCCTGACGCTTCATTCGAACCAGTTCGGCCTCAAGGGTCTTAAAGAAATGACGGTGGTTGTATAGACCGGTGAGCTCATCGGTAATGGAGAGCCTTCTCACTTCCTCTTCCAGCTTCTCTTTTTCTAAAAGGGTATGGTATTTTTCCAGGGCCTGGTTCACGATATGGATGAGATGTTCATTCTCAAAAGGCTTTTTAATAAAATCCGTGGCCCCGAGTTTCAAGGCTTCGATCGCATTGTCCACAGTCGCATAGGCCGTAAGCATGATCACCGATTGAATAGGGTTGATCCTTTTAATCTCTCTAAGGGTCTGATTCCCATCCATTCCCGGAAGATTGATGTCCATGAGAACCACATCCGGTCTTTCCTTGATCACACACTGAACTCCCTCCTCTCCATTGGAGGCAGTCAGCACCTGATATCCTTCGAATTGAAGAAGTTTTGCAATGATCTCGATGGTATCAGGGGCATCGTCCACGATGAGGACCTTTCCTTTAAACGTTTTAGACATGAAGCCTCCCTTCTTTCCTCTTAAAAACGGGCAAGGTGAAATAGAAGGTCGAGCCCTTTCCGAGACAGGATTCGACCCAGATCCTCCCTCCGTGTTCCTCGACGATTCGTTTGGTGATGGCAAGGCCTAAGCCTGTTCCTCCATGTTTTCCACTCTCCACCTGATAGAATTCTTCAAAGATCTTTTGGAACTTATCCTCCGGGATCCCAATCCCGGTATCTCGAATCTCATGGAGAATGTAGTCCTCTTTCTGGGAGGCCTGAATAAAGACCTGCCCTCCATCTGGGGTAAATTTAAAGGCATTGGAAAGGAGATTGATAAAAATGTCATGGAGTCTGTTTCGATCAGCAAAGACAAAAAGCTCGGGGGGAATATCTACCTCCACAGAGATCCTTTTGTCAACCGGTTTGACTTCATTGACATATCCACCAATGACCTCAGAGAGAAGAATGGGCTCCGGATGAAGGGGAAGGGAACCTGATCGAATCCGTGAGAGATCCAGCATCAGATCCATGGTCTTCTGGATTCGATTCGTATTTCTCTGAATTGTTTGAAGATAGGGTTTCAGATAATCTGGGAGTTTTCCCTCTTTTTCGGAAAGGATAAAATCGATATTGGCTTTGATGGCGGTAAGAGGAGTCTTCAGTTCATGAGAGGCGATTCCGATAAATTTCATTCGGGTCTCATCCATCTCTTTTAACTCCAGATTCGCCTTCTCCAATTCCTTTTTGGCCGACTGAAGATCTTCGAGCATCTTCAGGGTGGTCCTTCTGGCCTGGCGGAGTTCTTCCAGGTTTTCAGCTAACTGACGTGTTCGCTCTTCTACCTTCCTTTCGAGGTGGTCTCTCGACTCTTTGAGCTGGAGGGTCATCGCATTGAAGGATTTAGCCAAATCTCCAATCTCATCTCTTGAGCGGATATCGACGGTCTGGACAAGCTCTCCTTTGGCGACCCTCTCTGTCGCCGAGACCAATTTCTCTATGGGTTTAATGAGAATTCGAGCAGCGATGAGGGTGAGAAGAAATCCAACTCCGATCACCCCCAGGGTGACGAAGAGCATATCCCATTTTAACTCAGAGAGATGTTCGTCCAATTTTTTGAGGGAGAGTCCAACCTGAATCTTTCCCAGAAGCTCCCCCCTCGAGTTTTTTAAGGGCTTCGTAAAGGTATAGATAGAGGGATCTTCCGGATGGAAACCCGTTTTGGAGGCATAGGCCAGACGATCTCCATGGGAGTTGATCACGGTAACGAAAACGATATCTTCTTCTCTGACCATCCTTTCAGCGATTTCCTTCAGGGAGGCGAGAGAGGATTCGGTCTCGTTTTTTAAGAGAGACTCCAGAGAGGGAGGATAGAGAATGGGATTGGCGAGAAAACTCCCATAATTTTCCAATTGCTTTCGAACGAGGGCAATTTCTCTACCGATAAAATAATAGGAGAAAGCGGCAGAGGTGATGAAGACAAGCAGGATCATCGCCACCAAGAATTTCATCGTGAGGCTGATTCGAAAACGAAAGAACTCTTTAAGTCGGCTCATAGATACAGTAGGGCTCCTCTCCCATATAGTCGCCGGTCAGTTCATAAGCACGGGCCCGACAGCCTCCACAGACCTTCCGATATTCACATCGGCCACACTTTCCATGATAACCATTCACGTTTCTTAGGGTTTGAAAGATTTCAGAGGTGTTCCAGATTTGTTGAAAAGATTTCTCCCTCACATGGCCACAGTCCAACTCAAGATAGCCACAGGGTTGAACCACCCCCAGATGGGAGATGAAACAGAAGGAGATTCCTCCCAGACACCCCCTGGTCATGGCATCAAGGGGCTCCCGTTGCAAGGGAGACTTCTTTTTCTCTTTCTTTGTTCTCTGTCGAAGGATCCGATAATAATGGGGGGCACATGTGGCTTTCAATTGCAAAGGGACTCGATCCACCTGCTCGTAAAACCAATGAAGGGTTTTTTCATAATCCAAAGCGGAAATCTCTTGGTCTCGAAGCTCTTTTCCTCTGCCGGTCGGAACGAGAAGAAAGATATGATGGGCGACGGCCCCAAGAGCCACCGCCAGCCGGAGGATGTCCTC
>Ga0136652_1000889_pt1 | contig 13512 bp, 9 predicted proteins | sample ConPoolayeEmetaG_FD_94864 | JGI IMG/M metagenome (GOLD analysis project Ga0136652, IMG submission 94864) | Hot spring microbial mat communities from California, USA to study Microbial Dark Matter (Phase II) - Cone Pool mat layer E metaG... ...
CATTAGGACTTTTTTCAAGAAAAAAAACTGATTTAATTAAAGACGACAAATCAACCTTTACTGATAAATACTTATCCCCATTAAATTATAAAAAGGCAAAGAGTTCAGATAAAAAAATAAATAAAGATGTTCATGATATTAAATATTTCTTAGGAACAAAATGGCTCAAATTTTGGAACTATATTAGCCTCCCAATAGGAAGTTATTTCACTTTATTTTGGATCGATCAATTGCCAAATTATGCAGAAATTCTCGGTGCATTATCGGCTCTCCAGTTCATATTAATATATGGTTTGCATTATAGATACCTATGGGCTTGGAAGTGGAATTGGTTTATTATAATAACAAATTTTCTTTATTTTCTTTTCTCCACCAAGCAAACAGAAGAAATTATTATCAGATTGTTAATAGGTATAATTTTTTGGCTAGTCCCAAATTATATTTATTGGGGAAAAAGAAAAATTATGTTTTCAAAATAATTTATTTTTAATTTATACATAAACTTGAAGTATTGATAACAGCTTGATGCAGAGGCTTAATTTTTTCCATAGACAAAGTTACCAACTATAAATAAAAACTTAAACTTCGTGCTTCCCTTATCTCATTTAAAGAATTCACGCCAAATTTAGTAGCACCGCTGCCAAAAAATCTGTCTGGCCCTTTGCCAGCCCCGCCTTCAACCGAATCAGAGACTTCTTAACTCGCCTCGTGCTGGACTGAGCTACTGCTGATGTAGTGGTGAGATAGCAGCGGAGCGGCGATTCGTTGAACATGCGGCCGAAAGCTCTGGCAAACATCTGCGAGACAATGAGCGGTGACGTGGCAATCATGAAGACGTTGCCAGGCCACAGCAGAGCGGTCTTAGGCTCAATGCGGTCGGAAACGATCTTTGTCCCAAGCCCCCACCCGCTGAGGTAAAGCAGAGCATCCTGCTGATGAAGCGGCTCAACCTTGATGGAACCGGTGCCGAGATACACTTGCAGCACCCTGTTATGACATCCCGGAATGGCTATTAACTTCGCTGTATTTCCGCTTATCTTTTACCACTTACTCCTCTTGGATATGATTTTCGTCAGCTTACAAAATATCAAATTCTCTTCACGTTGATAACAAAGGTGGAGGTGAAAAAGAAAGTTAAAGTCCATAATATAAATGGCAATTTGAATACTCACCTACATATTTGATAGGCAAAACTCATCATTATTTATCCACATTGAGGACAGCAGAATCACTCTTTATTTGAATATGGCAAGGCTGCGCATGGAGCGTTATGCTTATTCCAACCACGTCTGCCTTATTGTTCCGCATCAATTTTACGTCTGCATCTCTCATACAGGCTTCAAGGTAGGTCCCTAGAACATTCACTGCATTTTGAAGGCGCCTTGTAGATTTATAATAAAATACAATTGAGCAAAAGATAGCTGCTGCAGAAACCGCAAGTGCTGCAGTTGACAAAATAATATTAAACATATCAACCTGCTTAACCAATCTTCATGATCAACTTATTATAGTCTACAACATGGCTTTTTATTTTTTCAAATTCCTTATATTTATTCACTACCCACGGGATATCAACCTAGACGGTGCAATTTTATTTATTTCTTTTCTTCTTTCTTTCATTAGCAATAGCCGGTGCCACATAAATAACGTGCATAAACTGCTCAGCTAAATCTAGAATATCCTTTGCATCATCTTCATTAACATCTTTATCTTCGGGATGGGCAGCGTCGTTTCCTACGTACCTGACCACATCTGCCCAATTTTTTATCTCTTGCGTTATTATGCCTTTATCTGCTAATTCTTTAATCTGCTCAGCAAGTCTTCCTTTTGATGCCCCCTTGTCTAAACAAGCTGTCTGTAATGCTCTCCTCGCCATTACAGCAGATGCTCGGTGTGCTTTTACAGAAAAGCATAATTTCGCTTCATCTAAATCTTTTCTTATTTGTTGGGGAATTCGTTCGTCGCTGGGAGAAGGAATAGGGTATGGATAGATCTTATCTCCATTATTTTAGACTAAAACCGGATCATGGCAATAACTGCAGACCCCTATCCACCATTTTTCATATGGCAACTTTTCCCATATGCACTGTTTTTTTAAATGGCGTAAATCAACTTCAAATTCAATCATTGCTGGAGTGATCGAGGAATACATTTTACAATAAGGGCAAAAAATCGAGACTCTAAAATCCGTCATCTATACCTCCTATTATAAATAGGCTAATAAGAGCAAACCTAATAATCTACAAAATAGCAAATTTAAATCATGTATTAATGGTTTTTATTCCCAACATATGGTTTCAATTTACATTTTCCTCTTTAATCTCAATCCCGGCCTGGGAAAGGGCTTCTTTAATTTTATCTTCATAATCGGACTGTGTGATTTCTCCGCCTTCAGCCTTTATTTCAACTTCTACCTGGCAATCGGGGAATTTAGCGTTTAAAAGGTTGATAATTCTTGAAATATCAGACATCCGACCGCGGGGGACTTCAACCTTTAAATGAAGCTTCTTGTAAACAGGAGGCTGGGGTTTTGCCCCTGGCTCTTCTTTAACTCCGGGCCTGGTAGGTTCTTTAGGCGGAACCGGTTCTGCTTCGGGCGAAGGCTTGCATAACTCCGCAACCAAAATTACCTCGCTGTCGCTCAATTCTGGCACAACTTTTTGCTTGAAATACTTACAGACTGGTTTACCATCCTCAATATAGCCAAGCCCGAATAAACCTCTTTCTACTCCCTCTCTGACTCCATCCTTAAAACCTTCGGCCGAGGTCAATCTAATCTCTCCTGGTGTTTTCCAGAATGCTTCAAGCAAATTTTTTGTGCCTACATATTCCCTATCTTTTAAATATTTCTCCTTAATCACCGCGGAGGAAATCCTCTCCAAAATTTCACCCTCGCTTCTCAACCGGTTAAAGATTTCTTTATCAATAAAAGTCTCGCCAAAAGTAGCAAAGCCAAGGTCAATTTCTTTAAACTCACCTTTTATGGGCAGATACAAGTTTCTATAGCATTTTCTTAGCTCCTCATAGGCCCTTTGTTCCTGGTTTTTGACCTTGTTTTTAATCTCTTTCTTCTGATTTTCTGTCAGGTTCAATTTTCCGTCGCCTTCAATTGACCTCAGGGCCAGCAATTTCCTCAAAAAATCATGTAGAACAGGCTTCTGATTCTGGTCTGGAGCCAAAAATATCACCGTATTTCTGTAAATCCTTGGCGTTTCCCCATGTTTTTCAATAAATTCCCATTGAGGCTCTCCATCCTTCAAAACAACCAATTTCAACTGAGGATTATCCGGAATATCTCTGTGTTTTTCTGGCCAGATATAAACGGCCAGTTCGCCTTTTCTGGATATGTATTTTTCCAGCAAAGCTCTTTCTTCCTCAACAATACTTCCTCTATCTATATTTTCTTCTCTGGTTATCAAAATACGGTTTAAATTTGGGCGGTTGGTAAAATATAGTCCTTCATCAGAAAGATAAAACAATTTTTCTTTTAAGCCATTGATGACTGAATCAATTATGGAACTTTCAAACTGAGGCTGGACTGAAGATAACTTTATCTCTCTGATACCTGCATCCTTCTCACCTCTGCCAGAAAAGGAATACATAAATATTGTTGAGGCGACAACGCTCCCAAGTTTATAGGCTCTGTAGGCACTGCCGATGTTATTATCCACCACCCTGGCTCCCGCCTCTTTGGAGGTTATATCCTGGGCAATGATGCTATCCCACTCCTGCCCGATATGTTTTATAAGCTCCTGCCTGATTTCATTGTTTCCTAAATCAAAATCTCCGAGCCTGATATAGGGTAGGTTTTTATTAATAAGGTCATATACTACCAACGATAATAGCCTGAGGACTCCCCTTGTCCTTTGAAAGGTAGGAAAAGAGCCCCATTTTTTATACAGAACATCAATTACTTCTGGCTTAAAAGGAAAGCTGCTGATAAATCTTTCTCGATATCTTTGCACGTCGTCCCCAGATAATAGACCTTCGGTCCTGGCATAATTGACGAAATTATCAACAACCATTTTAACTTCAGCTTCTTCAATCTGCTGGAATAGTCTTTTTCTGATAACATGCTCTATCTCATCTTCTTCTACCGGGGTGTAAATTTTTTCTATTCTCCCAGTTATTTTTTGCAGCGTTCCGTACAATTTTTCATACAATTTTTCAGCATTTTCGTCATAACGCTCCATAAGGCTGGAAGGAAGAGTAATCACCAGAAGAGCCTTTTCCAGGATGGAAACGGTAGCGGACAGTTCCTGCATAAAAGCCAGGGTTTGAGCAGCCAGGTTAGAATCTCCAACTCTAATACCTGCCGCTTTGGTAGCGTATTCCAGAATTTCATCCATAAGAATAAGCACAGGCTGATTGGCTGACAGAAGCTTTGACAGGATGTCCTTTCCTGGCGATATTTCGCCCTTAGTCAGGCTAACCTTATCCGTTAATTGCTTCTCTAACTCTTCCCAGGGTTTTGAGGTTGTTGGATTTAAGGCTGTGCCGTCAAAGATAAAAGTTTTTATATTGTTTTTCTTTGCTTCATGGTAAAGAGCAATCAGAGCGTGAGTCTTTCCGCCGCCAAACGGGGTCTGAAGCTGAATTACTGAATCTCCTCCTCCGCCCTTTAACCTCTTCTTGACCACCTCAAGCAGGTTCTTCAATCCCTTGGTCGGATACGTTTTATTAAAAAATAAATCTCTGTCAAGATAATCCGCAGGAGCCTTACCGTTTAAAACCTGCCAGATGTCGGCAGCGAAAATGTCCATGGTAAGTTTTCCCTGCAAAATATCGCTATGCGGAGTAGCTATATGATTAAAAGCCTTGGTCACGTGGTAACCTCCTTTGTTTTTCTTCAGTTTTTTTATCTTTCATTTGTTTTTTAACCTCTTCTTTTATCTTTTCTTTGCCGCTCAGGAACCCTTGAAGGAGTTTCTTTTCTTTACTATCGTTAGGCAATGTTTCTGAAATAGCCTGAGCCACGCGGTAAAAAGCTTCATTTTCTCCGAATCCAGTTTCTGATAATACCCTTTTTAGCGTATCTTTCTTCCCATCTTTCCATAAGAGAAGAACCTGATGTAAGACATCAATTAATTCCTCTGAATCTTCAAGCTCGCTGAGTTTCCTCTCCTGGGGTCCGAGCACCAGTATGAATTCTTTTTCTTTTTTGATAAACCCCTTATTCCAGAGCTGGGCGATGTCTAACCCACTGCTCTGGCCAAGCTTTCGGGCTTCGTCAAAATGGACTTTGGCCTCTCCGTAGGTCCATCTCCAGAGGATATAAAACCTGGTCAAGGGACTGAGCTGACCGGCAATGCCATTATGAAGAATTTTCTTTACGGTATAATCGGTCACTATCTCTCGAACATATTCTAGAAGCTTATCGGCTCCGACGGCATTTCCTTCATAATCCAGCACCTTTTTATATTTGCCAAAAATTTCTATGGAAGAACCGATTGCGGCCACAAAATAATCAGCACCGCTAACCCCTTCTTCCCAGAGCCTATCCAGCTTTCCGTGGATGTGGTTCTTGATTTCTTCTTTAACTTCATTCAGCCAGCCTGTTTCTATTCTTTCCATTTTGCGGCAGACAAAATAGATCGAAGAAGCCAGGGCAGCGGATTCTTTGGCTCTTAATCTGGCTTTCATTTCTGTATCAATTGGCCAGGAAGCAGTTGGAACCAAGCCTGAATCTAAAAGAGAATTTATCAAGGTTTCCCACCCTGAGGTGGATTTATGAGTATAAACAATCGTAGCTATGCCATTTGGCCTTAACACTCTGTATATCTCTTGAAAAGATTTCTTTAGCATTTCCTCAAAATATTTCTTACCAGCTTCTAAACCTCCTTCATTGTGAGAATAGGCTACAATTTCTTCTTTCTTCGGGGTTAAAGGTGTAATAAATAATTCAGGATATAAGTCGCCAACTGAACGTTTTAGCCAGACATAAAAGAAATCTGATAAATAAGAATAAGGTACGTTGTCATAATAAGGCGGATCGGTGAAAACGGCATCAAAATAATTGTCGGGATATGGAAGAGAGCTGGCAGAGGCCTGAGTTATGCTATCAATTGGTAATTTAAAATTACTAGTAAAGCAAATTTCAGAAAGATGGGATATCACGTTTAGAATCCACTCAATTGCAGATTTCCAATCACCCGTAGCATCACTCCAAGGATTCAATTCAAAATAATCCCATACCATTGGCAATGCCTGTCTCCCAAAAGTATGAGCTATGAACTCTCCAGATACTGCCCAAACTGTAAGGCTTGAATTATAGTCAGCAAGCCTATTTATCCCCAGCCCCAGATAACTCGCCACTGCCTTTGCATATTCTTCATCGTATCCTTCATCAATCATCTTTTTGTAAGCCAGCCTGACTTTTTCCGTAAATATAATTAAAGCCAGCTTCTGGCGCGAGTTGTAAAGATCGCCCCATTCGATCATATTATATCTTTGCACTCTGAACCCAAGAGTTTCTTTTGGCGGCAAAAGTTCATCTGGCACGGGATCAAAACCCCACTCCTCTGACAATTCCTGCCTTTTCTTTTCCAGGTAGTGTTCAGCTTTCTTAAAAATCTCCAAATCTTTCTCTGTCGCTAACCTATAAGTTTTTCCTGTGGCTCCTGGATGGTGCAATACAACGGCCACCATTCTTTGCCCGGCATTACCGTCCTGGAAAAGCTTTCTGGTAGTATCGTCGTCAATAGTTGAGCCACATACAGGGCAAATTACCACAGCTCTTGAAACGGTCCCATTTTCCGGGTCAAAATCCCTGGGCATTTTTTCATAGCCTGTGCCAATTATTTTGAATTTAACTTTCTTGCCTTCAATATACGGAAAAAGTGCTACCTTTTTATTATCTTTCTTGGCCAGCCAGAACTGACGCATCAGTGGTATTTCCGCCCCGCAGGTCGGATTCTGGCAGGGAATGGTCCTGGCCCAGATATAACCGACAGGAATAGAGCCATCTTCATCAGGCGGATAGAATTTGCCTATTTCTTTTTTTGCCTCTTCCAGAATCCAGTTTCCCCATTTTTCTACGTCATCTAAAAGTGGATTATTGCTTCTTTTATCACCTAATTTTAATTCGGAAGGAATGTTCTCTACCCGGCCGTATTTTTGGGGATACTCCAGTGTGCATTTAAGAATCAAGGTCGCAACTGGATTATATTCCAGAGCATAGGTTTCGCAGCCAAGTCTAAGAGCTTCAAGGGGAATTGAGCCACCGCCAGCAAAACAATCAAGCACCCGCGGCGGCTTTCCTCTATTGGCAGCCAGAATTTCTTTTCTGGCCTTTTCTAAAATATTCTGATTTAAGGAATTCTCCCATTTAGATAGCTCTATAATGAATTGCCTTTTTCTCTCAAGTTCAACTGGGTCATCAACTGCAGGAACGAGGGCAGCATAACTCGTAGCCCGAGAGGAAGCCAGCGGCCGCCGTGCCCACCAGATATGTAGAGTAGAAATATGCCCGTGCCTTATATTCTTTTCTTTTGCTGAAATTTGGCTGACTTCTTTAACGGGAAAAGTTATTTCAATTAAGCGTTTGTCTATTTTGGCCATCTATATTCCTCCTGCTTTTTGCTTTTCCATTCATCCGCTGCAATAACAAACCTGACCACTTCTACTTTTTGGGTGGCAGATAGGTTCTCAGTTGGATTCTGAATAAGGGTTAGGGTTGGAGCTGTTCTGGCATTGGAAACAATGTAAAGCCAGTACTGACTCTTAAATCTTTTGGCCTTAAACCACTCGTTCTGGGTGAGAGCTACCTCGCCTTCATTGGCCCGGGCTTTGACCTCTATGTAACGAGTTTCTTCTGGACCTTTAGAGCGAATATCAAACCCAAGATTCTCTTTAGAGACATCTTCCGGTTCGCGTCCCTGGTTTCTTTCATACTGCATAGCAATTTCCATGCCGATAGCTTCTATCTCGGCGTCTTCAAACATTCCTTCGGCGGCCGTAGCTGGCATAACCCTTATGACTGTCAGCAATTCAGGCATAGAGATGGATAGTGTTTGCTCTTTTTCAATTTCCTCTTCAAGCTCTTTGCGGGCTAACTGGTATCTTTCCTTTTGCTCTTCCTTATTTCTGATTGGCAGCTCTACCTTTTCTCCTTGAGACAATCTGTCATAAAGGCTGACCAATTCCAGGTCTAACTCCTGGATGAGATAATCAAGCGATTTCAAGCCGTATTTCCTTTTTATTTCCGCCTGACGCTGGCGCTCTGTCGCTACTTCCTCTTTGAATTTTTCAATAGCTTTAATAGCCTCGGGCAGAATTCTTCTCTCGTCAAGTTCTGATGGCTCAATTTTCCCTCTGTAAGGAGAAAAATCCCATATTATAGCCGGGTTAATTTCCCGACAATTTTTACCATCGTCATAAAGAGCTATTATTCTTCGACCCGCCACCTCGTTTTTACCATCGCTTATCTCGCCGATATAGTACCAGATGTATCCGTCGTACTGGCCAGAAGGGTCAGTAAAGACAGAACCACGGAGACTGATTTCTTGAAAATTATTTAGTGTCCATCTAATAAGGGCTTCAAGTAAAGGGTGGCCGAAGGAGATAAATTCCGAGTCCGGGTTATTAAAGGCCAAATCTTTATCAAAAGTAGCTTTGGGGTACCTATTCATCAGGGAGCCAAAACGGTTTTGAAAATTAACATCTTCAGCAATGCGCTTTATTTCAGACGGGATAGAATCAATGGCCAAAAAGCCATTTTTAAAATCGCGATACTTGCCTCCCAGCCTGGAAAAAACTCTTTTGAAAAATTCTTCAACATATTCAGGGATAAGTTTATTTTCGCGAGCTTTTTCTGCCCACTCTTTTATCTGAGGATAATTTATGAAGTGAGTGGCCAGGGTCTCGCCCATCATCTCTTTTATCCGGGCGATGTATTCCTGATCACACTTTATCTCAAGCTCGCTCAAAATTTCTTCCATGGTTTTAGCATTGGTGGCTGCATCAATGATGAGCTGATAGAGGTCTTTGCCATAGAAGACGTCGCCTATGACGTCAAAAACGCGGTCGCTACCAAGGGCCTGACGAATTTCTTCCAGCTTTTCCAGCACTTTGGCCAGAACTTTACCTTCCCTGGTATCCTCCGAAACAAGATTAAAAATATAAACATCCTTTTTCTGACCATACCGGTGGATTCGCCCCATCCGCTGTTCTAAGCGGTTAGGATTCCAGGGTAGGTCATAGTTTATCATCAGGTGGCAAAATTGAAGGTTAATACCTTCGCCTGCTGCTTCTGTAGCTACCATTACATCAGTTTCGTCCCTAAATATTTTTTCAGCCTTAATACGTTCGTCAATACCCATTCCGCCATGGATATAATTAACTTTATAGCCCCAGCTCTTTATTTTCCTAACAAGATAATCAAGAGTATCCCTGGATTCGGTGAAAATAAGAATTTTGGGGTTGCCGTTCATTTCGCGGATTTTATCAAACCCGTCTGTAATGGTCTTTTTCAGTTCTTTTAACTTTACTTCATTTTCGCCATTAATTATTTCAGTTGCCTTATCAATCAGGCTATCAAGTTTTTCAATTTCTCTTTTCAGTTCGTCTGCGTTTGCGGCCAAGCTGAAGGCTTCCCAAGCTTTTTCTTTTTCCCATCTGTCTTTTTCTTCCAGGTCTTCAACCTCGTCTATGTCAATAATTATGTCTCTGGGTTTTTCCTCACCTTTTAGAACTTTCTCTAACCTTTCTTTTCTTCTTTTCAGGGATTGCAGCAGCGCATAGGTGCTGGAGGCCATCCGGCGCTGAAGAATCATCAGGGCAAAAGCTATATTTCTCTTTTTGGGATCGCCAGAGGCCAGGTTGTATTGATCAATAATGTAGCGAGAAACTTCATTATAAAGCTCACGCTCATCATTGGAGAGATGGAATTTTATGGTGTGAGGGAATCTGCGGGTGAACAAGGGGCGACCTTCAAAATCCTTCAGGTCTTCTTTAAGCCTTCTTATAAAGAGGGGGTTATCTTTACTCTGAAGAGATTCGTTAATCATATCGCTTGAAGCAAAAAATCCAGGATAAAGCAGGTCCAGAAAAAGCCGGAAGTTTTCGGGGTCGCCTTTATGAGGTGTGGCGGTAAGAAATACAAGATGATTCGAATAACGAGATAGAATTTCACCCAATTTGTAGCGCTGGGTTTTAGTGGTCTTATTACTATAAGCATAAGCTGCCATTTTATGGGCTTCATCCACTATGACTAAATCCCAGGTGACAGAGCTTAGGGCAGGCAATATATCATCCTGTTTAACAAAATCTATAGAAGTTATGACCTGGTCATTCTTGACCCAGGGATTTTCTCCATAATGAGCATCGTGTACACTGCGATCGAGCAATACAAATGTTTCAGCAAATTTTTCTTTCATTTCCCGAACCCATTGTTCCTTTAGGTGCCCGGGAACGACGATTAATATCTTTTTGGCCAGCTTTCTTAACTTAAGCTCTTTGATTAGCAGACCAGCCATGATGGTCTTGCCAGCACCTGGGTCGTCGGCGATAAGAAAGCGGACTCGTGGTTGCTTTAAAATATAGCCATAAACAGCTTCAATCTGGAAAGGCAAGGGATCAATTCTGGAAACACTCATAGCCAGAAGGGGGTCAAAGAGAGAGGCATAATTAAAGCGGGTTGCTTCTATAAGAAAAAAGGTACTCTCTGGCGGAGCGGCGAAATCAAGCCTGGTTTCAGCAATCTCAAGCTTCTGAAAATCGGCTGGGGTAAAGAGACGGTCAATGGCTGTTTTTGTATGTTTTGTATGGCCAACCAGGCGGAAGTAATCGCCGACCTGCTCTATTTGGCTGACCATAATGGGTTCATTCCAGAAAGGCCCCTTTACCAAACTCCCGGGTTTAATATCCATCTTCCCATCCTAGGCGCATTTTTTTGATATTCAACAGAATAAAGTAAGCAAAAATATAAATTTATTCAAGATAAAAAATAAATTTATTAGATTTTTTAAGTCGAATATCCTGGTGGCTCTTGATCAATAATTCTGCCTTTCTATTATTGGGGCTGCTGGCTCAACACACAGACCTTTTATCATTGTAGCTCTTATATTTAGGCCATTCATATCCAATAGTAAAATGATTCTTGACATGGATTCATTTAAATATAATAAAATAAGTTAATGATTATTAATAAATAAGGGGGCAAAAGTGGATAATAATGAAGTCAATGAAGCATTTGAAATTCTTTTAGAAGAAATTGAGCTGATATCGAACGAAATAAAAGACCAAGGCGCCTTGGACTTAAAATCAGGTGAATATGACAAGGCCAAATTGGCAACAGAACAGGCTAAAAAAATTGAGGAATTCCGTGAAAAGGTAAAAGCTCTTCAAAAAGAGTGGAAATTAATATTTAAAGGCAAGATTAGGAGAAAACCCAGGAAGAGAGTCTCTGGGAAATTGAAAAGGGGCCTTAGAACGCCAGAAGATAGCTTTCGAAAACCTATTCTTGAATCTTTAGTCGAATTGGGTGGCAGCGCTAAGATGTCAAATATCTTAAATCTCGTTGAGAAAAAACTCAAAGGTAGACTAACTAAATATGATTATGAACCACTCCCTTCAGACAAAAAAACCATACGTTGGAAGAACACTGCTCAATGGTGCCGACATAGTCTGGTAAAAGAAGGTTTAATGAAATCTGGATCACCGTGGGGCATATGGGAAATCACAGAAAAAGGTAGGAAACTTCTAAAAGAAATATGGAACAAAGTATTCTGAATAGAGCCACCTTAATGATTTGCTTATCTGGCATAACGAAATGGTATTTAAAGACTAAATTATATGAGATTTGATTAAGGGGGAAGTGTAAAATGATAAAACATTCGGAATGTTTATATCAGCCAACCTTATTTCGGCGGTCACTTGATGAGTTCCTTGAAGAAACTAAATTAGATCTGACAACTTTAAAAAAGTTATATGAGCTAAACCTTTTATCTTTTGATGCAGAAAAACTACATGAATTTGATGAAAAAGAAATTACTGAGGCTAAATTTATAAAGGCGCTCTTCCATTCAGGCCTTTCAATGGAAAAAATTCTCTTTATGCTAGGCAAGTTAGAAAAACCATATTGTTATAGCTTCAATGAAATATATTGGGATTTTGAAAAAGAGGAATGGGTATCTATTGATGATTTAGTATGTAAAGAATTAGAAAATTATAGGCAAGAAATATTTGAAGAGCTAATAGAAGACAAAGAATTGTTTGAAGAAGCCTTAAATAATTTTATTGATGCCAAGACAGAAGAGGAAGATGTTGATAAATATTTAGCATATAATTTAGGGGATTATATTGTTTTAAAAAAATATGATGAATGATGGGTTATGTTACAAAGTCAAGGTTTTTTCACGATTTGATCATCGCAATATTTCCATCTTAATGCCTCAGCTTCTCGGGCTTTATGTAAGCGCACTCATTGGTCCAGTCATCTGTTTACTCGATGAGATAAGAGCTTACAGATGGGAACACTCCTACCACACGACTCTTTCGCCTTATCTACCGGTTGCCTTTCTTCATAACATTTGGGGAGTAGATACGGAGTTTACCTATCTGAGGAAAGATATAGAACTGTAACTGGTCTTCCAAACCTTCTCCCAGGAAGCGTATATCTTCAGGATACTTCACCACATACTCAGCTCTTTCTACCGCCTCAGCATTTCTTCTCTCTGGCTGAACCCAAATCTGCCATAGTTGCCCAGAAAGATTAGCTTTATCGCGATGTGAAACTTTGGCCAGAATGTTCCGCATAAAATGGACCTTGCACCTCTGCCAGCTCGCTCCTAACCACTCCTTCTTCACTGCTGCCTGAATACCTTGATGAGCATCAGAGATAAACATCCGTACCCGCCTCACCCCACGCCTCTTAAGCTTCCTCATAAACTCCCGCCAGGAGTCCTCACTCTCCACCCACATCGGCTCCACCGCTAACACCTCCCTCTGCCCTTCCATATCCACCCCCCTAGGCCACCATCACCGCCACCGACTCCACTTTCCCTTCCACCAGCACCTTCTCATATACAGCATCTATCCATTAAAACGGATATTCCTCTCTCAAAGTGGCCTGGTCCGAACCTCTTACACACGCTCATCTAACCCTTTGGTTATCTCCGAGACCTGTGAGGCCGAGATGCCCTCTATCCCTAAGCTTTTAGCCAGCCGCTCTACCTTCCTCGTAGATACCCCATTTACAAAAGCTTCCTGGACCAGGCTCAATAAGGCTACCTCAGAGCGCTTCCTCTCCGTCACAAAAAACGGTATGTAACCGCATTTGCGAACCTTCGGCACTACCAGATAAATCGTCCCAACCCGAGTGTTAAGCCGCCACACCCGATAACCGGAACGTTTGCTCTTCCTTTCCTTGCTGTGCTTGCCCTTCGGCGCCCCTACCTTCGCTTCCACCTCCACCCGCATCAACTCCTCTGTCAGCCATTCCAGCATCGCCTTCAGTGGATCCTCCTCCAGCAAAAACCCCGTTAGCATTTTCTCCAGCAATGCCTTATAATC